>Ga0194041_10000040_pt1 | contig 46230 bp, 49 predicted proteins | sample JunL449m_MetaG_FD_160082 | JGI IMG/M metagenome (GOLD analysis project Ga0194041, IMG submission 160082) | Anoxic zone freshwater microbial communities from boreal shield lake in IISD Experimental Lakes Area, Ontario, Canada - Jun2016-L442-9m | ecosystem: Environmental > Aquatic > Freshwater >...
GATGATGAACTGCAGCCAAAACGTGCAGACGAACTTCTCTGTAACAGTTGTTTCCTTCTTGTTCGCAAAAATGCACCGATGTGTCCCATCGGTGACGATGCGTGCCCCGTCTTTGTGAAGTAGCAACATGGATCTCTCTACGTTCACCAAAGACTGTGCTCGTAGATTCAACAATCTTTTGGTTTCGCTACAGCAACAAGCTCCATCAGCAAAAATGATCGGGAAGTTTGCCGTCGGCCAAGCGGTTAAAGAAGCGCGCAAGGTAGTGACGAAGCCGATGCCTAAAGACGACTCCTCCCATGACTAGCCTCGCAATTTTTGTGCGTGTAGCAGAAGCGAATGATGCAGATGTTCTAAACAGTCATCGCGAATTATCAAAACAAGAGGCCACTCAATATCGAGGGTCCGTTATGCCAGCGAGCTCTACGGGCAGTCAAGGTTTTACTTTGGTTGCTGGAGTTGGTTCAACAGTGATGGGTTCTCTCGTTGCTTCGCCAAATAGCGCTAGTAACTGGTCGATTGACTTTGTGTTTGTGGAAGCAATGTGCAGAGACATCGGAATCGGAGATTCTCTGGTTCTGGCGTGTCTTGCAGATCTGCAGCACCGGAACGCTACGTGGGTCCAATCAAGTGCCTTGCCCGGTGATCGGGCAATGAAGAATCTGTTTGAGCGACACGGTTTGGTTGCTCAAACAATCGTCGTTGGCAAGAAGCTCTAACGGCCCTTCCACTGAGGAGCGCGCTTTTCAATAAAAGCTGTGAGGCCTTCTTTGGTGTCTTCAGATCTCAAGATGGGTGCGAATTCCTTATTCGTCATCTCGATGAGTTCTTCATCAGTTGAGTAAGCAGACGCGAGAATGACACGACGACTAGCAGCCACTGCCATTGGTGCAGACAATGCGATCTTTTCTGCAAGTGCCATGGCGGCTGCAACTTCTTTGCCTGGCTCAACAACTTGGTTTACCAATCCGAGCGCATATGCACGATCAACGGACAATGGTTCACCCGTAAGAATTACTTCCATTGCGACAGCTCGACCTATTGCGCGAGGAAGACGAAAGAGACCACCAGCTCCGGCGATGAGGTTGCGCTTGACTTCAGCAAGACCGAAAGAGGAACGAGAGGTTGCAATGACCATGTCAGACGCAAGAACAATCTCGCATCCTCCTGCGGTTGCTAAGCCATCAACTGCAGCGATAATCGGCTTCACTCTGTCGCGGTACACGTACCCAGCGAATCCGCCACGCTTAGTGCCAAGACTTTGGCCACCAGCACTCAGTGCTTTCAGATCTGCACCCGCACAAAATACGGGGGATTTGTGTCCTTCGGTATTTGCAGTCAACACTCCGACCCACACTGTGTCGTCAGCCTCAAGGCGATCGATGCACTCTTCCATGTCAGCGGCCAACTCGTCGTTGACGGCATTACGAGCATCGGGACGATTGAGTGTGATTAGCGCTACGTTTCCGCGCACTTCATATGTGACCAAGTTTGACATGCCTCCACCGTAGTGAGAAGCAGTGACAGTGGGGAAGTTGAGGCTATTCAGCTGGTTCAGAGCTTGGTGCTGACTCAGCAACAACTGGTTCAGATGCAGGTTCTGAAGCAACAGCCGGAGCAGAAGGTTTTGGTGCGTCAGATGCTGGTGGCTTAGGACCACGACGAGGCTTATCTGCTCCTGGCTTACCATCAGCAGATTTATTCAAGTCACCTGCACGCTTGTGTGGACCTTTGTCACCACGAGGAACTTGCAACGGACGCGGTGGACGCGCCTTCGGATCAACAGCAATGCCAAACAATGCAGCAATCTGAGGCATCAATGGCCCAAGGCGAGTCACTGTCTTCGTGAGATCTTCTGAAATCACAGTAGGTACAGCAGCCGGTAGAACCTTTGCATGAACAGGGGAGAAGGCGGCAGCTTCTAACAGCGCAATCCATCGTTCTGACGGCGCATCAGTAGTGAGTCCAGCAACAGTTGCAGCAACAACCTGCGCAGCGAGCGGAGCAGGAAAGGGAACCCCAGCCTTAGGTGGCTGAGAAGACAAACGCAATGCACGAACAACGCGACCGACTGACGTGGCTGCAGCAACATCGTCGAGCCAATTCTTCGTTTCTGTTTCTTGACGAATAACGAGACCCTGCTTCATCTTTGCAACAAGTGCGCGTGTTTCTTCATCAATGGCAACGAGCTGATCAGAGGTAACGACAATGGAACGCAAATCACGCAGGTCAATGTCATGAATGATGGATTCAGCAGAAATAGCCTTATCACGCCATTCAGCCACGCGAAGACGAGGCAACAATTGTTCAGCAATTTGTAACAAGCCCTCTGCTGGGACTTTTTCTTTACCGGCAGCAACTGCGAGGCGATTCTGTTCTTCGATCGCAGCACGTACTGCTGGAACTCCACCGTTAAGAACGGTCTCAGCGATGGTGCGATGAGCTTCTGGCAATTCGGCAAGCACTGCATCAACGTTTACGCGCAATGGACGAATACGTTTTGCCTTTGGTCGCTGTGGAAGTTCTGGCGGTGCGTCAAAGAACTGACGACGAGGACGATCTGATCGGCCTTCGGCTCCTTCCTTACGGTCGCCACGAGCGCGGTCACCGTCTTTACGTTCACCGCGTGGCTTGTCTCCGTCTTTGCGTTCACGGCGAGGACCCTTGCGGTCATCTCCGCCACGTGAACCTTTTTTAGCAAGTTGCTGAGTGACAGGTTCAAACGCACGAGTTGATGGAAGAATTTCCAGGAGTCCTGTACGAACGTTCTTGGCTTTTGGAGGCGTGATTGACAACACGCGGCTTCCATCAAGATCTGTTTCTACGTCTGCTCGCATGACGTCACTAACGCTTGATCCGGCAGGGACAACTGAGTCGACTACTTCGCCACGAGGTTCACGTGCGCCGGCAGCGCGCCATGTCCAAGTGCCATCTGGGCGTTTGCTGGTGAGTTCGATCTCGATACGACGTGACATAGGCATCTACGGTATCTCGGAAAAGCCCACGACCATCAGAGGACACAGATCTAGTTGCTACCGTGGCTCATGCCTATCTACGCACTCGGTGATCAAATTCCGTCCATTCACCCAACGGCCTATGTACATCCAGATGCTGTCATCATTGGATCAGTCACTATCGGAGCTCAGAGTTCGATATGGGCCTGTGCTGTCCTACGAGGCGATGACGGAGCAATTGTCATCGGAGAGCGAACCAGCATCCAAGACGGCACTGTCGTTCACACGACTCCTATGGACCACACGACAGTTGGCGATGACTGCGTTGTTGGCCACCTCGTTCACCTCGAGGGCTGCATCATCAAGAACGGAGCCCAGGTGTCATCCGGTGCGATTGTTCTCCATAGAGCCGTTGTCGGATCTGGCTCAATTGTTGCTGCCAACTCGGTTGTACTGAATGACACCGTGATTCCTGAAGGCGCCCTCGCGGTAGGCGCACCAGCCACCATCAAGGAAGGTCGTGCACGCAAGGCCGACATTGACATGGCGGTTCTCGCATATCTACACAAAGGCGAACGCTTCAGAGAACAGTTGCGCCGCATTGACTGATTCTCCGAGTGTTCCATCGTGGACCATGCTTGATTTTCTCGTCGCCACATCTGAATCAGAATTGCTTGCAGATCTATTGTGGAGCCTTGGAGTTGTCGCCGTAGAAGAACTCGATGCGCCAGGCGACTTCGTTACGTTGCGCACAAGCATGGGTGAAGATCATTCGGTCTCGCGTGATTTCATTCAAGAATCTTTTCCTGATGTAACAGTCTCGGTGGCGCACATCGATCGAACAGTCGCCGACACATGGCGCGAACACGCAGTGCCTACCTGGGTAAACGATGATGTGGTGTTGTGTCCCGCATGGGTGCCGTCTCCTGATGTGCCACATGTCATTTTCATAGAGCCAGGCGACACATTCGGATTAGGTAATCACACAACCACAGTGTTGGCGCTGCAATTAGGACTTCGTCATGTAAAAAGAAACTCACGAGTCTTTGACTTTGGTTGTGGGTCAGGAGTACTTGCTATTGCTGTCACGAAGATACTGCAATGTGAGAGTTTTGTTTACGACATTGCGCACAATGCGCAAGATGTGGTTCGTGCAAATAACGAACTCAACGATGTACTTACAACGTGGCTCAACGACAGCAAAGATCTGTCTGCCGATCTTGTCTTTGCAAACATTCTGGCTCCGGTCCTTATTGCAGAATCAGACACCATCAAAAGTTCAATAGGACAAGCAGGACTGATTGTTCTCAGTGGAATGCGTAATGAACAGGTCAGTAACGTCCTGCGCTCATACAGCGACTGCATCGAGTTGGAGAGGGAAGACCGCGATGGATGGACAGCGGTGATTCTTCTTTCTAAAGCCGTGAGGCTCTAGGAAATATTGCGAGAGCGCACACCAATAGGTGCGATAAGTCTGAAGCCAGCTGCATGACGCTCTTCTTCAGATTCGCCGCCCCAAAAACCGTATTCACGATTGCTGCGGGCAAACTCACGACACGTTGTCATGACGGCACACGATGTGCACACTTCGCGAGCTTGTGCTTCACGTCGTTCGCGAGCTTGAGGGCGCTCGGCTGCTGGAGGGAAGAAGATTGTGGAGAGGCCTCTACATTCGGCGTCTTCAGACCACGCTGTGTCGTTCCATTCCCGAAAAGAAAATAGTTCCCCTATAGACATTGTTGCCCCCAACTTCGCCGCGCGTGACACCACCATAGCCGAATTAACCCGTTAGTCAATTCTGAATCGGTAGGAACTCCTATTGCTCGGCAAAGGCTGCCAAAACCCCAGCAGCAAAGGCATCCACGTCCTCGGGAGAGGTGTCCCACGAAGTCATCCAACGCACTTGGGAGCGGGAAAGATCCCAGTCCCAGAAGAAATTCCAGGTTTGAAGTCGCTCTTTCACAGCCACAGGCAGGATGGGGTAGAGGCTGTTCACTGCGGGACGCGCGATCTGCAATGACTCAATGTGCGACAACGCGTTGTACAAGCGAAGCGCCATGGCATTTGCATGACTGGCAGTCTGAATCCACAAGTCACCAGTGAGGGCTTCGACAAACTGCGCAGCGGTGTATCTCATCTTCGATGGCAACTGCGTATTTTGTTTGCGAATAAAACCAGACCTGTCAGAAGCGACTCCTCGACGCAACAACACGGCCTCGGCTCCGAACATTGCATTCTTTGTTCCGCCAAACGAAACAGCATCAACACCAGCATCAAACGTCAATGCACGAAAAGTAACGACGTCACCTCCGAGTGAAGCAGTGGCATTTGATATACGCGCGCCATCAAGATGAACCCGCATGCCAAAAGAATGTGCTGTGTCACATATAGCGCGAATTTCCTCAATGGAATAGACAGTTCCAAGTTCAGTGGCCTGCGTAATGGAAACAACACCGGGCTGTACGTGATGAACGTTTCCTAGTGCAGAAGCAGCAGCAGTGATGTGTGCAGGAGTCACCTTTGCGTCAGGGGAGTTCACATCTTGCAGTTTGATGCCCAACATGTGCTCGGGAGCACCCGTTTCATCAACATGAATGTGGGCCCACTCACTGCAGATCACAGACTCTGCAGATTGCAACAAACTTCCGAGAGCAACAATGTTTGCACCCGTGCCATTGAACGTGAACAGAACATCGACATCGGTACCGCACAATTCTTGAAACAAAGAAGTGGCGTGCTTTGTTATTGCATCGCCGCCGTAGGCCATCATGTGGCCAGAGTTAGCTCGCTCAAGCGCCGAGACATAGCGGGGGTGGGCGCCGCTGAAATTGTCGCTTGCAAAAAATCGTTCAGGTGCAGGAGGAAATGACACAAGATGCAGACTACCTGTCGTACTATTTCGTCATGACGATATCCACGGACACAGCAGGGCAGCAGGGAATCGATAAGAGATGTCGATGGTGCCGGCATGTTTTGGCCGCGTCGTCTGGACCTGGCAGGCCCAAGGAATTCTGTAGTCAACGATGCCGCCAATGGGATTGGGTGTCACGTCAACGCGCATCAGAACTTGCATTGTCTGAGAATGAACTGGTGATGACACGAGACGAACTCGACGCACTGAAGGACCAGATTTACGTTTTACATTGCGCATTGCACGACGTACAAACAGATCTCACATCGCCACGTCAGACCAAGGAAACCTTGCTGGAGATGCTTGGCTGGCTGATTCAGGCTGCCGAGCCCATCGCCGCCGCTTCACTCACCCCAGCAATACGCTCATAATCTCCGTTATGTAATTATTGCCCGTTGAAGTGCGGAGACATCACGAAACCCTTGTCCCCGCTGGCAATGACATCATGCGCCTACAGTGCACATATGCCCATCGCACATCTCGGCCCCGGACAAACTGCGCCAGCCATCCTTGAACATCTGGAATCTCTGCGCACTGACGATGTTCGCTGGCGCGATGGTCGTTGTTTCACTCTGGCCTACAGCGCAGGTCCAGACGTATTGGCAATTGCTGAGGAGTCATACCGACGCTTCTCTGGCGAGAACGCCCTGAACACCAGTGCCTTTCCTTCCCTACGGATGATGCAGCAAGAAGTCGTTGACATCGTCACAGGCTGGACCCACGGCGATGACGCCACAGCCGGGTTTATGACCTCGGGTGGCACCGAGAGCCTCGTGCTCACCGTACGGGCCGCTCGTAAGCGCGCAGAGCGTGAAGGACGCAATCTGCAACACATGAACATGGTTCTCCCCGCTTCAGCCCACGCAGCATTTGAAAAGGGTGCCGATTATTTCGACGTAGAGAGTCGGCGTGTACCGGTTGGTGCCGATTGGAAGGCAAATGTCAATGCAATGCGCGATGCATGCGATGACGAAACAATTCTTATTGTCGGATCTGCACCCCAGTACCCACAAGGAGTGATCGACCCAATCGCTGCTATCGCCGAAATCGCAGCGCAACGAAATATCAATTGTCATGTCGATGCATGCATGGGCGGTGTCACACTCACCTATTTGGAACGTCTCGGAGAACCGATTGAACCCTGGGATTTCCGTTGTGACGGAGTGACATCAATTTCTGTAGATCTTCACAAGTATGGGTACACATCAAAAGGCTCAGGCGTATTGCTGCATCGCAATAAGGCTCTTCGCAATGATCAAACATTCATTACAGATAATTGGCTCGGCGGCCTGTACGGCTCTTCAGGAATTCTTGGTACCAAATCAGGCGGCCCAATCGCTTCGTCGTGGTCTGTGATGCATTATCTCGGTGACAACGGATACGAGCGCGTAACGAAAAGTGCACGCGAATCAACAATGCGTATTTTCGAACATCTACAAGCACATCCAGATCTCGTTGTGCGCGGACTCCCCGAGTCGACTCTGATCTCCTTTGGCACAAAAGACACAAATCGTCATGACGTATTTGCCATCGCTGATCGACTGATTTCTGCTGGCTGGTATCTCGACAAACAGACACCACCGGCGAGTATTCACCTCACGGTGAACGCGATTCATGCTCCCCTCGTCGACGAGTTCTTATCGGATCTTGACTCAGCAATCGATCAGGTTGGTTCCCAAAAAGGAACGAGCGGCGCATACGCCACAACAGAATGACCCTTCCCCCTTCCCCGCCGACTACGGTGTAGAAAAACGTCTACTTGGGAGAGTGTGCGCCGGCAACGGTGCGCCGCCGAAGGAGCAACCACCCCGGAATCTCTCAGGCACAGGGACCAGGTAGACGCCGAACGCTGGAAAGAGAGGGCTTGCCCTCCACCGACGGGGAAAGCCATTTCGATGGCGAAGCTCTCAGGTACAAAAGACAGCGGGGGTCACAGAGTCAATCGGATTACTAATGACCTCTACCCAACGCTCACTTACCACGCCTGAATTTCATGCTGACCATTTTTCTCATCGGCATCTTGGCCTCAACGACGTTGACAGAGCAGCCATGTTGGCCGCTATTGGCTACACAAGTTCCGAAGAACTTCTTGATGCGACGATCCCCTCTTCGATTCGCTTACGCACCTCGATGGCACTCGCTTCGCCATTAACTGAGTCAGAAGTTCTTCCCGTGCTGAAATCAAAGTTCGCATCGGACATTCACCGAACATCGTTTATCGGTCAGGGTTATTACAACACCATCACGCCAGCAGTAATCAAGAGAAACGTTCTTGAAAATCCAGCGTGGTACACCGCTTATACGCCGTATCAACCGGAAATTAGTCAAGGTCGACTCGAAGCAATTCTGAACTTCCAAACGATGGTGACTGAACTGACGGGACTTCCGTTGGCCAACGGGTCCCTTCTCGACGAAGCAACAGCGGTAGCCGAAGCAGTGACTATGGCTCACAGAATTAGTAAGTCGAAATCAGATTCCGTTTTTGTTGACAACAACACTCACCCACAAACACTCGCAGTACTTTCCACACGCTTAGAACCCATCGGCATCGCGATTCAACTCGGAGATATTTCTACATGTGATGCCTCAATGTATTTCGCAGTGGTTGTGTCTCTTCCCGGTAGCGATGGACATATACGTTCCTCCTCCGCTCTTTCTGCCCTCACCGAGCAAGTAAGAGCCAACAAGGCAATCTCCATAGCTGTTACCGATCTTTTGGCGCTTGCACTGATCACCCCGCCAGGACAACTTGGTTTTGATATCGCGGTTGGGTCATCACAACGATTCGGCGTACCAATGGGATTTGGTGGTCCGCATGCTGCATTTATGGCAACTCGCGATGAACACGCACGCGCACTACCCGGTCGCTTGGTCGGTGTCAGCACAGACACCGAAGGACGACCAGCGTTACGTCTTGCATTACAAACGCGTGAACAACACATTCGTCGCGAAAAGGCAACAAGCAACATCTGTACAGCTCAAGTACTTCTTGCCAATATGGCCGGTATGTACGGAATTTGGCATGGTCCAGAAGGCCTCACACGAATTGCTCGCCGAGTACACGCACACGCGCACACGATTGCTGCGTCCTTCACTGCGGCCGGACTCTCCGTTCGACATTCAGATTTCTTCGACACCGTTGCGTGTGATTCAGCTGACGCATCTGCGATCGTACAGCGGGCGCGTAAATCAGGCTTCAATATTCGTCTCGTCTCTGACACCGTCTTTTCACTGAGTGTCGACGAAACGACCACTGACTTGGGAGTTTCTGAACTCTTACAAGCAATCGGCGTAACTCTCGTCGCAACATCTGGATTTAGTGCAGCGAAAGAGCATTTCCGCACTGACACATTCATGAAGCAATCCGTGTTTCACCGTTATCACACAGAACACGAAATGCTTCGATACCTGCGCGGTTTAGCAGACAAGGATCTTGCGCTCGACCGCACAATGATTCCGCTCGGTTCATGCACCATGAAATTGAATGCCACAACAGAAATGGAACCAGTCACCTGGCCTGAATTCTCTTCACTTCACCCATTCGTGCCTGCTGACGAGTCTGTAGGCATACGCACAGTGTTGTCAGAACTAGAAGCAATGCTTGTGGAAATCACCGGCTACGACGCAGTAAGTCTTCAACCAAACGCCGGAAGTCAAGGCGAGTTTGCAGGCCTCATGGCGATTCGTGCGTACCACCGCTCGCGCGGCGATGTACAGCGCACCATTTGTCTTATTCCATCAAGTGCGCACGGCACTAACGCTGCGAGTGCAGTGATGGCCGGGATGTCAGTGGTTGTCGTTGCATGCGATGACAACGGAAATGTTGACGTGGCTGACCTGACGAACAAGGCACATCTTGCAGGCGACAAACTTGCTGCCATCATGGTTACCTATCCCTCTACGCACGGCGTGTTCGAAGAAGCAATTTCTGATATTTGCGAAATCATTCACCAACATGGTGGCCAGGTCTATGTCGATGGGGCAAATCTCAATGCTCTTGTAGGAACTGCTCAGCCCGGGAAATTTGGCGCTGACGTCAGTCACCTCAACCTTCATAAAACTTTCTGTATCCCCCACGGCGGTGGCGGGCCAGGTGTTGGACCCGTTGCTGTGCGCAGTCACCTCACGCCGTTCTTACCAAGTGATCCGTTACAGCCCTCCTCGGGAATCGGACCTGTGTCAGCAGCCAACTTTGGTTCGGCAAGTATTTGCGCAATCCCATGGGTGTACATCTCGATGATGAGCGCAGATGGGCTTCTTCAAGCCACAGCTGATGCAATTCTTTCTGCCAATTACATTGCTCGTCGACTGAACTCGTCATACCCAGTTCTGTACACAGGAGCAAACAACACAATTGCACACGAATGCATCCTAAATGTCGGAGAAGTCATTAAGGGGTCAGGCATCTCCATCGACGACGTTGCAAAGCGGTTGATGGATTACGGCCTCCATGCACCCACGATGAGTTTCCCGGTAGCCAATACTCTGATGGTCGAACCGACGGAAAGCGAATCGCTCGCAGAAGTAGATCGCTTCTGTGATGCAATGATCAGTATTCGACGAGAGATTGAAATGGTTCTTTCCGGTGGCGTTTCTGCTGAAGATTCTGTTCTTCATCACGCTCCACACACAGTCGAAGATATTGCTGGCGACTGGAACCGCACCTACAGCAGAGCATCGGCGCTGTACCCGCTTGCACATCTCCGATCACGCGGCTACTACCCTCCCGTCTCACGCATTGATGCGGCGTACGGGGATCGAAATCTCGTATGCACATGTGCCCCGATTGAGCAGTACGCCATCAGTCTTGAGACCGCTACGGTGGGTTCGTGAACGAATCAGACTCCAACAGTTCCACGAACCCTCTCGAACAGTTGCTGGGATTACTGGGAACACTTGATCCAATAGATCTTGCTGGCAAAGCTGTTGATGCGACCCGCAGAACAAGCGAGTCATTGTTGACTGTGCTTGAAAACTTCGCCTCCACAATCGACAACCTCAACAAGACCACATCGCGCATCAACACCATGCTTGACGAAATAGAAGAACCGCTACGTCGCATAATGCCGCAAGTCGGCACAGCAATGAACGCCATGGCATCAATGGGTGAAGTTGCGTCGCAACTTGGCGACCTTACAAAACGCCTCGGACCGCTCACCACCTTGGCAGAAAATGCTGGAGGCCTGTTCGGGTTTCGACCGAACAAACCGGCTTCGAGCTCTACTTCTTCTTCGCAACAAACGGAGTAGCAACTACCACTCCGTCTATAAGAGTTCCTCGAACATCCATCGACACAGCATCGCCGACTTTGGTTGATGGTTGAACGAAGGCCATCGCAACACAGTGACCAAGTGTTGGAGAAAAGTTTCCACTACTAATGAATCCGATTTCAGAACCGGCAGTGTCGAGAATCCTTGTTCCGTCTCGCGCTGGGCGTCGACCAGGAATCGAAATGCCAACCAAACGTCGCGCCACCCCTTTGTTCTTTTCCGCCAACAATGCCGCTTTGCCGTGAAAGCCAGGCTTGTCCCACGCCACTACCCATTCAAGCCCCGCCTGCAAGGACGAGATGCCTTCTCCTAGTTCGTGGCCATGCAATGGCAATCCGGCCTCTAAGCGAAGTGTGTCGCGAGCACCTAAACCCGCAGGCATTGCGCCCGCCTCTCGCAACGCATTCCAAACAATTGCTGCGCCTTCGTTAGGTACAGCAATTTCAATACCATCTTCTCCCGTGTAACCGGTTCCGGCAACGACGCAGGCATAACCACATACATCAATTTCTTGAACTGTAAATCGTCGAACTGCAGCTGCGTCTGGGCAAAACTTCGCAACAACCGCGCGTGCGTCTGGGCCCTGCACCGCAATTACAGCGCGAGTAGCCGTGGTGTCTGTTCCGCCAATGGCCGCCACTACTCGGTCGGTATTGGAAGCATTCGGCATCACATCAAAAACTTGATCTTTAACCCACCACACAATGATGTCGTCTAGAACGCTGGCATCATCTTTGTTAAGAAGATGTGTGTATTGCGCACGACCTGGCGCAATACGGGTCAAGTCGTTAGTGAGACATGATTGCAACTGTTCCAGGGCTGAATCTCCTTCAACTCGAACGGTTCCAAGATGTGACACATCAAAAATCACTGCGCCTGTTCGACACGCAGCATGTTCAGCAAGGGTCCCTGAGGGATACGCCAATGGCATATCCCAGCCGCCGAACGGAACCATTTTTGCATCGAGTTTCCGATGCTCAGCGTCAAGAGGCGAAAAACGCACTCTTACACAGCCCGAGAAATTGCAATGTCGTCTGAATCGTCTATCGGATGAAGCAAGACAATTTGTTTGTCAACTTGTTCACGAACTGAGTCCATGGGAAGAATGTTCAACACGCCTTGTCCGTGACGAAGCACGTCAATAAGTTCGTCGCCGTTACACAAAACTACAGAAGAACCATCAATCACTAGATGAGCTGCAGAGATATCGGTTTCAATATGGTCACGAAGATACGCGAACACATCTCGAATTGATTCCAATCTTATGCCAGCGTCCAGAAGCTGCTTGATAATTCGCAACTCCAACAAGTCGCGATATGTATAGCGGCGACGGCTTCCACTTCCGGCAGCATCTGTACCAGACGGGCGCACAAGATCTGTGCGAGCCCAATAATCGAGACGACGATAGGTAATTCCCACCACGTCTGCTGCCTGTGTGCCACTAAAAGTTTGAGTCATTTACAATCGATTCATCAGGCGCTTATTCTGCTTCTCACTGGAAACTACGCGGGTGTAAGACGCTACGGCCATAACGCCCACCTCGTCAAGGTGTCAGGTATCGAAATCTTCCGGCGAGATATTTTCGATGAAATCCCTAAATTCATCGATAATTCCCGTGTCTGTACGGGATTCCTCCTCTTCCACAACCTCACCGACAAGATCGATGAGCTCGTCGAGCACGAATATGGGACACGACGCCCTCAACGCAATGGCAACTGCGTCAGATGGCCGCGATGACACAGTCACCTCAGGGCCTCCATCAGGAGTCAGCACAAGGTCGGCATAGTACGTGCCGTTTGATACGTGAGTAAGAACGACGCGACTGACTGATACTGAGACCCTCTCAAGAGCGAGCACAAAAAGATCATGAGTCAATGGTCGAGGAGTTTGTTCATCGTCGAGAGCTGTCTTTATTGCCGCAGCCTCTGGTGCGCCAATAAAGATTTCAAATTGACGTCGAGGAGCCTCTTCTTCACGCAATGTAACTACGGGCGTGTTTGAGATGCGGTCGATTCGTACTCCACGTACAGAGAGAGACTTCATAACTACTTCTGTTCCGTTAACCGAGCGATATCGCGCATCAGCAAAGAGTTGCGCAACTCGCCACCAAGTTCCATGAACTCAGCGAGCATTTCAAGAGCTTCATCACGTGATGCAGGATTTCGTTGACGCAAGAGAGGCAATATTCTCTGTTCGAAAAGACTTAACTCTCGATCTGCAGAGGACTTCCATGCCCTCAAGTGGCGGATATCAATACCCATTTCCTGGAAACGACCAGCAGTACGTGCAATAGCGGCCGAATGTGTATCAAAGAAAGTTGTGTCTCCGACATTATGTCCGCTCACCAAGCCGGCAGCTTCCAGATCCTCGAGAAAGGCTGAATCAATATGAACTTGTTCAAGCAGCTGATCTCTCGGAATTGATTCGGTTTTATCAGCGTGCTGCAGGGCAACTTTTCTTTGTTGACGTTTCACTGAAGCGGGAATAATCGGATCTTGATCTAACTGGGCCGAATGTTCGGTGACAGCAGGACGCGGCATCGCAGCCCGAGCCGCAGGGTGACCAGAAGTAGAAACCAGTTCGCTGATGTTTTCCATATCACGACTGATGTCTTGGCTCTCATCTTCAAGCTTTCCCTTAATCACGCGCAACGGGAGATAGTTATTCTTCTGTTCTTGGAGAATAAAACGCAAACGTTCAACTTCAGCAGACGTGAATTTCCGATAACCAGATGGAGTTCTCTCGGGAACAATTAAACCTTGGCTCTCAAGAAATCGAATCTTTGAGATGGTCACGTCTGGAAACTCTTCAAGTAACTGAGCCAACACTTCGCCTATAGAGAGGTAGTCACGTTCACTCATGATTTTTCATTCGGTCTTTCTAAGAACACTAAATGGAACTTGCCTATTTGAATCTCGTCACCTTGCGTAAGTTCAATTGCATCGACGCGTTTCTGATTTACATACGTTCCATTCAAGGACCCAACATCACGCACCACAAAACTGCTGGCTTCGCGGGAAATCTCACAGTGCCGGCGTGACACAGTGATGTCATCGAGTGCGATGTCAGAATCTGCATGGCGACCGATATGGGTCAGTGATGACGACAAGACGAAATGGTTACCCTCGTCTTCTCCCCCACGAAGAACCAAAATTGCAGTTCCGGTTGCGATCTGAGACAACGAGACATGCACGTCATCAGCTGGCCCGGAGGCATCTTGCAATGGATCTGTCTTTGCCAACGTGATCGTATGGTCAGAAACAATGTCAAGGACCGTTCCGCACGCGGAGCAGAATGCTGACACTGGCGGGTTCCGATGACCACATTGATTACAAAACACGTACGACATGAAGATTTTACTAAGCACCAATAAGTGCCGAGTACTCCTGCGCGCTCATCAAATCGGATTCATTCACCTCTGACACTTCAATGTCACATATCCATCCACCGACATAAGGATCAGTGTTTAGCAACTCAGGTGTGGAGATCAGTGCCTCATTAACGGCGACAACTGTTCCAGATACCGGTGCATACACATCGTTGACACTTTTCGTGCTCTCGATCTCACCCAAGCCGTCGTGCAGCGTTATCGATGAACCGACGTCAGGAAGCTGAATAAACACGATGTCACCGAGAGCATCTTGGGCATAGTCAGTGATACCGACCCGTGCTCGCGAACCTTCAAGTTGCACCCATTCGTGGTCTTTGGAATATCGGAGTTGGGAAGGAACTGTCACTTCACTAACGGTACTCTCTACGACCTTCGACCAGACGCCAAATGGCTTCTCACCGTCGGCAGGTACTGAAAGAAGGACTTGTACGAAACAAAAACGCCAGGAATGCCGACCGCCCATCCCATGTACGTAAAGACGGTCCAAGCACCACCAGCAGATCCGAGGGTGACCCACGGAACTGCAGCCATCAAAGCAAAGGTGGCCCACTTACCGAGGCGCGTCACGGGGAAACGCTCCATACCCATTGCAGTTGCCACCACCATCAGGATTGCAATGGAGACCTCGCGAATCAAAATGACAATTCCAAACCACATCGGCAAATAGTCGTAGTACAAAGCCGCGCCAATACCCACAAAGAAAACAGTTCGATCCGCTATCGGATCAAGAATCTTGCCCAGTTCGCTCACCTGATTGAACCGACGCGCGATGTACCCATCAATCCAGTCGGTCGAAGCCAAAAGACCAAAGAACCAACTGCCAGCCACCACACGACCATCAGCAAACAAACTGACAAAGGTGGGCAACATTGCTAGGCGCAACACTGACAATACGTTGGGAATAGTTACGTTTTCTCGAATGCGCACTCCACGATGGTAGCCCCAGTGACCATTCCCTATTAGTGACCGACATAGTCTGCACATATGAAACCAGCCCTTGAAAACCACGTTGCCTTCATTACCGGAGGCGGTTCCGGCCTCGGAGCTGCAGCTGCTCGTCGACTTGCCTCCGATGGTGCCCTTGTCGCAATCAATGACCTAGATCTCGCCGCAGCTGAACGAGTGGCACATGAGGTTGGAGGAATTGCCTATGCATTTGACGTCACAGATTCAACTGCCTTCACATCAGCCGTCGACGACTGCGTAAAGAAATTGGGACGCCTCGACATCATGGTCAACAATGCAGGCATCGCCCCTCAAGACACTGCTTCCAAAACAGATTTGATGATTGAAAATGCAACAAAGAGAATGGGCGGAGAAATTGAGCAGATGAGCCCCATGAATTACTTGCGTGATCTCACAGATGAGAATTGGGACAGAATGATCAAGGTACATCTGTACGGAGCTTTTTACGGATGTCGTGCAGCTCTCGCCCACATGCAACCTCAACGATCAGGTCGCATCATCAACATCTCTTCAGTGCTGGGTTTGTATCCAGCAGCTGGGGCACCGCACTACTCCGTAGCCAAAGCCGGAATCATCACGCTGACGAAAGCAGTAGCAGCAGAAGTTGCAGCCCTAGGCATCAACGTCAATGCAATATGCCCGGGATACATACGCACTCCCCTATTGACTCCGTTCAGTGAGACCATGTTGGCTGGAATCATCATGAGAATCGGCAAGGGTCGACTTGGTGAGCCAGAAGAGCTCGCTGACATGATTCGATTTTTGTCAGGTCCCGAATCTGAATACTGCACTGGCGACGTCTTTAACGTTTCAGGCGGCTACACAGGATGACAACAATCTTTACTCGAATTATCGATGGGCAGATCCCCGGCACTTTCGTGTACAGAGATTCTTTGTGTGTTGCATTCCTCAGCATCAACCCCCTTGCGCACGGCCATGTATTAGTAGTCCCCATTCAGGAAGTTGATCACTGGATTGACATGAGCCCCGATCTGTCAGCTCATCTTTTTGCCGTATCGCACCGAATTTCTATGGCCATATCAACAACGTTCCCTTGCGAGAGAGTTGGCCTGATCATCGCAGGTTATGAAATTAACCATTGTCATATTCATCTAATTCCATCTCAAACGATGAACGATCTCAATTTTGCAAACGCAGCAACCTCTGTTGACCGATCCGACTTGGAATCTCATGCAAATCGAATAATCCAGGCATTGTCACTAACCTAAAAAAGTGTGTCGGGGTCTTTCTCTTCCACAACGTCAACAACGTCATCGAGCAATGATGCGAAGTTGTTCCTCACGCTGTTCACCAACGTAGATACCTTCCTGGCTGAAAATCGCGGTTGGATCTCTGGCTGAAATAGCTCTAGCGGCGGAACCGGATTACCCATCCATTCCAGAGCATCATCAGCATGGAGTTCAACAGGGCTCCTGCTATGAATGTATGACAGGTCATCAACGCTTTCACGAGTGATCAGAGAAAAAGTATGGCGACCATCTAGTGCCGGCGACGGAGTCCAAATACCTGCAACAAGCATGAGATGACCATCTTCTCGTGTCACGAAGTATGGGATCTTTCGTTTTGGATCTGATCTATCCCACTCGTAAAAACCGCTCATCGGAATAATGCAACGGCGACGTGGTACGGACTGACGAAATGAAGGTTTTTCGGTTATCGTCTCGGAACGAGCATTGATCATCTTTGAACCAACATTTGGGTCCTTCGACCACGAGGGAACAAGCCCCCACTGCATCGGGTCCACCACCACCACTGATTCTTCATGTCGCAGAATGGGCACGGTGTGAGTAGGTGCAGTGTTGAAGTTCGGAGCAAACAACGTCTTGTCGTCAACGAGAGAGAGCGTCATGTTGGCCCCTGAGAGCGCTTCTGACATCTCATCCATCAGAACTTCGGCGCTAAATGCCCCTACAAAACGACCGCACATACAGGTGCAATCCTACGGGCGTGACGAATAGTCAACCGAATCATTTGGTCGGGCTGGCGGGATTTGAACCCACGACCTCTTGTCCCCCAGACAAGCGCGCTACCAAGCTGCGCTACAGCCCGAATGGTTGAAGACTCTATCGGCGCGGCGGACATGTCGCCTACATGAAAATCTGAACGAAACGCCAACCCAGATAGACACAAAGCAAGCCGACCAATAACTTAAAGTGCCATGGCGTTTTGTCTCCATCATCACCAGCAAGAGACTTCAAGTCGAGAGTGTCAACAGTGATTCGACCTGACGCAGAAATCTTGTCCACCACAGTGTGGCATTCCGGACATTCGCCTTCACTCGTTAACGCAGAGGGTGCAAAATATTTTGCACATGGCTCACACCACGGCATTACTAGTCGCCCTTTTTCCGCACTCGAAGCTTGAGTGGAGTTGAACCGAATTCAAATGCTTCGCGAATAGAACGTTCAAGATAACGAATGTACGGAGCTGAAAGTTCACGGTTAACAAACAAAGTAAACGTTGGTGGATCATTGGCGCCTTGAACAGCAAACAACACGCGAGCGCCACCTGGTGCCGGAGATTTCTGTTGCGCAGCAGAGATCACGCGGTTGACGTCGCGTGTAGGAATCTTGCGGTGATATTGCTCAATGGCCTCTTGAAGAACTGGACGAAGTTTATGAACACCCATACCAGTAAGTGCCGACAATTTCAGAACAGGTGCATCATCAATGAAATACAACATACGAGCGAGATCAAGTTCGACCTGACGACGATTCTCTGAATCAAGTAGCTCCCATTTGTTGAGCACGATTAGGATCGGACAACCAGCTACGTCAATTCGCTCGGCTAGACGTTGATCTTGGCTAGTGACTCCGACAGTTGCGTCAATAATAAGAATCGCAATATCTGCTTCATCGATTGCCTTCAACGCACGAACGAGAGAATAGAACTCTGTTGACTCATCAATCTTGCTGCGCTTACGCATTCCGGCAGTATCAATAAAAACCAAAGGGCCGTCGGGAGTTTCCACCAAAGTGTCTACAGCATCTCGGGTTGTTCCGGGCATGTCATGCACGACTGATCTCTCTTCGCCAACCAATCGGTTGAACAAAGTGCTCTTGCCCACATTGGGACGTCCCACTAGTGCCACACGAGGAACACCATCGGGCTTAATCGCATCCAGTTCGCGAACAGGAAGTTCGACATGAGGAATGCGTGCAACAACTTCGTCAAGGAAATCACCTGATCGTCGTCCGTGGAGCGCAGAGACTGCCATCGGTTCGCCGAATCCGAGAGACATAAAAATCCACTTCTCTTGTTCGCGACGATCATTGTCAGACTTGTTCGCAGCAAGAAGAACCGGTACTCCGGTCTTACGAAGCCATTGCGAGATGTGTTCGTCATCATCTGTCACGCCCACGGACGCATCAACCATGAAGATAACTAGATCTGCCTCGCGGACAGCCTCTTCAACTTGACGACTCACTTTGTCGTCAAGTTCACTACCGCTTGGCATCCAGCCACCCGTGTCGACAATCCAGAATTCAATACCGAGCCACGAAGCCATCCGAGGATGTCTATCTCGAGTGATTCCAGGGCGATCTTCTACGATTGCGGCCTGCTCACCGATGACGCGGTTGAACCACGTGCTTTTACCTACGTTTGGCCTGCCAACAATAACAACTGTAGGAAATATGACTTTCTCTTCGTCAGACATGAGAAACCTCTCTCTTGGCTGATTCAAGCCGATCTCGTAGTGAACTTCCACTAGTAGGCAAAACTTCAACGTCGAACTTTTGAACTAAGTCGTCCAGTGTCCCGCCATCAAGGAACACTCCCTCATTGAGACAAACATCAGGCAATAAATATAGGTGGGATCCATTGTCGTCAGACAACACTCGTGCAATATCTTCGAAGGTCATCAATCCGGCAACTGCCGTGTTGCCACCGAAATAAAGATTTTCCACTTCAAGAACAGTGACCTCGTCAAAGTTCTCGTTACGCAGTGCACTACGAATGACTTCGGCACCATATGAACCTGTGACAATTGCTATCGGCTTATTCGACGTTTGCTTTCGAACCCGCAATGAAACTGGCACAGATACAGATGACCGCAAACCGGTGTCGGCAGCTGGATTCACGACCCGCACATAATCAGTAGGCGATGCGATGTCGACAGACGCAAAGAAACCAGATTGTTTACCCATTAAGTCAGGACCAGTACCCGCAAATGCATCAAGGAAGGAACGCACGAGCCCTACCCCATCTTCCAACATCGGGAAATCGTCATAGTGAGAGGCTTCAGGTACAACGTTCTGCGCAACCAAGAAGAACTCATCAGCCAGATGAATCGGTTGACGACCGATTGCACGAAGATAACGAGCTTGCCATTTGCTGACTGTCTCAATGACAAGTTCTGCTTCGGCTTTGGTGTGAACTCGCATTCGGTCTTCGGTATTAAATTTCGACAGACCAAGAGGAACGATTGCAATTGATTCAAGGGTTGGGTACTGCTCTAACAAACCCGCCAGAGTCGACTCGAGAACTTCACCATCGTTAACACCAGGGCAAAGAACAATCTGGGCTCGAATCTGGATGTCATTATCAAGCAATACTTTCATCCAGCGCAAACTGAACCCACCGCGAACGTTTCGTAACATGTCTGATCGAACATGTGGTTCAGGAGAATGGATACTGACGTACAAAGGCGAAAGGCGTTCGTCGATGACACGCTCAAGATCTGCCTCCGTGAAACGAGTCATCGTGGTGAAATTTCCAAACAGGAAACTCAGTCGGTAGTCGTCGTCCTTCATGTACAAACTGCGGCGCATGCCTTTCGGCAATTGATAAATGAAGCAAAATTCACAGTGATTGTCGCACGTATGAATACGGTCAAACACAGCGCTCGAGATCGACACTCCCAATGGCTCACCAGGCAGTCGGGTCAGTTCCAATTCGAGGGTCTCTCGTCCACGTAGGACAGTGATGTCGACCTCGTCAGCGTCAACTAACCGTTGCCATTCCAGAATGTCGCGCGGAACCACTCCGTTGACCGACATCACACGGTCACCAACCATGAGACCCACCCGAGATGCCGCAGAAGAGAGGTCAATGGCCGCAATCTGTGGAAGGGAGTCGGTTGTCGAATTCACCCCTGCAGGCTACCGCTGGGCTCTCTCGGTAGTCTGTGGAGGTTATATGGCCGTCAACAAGGTACTTCTCGCCTCTCCCAGAGGTTTCTGCGCTGGTGTCGAAATGGCCATCAAGGCCTTGGCGTGGATGATCCGTTCATTTGATGAACCTGTGTACTGCTACCACGAAATCGTTCATAACAAAATTGTGGTTGATCGTTTCGTTGCCCAAGGTGTGGTGTTTGTCGACTCCATCGATGACGTTCCGGTCGGAGCTCCCATCATGCTGTCGGCACATGGGTCTGCTCCGGAAATTGTCGCTGCTGCACGTTCACGCGGCAGTTATGTGGTCGATGCTGTGTGCCCGCTTGTCACCAAGGTTCACCACGAGGTAAAAACTCGAGCTGCCAAGGGATACCACATTGTCTACATAGGACATGAAGGTCATGAAGAAGCAGTTGGCACGATGGCCGTTGCCCCAGCCTCTATCTCAAGAGTGGAGTCACTTGAGGAAGTGGAAGCATTGCCACAATTTGACTCAAACGTCGCAATGCTTGCCCAGACAACTTTGTCACATAGAGAGTGGAACGAAATCGCTGTTCATGTTCGCGAAAGATTTCCAGATGTATGGACACCAGGGAAAAGTGATTTATGTTTTGCCACCACCAACAGACAAACAGCATTGATATCAATCGCAAGCACAGTTGATGCTTTTGTCATTATTGGTTCTTCGAACAGTTCAAACACACGGGCTCTCGAACGTCTTGCTATCGAAGCAGGATGCTCTCAAGTTTTTCGTATCAACTCTTTCGAAGAACTACCGAACGATTTATACGGCACAGTCGGCGTCACCGCGGGTGCATCTGCTCCGGAAGAGTTAGTACAAGGAGTCCTACAATTTCTCGCACCATCTCAAGGTGTTGAAGAGATTTTTGTGACAGAAGAAGACGAATACTTCCCCCCTCCGCGAAATATTCGAGATCTACAAATGGCCATTGACACCGCAATCACCGCTATGGCCGGCGCACCATTGCTAACAACAGCAAGCATGGACGACCGCGCACTTGCAGCAAGTGCTGTTCTTGAGACACTCTTACTGCCATGATCCAGCCCACACTTAATTCACTTCGTTCCTATCTCCATGTTCTTGCTGTCTGTGTTTGGCTAGGTGGACAAATTGTGCTTGCTGGTGTTGTGCCGAAACTACGCAAAACGAATCCAGATGCTTTATCAAACATTGCAAAGGGCTATGCGTCCATTGCATGGCCAGCGATGATTTTGATTGTCTTCACTGGTGCATGGGGTCTAGCAGCCACAGATGCCGCCGATAAATCAAGTGCCTACATGGTTACGTTCGGAATCAAAATGCTGCTGGTTGCAAGCGCAGTTATTGCGACATTGATTCATTCCAATGGAACGTCCAAGCTTGCAAAAGGTCTTGGCGGTGCAATTGGTTTACTCGCGACACTGTTAGCCGCGTACTGCGGAGTCTTACTTGCCCATGTGGGCTAAAAAGTACTAGTTGCGAGCAACTTTGTTCCAAGCAATTTCGCGATCAACACGTACATCGCCAGGTAGTCCTAGTACTCGTTCTCCAAGAATGTTCTTCATTACCTCGGTGGTTCCGCCTTCAATGGTGTTCGCGCGTGAACGAAGGAATGCTTTCTGAACGCCATCAAATGCCATTGCTGTTTCAGGTCGTGTCATTGCGTACGAGCCGTACAACATTCCGTTTGCGCCTTGCAGATTGACCGCAAACGCATAGGTTTCCTTGTTCAAGTCTGCACCGGCCATCTTGCCGATTGACCCTTCTGGTCCAGGTGTACCCATCTTGCGAGTGGTGTTCGCACGAATGTTTGTTAACCGCAGAACTTCCGCACGAATCCACAATTTCATCAATTCGTCACGTGTTGCACTGTCTTGTTGATCAGTTGGCAACGCTTGCCACGCATTAACAGCCGACGCAATCGATCCTGACCCGCGTTGAGGCATTGAACCACCGATAGAAACACGCTCATTCATCAGAGTCGTGAGACTGACTCGCCAGCCATCTCCGGGAGATCCAAGCATCTCAGCTTCAGAAATGCGAACGTCAGTGAAGTAGACCTCGTTGAACTCTGCTTCGCCGGTCATTTGACGTAGCGGACGAACTTCAACACCTGGTGCTTGCATGTCAACAACAAAAGCTGTGAGCCCGGCGTGCTTTACTGCTTCAGGATCTGTGCGAACTACCAAAAGACCAAAACGTGACAAGTGAGCAAGAGTGGTCCACACTTTTTGACCGTTAGCAATCCATTCTTCGCCGTCTTTCGTACCCCTTGAAGAAAGGCCGGCAAAGTCTGAACCAGAGCCAGGCTCAGAGAACAACTGGCACCAAATTTCTTCACCAGTAAACAACGGACGCAGGTAACGCTTTTTCTGAGCATCGCTACCCCACTCGGCAACAGTTGGTCCACACATTCCATGACCAATCGGATTGCGATACATCGGGTTCGGCGCGCCTGCCGGATACAAAACTTCATTCACCGCTTTTTGAAACTTTGGCGAGATCCCAAGACCACCAAGTCCGACGGGGAAATGAACCCAAGCAAGCCCCATGTCATATTGCGCCCCAAGGAAGTCAACAACGGAGGTCTTTGACGGTGGGAATTTCTTCAGGAGTTCCTCTGCGAGTTGAACAACTTTGGTTTCGTCTTTACTAATGACTTCTGCTGTGCTCATTGTGGCCCTTTCCCGTGGCTTGGAAGCAACAGTAATAGCAACGGAATACCCCTTGCGAGCCAGAGACTCAGCGGACTGCGATGTGACAGCCGTCATTCAATTAGTTTGGAGGCATGTATCCAGGAATCACAGCTGCCACCCATCCGCAACGACCAGCGGTCATTCAAGCCGAGACGGGGAAAGTCACAACTTTCCTAGAACTGCATGAGGCCGCCATTCGGCTCAGCAATGTTCTGCGTGCAGCGGGCTTACAGCCCGGTGACCATGTCGCCATCTGTATGGAGAACCACAGCAAATATTTCGAAGTCATCTGGGGATGCCACTACGCAGGTGTTGTGTACACCGCATGTTCTAGTCGTCTCACCAAAGCTGAGCTCACCTACATCGTTAACGACTGCCAAGCAAAGGCCTTCATCACTTCCAAATACAAAGCTGACCAGGCAATTGAGATCTCGAACGAGATACCTAATGTTCAACTGCGCTTGATGCTTGACGGAACTGTAGCTGGATATGACTCATTCGAATCGACCGTTGATTCGGCATCAACCCTTCCTCTCGCTGACATGGTCGATGGTACAGACATGTTGTACTCCAGTGGAACAACTGGAATGCCGAAGGGCGTATCACGCCCGTTTCCTGGCACACCATTAGGAACATCAGCCGGACTTGCTACCGCGCTCACTGTTGGGCTCTATCAATTTCACGAAGGCATGATTTATTTGTCACCAGCGCCGCTGTATCACGCAGCTCCTTTGCGCTTCAATATGTCAGTTCATGCATCTGGTGGAACAACTGTTGTGATGGAACATTTCGACGCAGAGATGTACTTGAAATATGCAGAACAATACAAAGCAACGCATACGCAACTAGTGCCAACAATGTTCATTCGAATGTTGAAACTAGATATAGACATACGTAATAAGTACGACGTGTCAAATTTCAAGGTAGCCATTCACGCTGCTGCTCCATGCCCAATTGAAACCAAAAAGGCCATGATCGCGTGGTGGGGGCCAATCATTCACGAGTACTACGCAGGCACAGAAGGCAATGGCTTTGTGTATTGCAACAGCGAAATGTGGCTTGCACATCCAGGCTCTGTCGGCACAGCCATTCAAGGGATCGTTCATATTTGTGACGAGAACGGAAACGAAGTTCCTCAGGGTGAATCGGGAACAATTTTCTTCGAAGGAAGCGCAAGTTTCGAATACCACAACGATCCTGAAAAGACGAAGGCCTCCCGTGATCCGAAAGGACGAGGATGGTCAACTCTCGGCGACGTTGGGTATCTCGATGTCGACAATTTCCTGTATCTCACTGACAGAAAAGCCTTCATGATTATTTCGGGCGGTGTAAATATTTATCCGCAAGAGTCAGAAAACATTCTTGTCAATCACCCCAAAGTTATTGATATTGCAGTCTTCGGAGTACCGAATGATGATTTCGGCGAAGAAGTGAAAGCGGTTGTACAACCAGTCACAATGCCAGCAACTCCCGAAGAGGCGGACGCGCTCGCAAAAGAACTCATTGCTTTCTGCAAAACACATCTTGCAGATATCAAATGCCCTCGCACCATCGACTTCCGGCCCGACTTGCCACGTCATCCCACGGGCAAGTTGTACAAGCGTTTGTTGAAGGATGAATATTGGAAGGCTGCCGGTCGATCCATCTAATGGTCGCTCGACATCCATACCTCGACAACACGTCACCCATTGCTTTTGCCCATCGTGGCGGAACGTCGGCAGCACCCGAGAACACTCTTCGAGCTTTTGCCGACGCGGTCAGTCTTGGTTATCGCTACGTAGAAACTGATGTTCAGTCAACACGTGATGGCAAATTGGTTGCATTTCATGACAACGATCTACAGCGCACGTGTGGAAAGCCATGGCGTATAGAAGAGACTGACTGGTCAATGCTTGCAACAGCGCGTATTGACGGCACTGACCCCATCCCCCTACTAGACGACCTGTTGGCCACATGGCCCGATCTTCGTATCAATATTGACTGCAAATCTGATGCCGCTATGCAGCCACTCATTGACACCATTCGGCGCACCAAATGCCTTGACCGTATTTGTGTCGGAAGTTTCAGCGACAAGCGACTGCGTCATATTCGATCAGAACTTGGTGAAGGGCTATGCACATCAATGGGGCCACAAGAAGTGGTACGCCTCGTGCTGGCAAGTGGAACGGGGTTACCAATCAACCCATCTCGACACGCACTCATTGCTCAGGTACCTGTTCGCCAGGGGCCCATCCCTATAGTCACGCGTACAAGCATTGCTAGGGCACATCAACTAGGTCTTCAAGTCCACGTATGGACCATTGATGACCCACTTCACATCGGCCAATTGTTGGACATGGGTGTTGATGGCATTATGAGCGACGACACGCGCGCCCTGAAGGACGTGTTTGTGGCTCGGCACGTGTGGTGAACATTTAACAAGTAGTTAACGGGTCAAGTGGGAAGACTCACTTGCGGTGGGCTAATTTGGGTCCATGAGAGTAGACACAAATTTTTTCTGCACAGTTCCAATGCCTGATGCAGGAAGCGACTCCGTAACTCCGACATCTCGACGCTATGACAACAATGCCGTCATTGAGTGCTACAGAAATCTCGTGGAGTGGGCACGGACTGCCGACTCCCTTGGCTATGACACCATGTGGCTAACAGAACACCATTTTCAGTATGAGGGATATGAAGTACTCCCTAACTTGATTCTTTTTGGTCAGCACCTCGCAAGTCAGACTAAGAATTTGCGCCTGGGTCAAATGTTCAATGTGGTTCCGCAGTGGAACCCATTACGTCTTGCTGAAGACTTCGCCATCGCTGACATCATTACTGGTGGTCGCATGGAATTTGGTGTAGGCCGTGGCACTGTTCCGCGCGAAGCATGGCCACTCGGAACAGTTGTTGCTTCTGGCGACAACGACATGTCGGCCGAGCACGACCGCATTAACCGACAGATATTTGAAGAGTCACTTGAAATCATCAAGCGTGCATGGACCAACGAGCGGTTTTCATTTCGCGGTGAACATTTCACATTGCCAGCCGACGACATCCCGGACCGTGGTTCTAACGTTGATGACCTCACCCTTATTCCGCGCCCTCAACGAGTCGTCGATATCTACCAACCCGTCACGTCGCCCGAGACAATCGAATACGTACCTCGTGCCGGCCATAAAGCCGTCTACTGGCTTCAGAATGCAGACAGTCAATTAGATAAGTGGAATAGATTCGCAAAGATTCGCGACGACATGGGTACACCAGTAGCGCCAGGCGATGATCGTTGTCTCGTTCTTAACGTTCATGTTGGAAAAACGCGAGAAGCCGCAATGAAGAAAGGAAAGCCTGGACATGATGAATTCTGTCGATTCTTGGCTCCTTACGGCAGATTCTCGAGCTACCGGAATCCAGATGGATCAAAGGTTGCTTTCGACCATTGCCCAACTGTGCAGGAATCAATTGATCAAAAGATTCAAGCCATTGGTTCTGTCGCCGATGTTGTAGACACCATCGGGTTCTGGAGAGATCTTCTTGACCTCAAACATCTCGTTATCTTTTTTGACTTGCCAGGCCTCACGCGCGAAGAGATGACCGAACAACTTCACATGGTTGCAGAAGAAGTCATGCCGCAATTGGGAGAATCCATGGCACGTCGTCCGTTGCCAGCGCTCTCGCCTTTGGTATAGCTCTTCAGTGTCCGATATCACTCTCTTCACTGGAGCACAGCTAGCAGATGGTGCAATCGTCGACATATCAGTTACTGGCTCGCGTATTTCCTGGATCGGACCAGTGGATCAATGCCCCACATCTCATTCATCAATAATTTCGCTGGCTGGTCATGTCGTTACAACATCTTTTGTTGAGCCCCATGCGCATCTTGACAAAGCCTTCCTTGCAGACCGTATTACAAACCCTTCCGGCGATCTCATGGGTGCCATTCGTGGACTTGAGGCAGTACGTTCCACGATTACGCACGACGACATAGTCGATCGTGCGATGCGTGCTGTTCAGTTGATGTCACGAAACGGTGTGACATCAATTAGAACTCACGCGGACACGACAATTTCAGGCGGACTCTCTTCAGTTCTTGCACTACTTGAAGTGAAGGAGAAGAGTTCCCACTTCATGGATGTTCAGGTTGCCATGCTGCTCGAGTGGCCAGTAACAGGCACCGCCGGAAAAGAACACCAAGCTTTAGCGCGTGATGCAATCACAGCTGGCATAGACGTTGTTGGTGGATGTCCTCATTTAGATCCAGATCCGCGAGGCGCAGTTGAATTCTTGTTAGACCTTGCAGTGGATGCGGGATTACCACTCGATTTACATGCCGACGAAAATGTGCGACAGGATTCGAGCGACCTAGAACACCTTGCCGACATAGCGATTCGGGACAATCTTTCCCACCAGATGAACGCAAGCCACTGTGTCGCTCTATCGACGAGGTCCGCGACGGATATCGATCGAGTCTCTGAAAAAGTCGCCACTGCCGGAATTACCGTCACAGCCCTGCCACAGACAAATTTATTCCTGCAGGAGCGTGGAGTCTCGTCGAAACCAACTCGGGCAATCACACCGATACAACGACTACAACACGCCGGAGTCGTTGTAGCTGCTGGGGCAGACAATTTGCAAGACCCTTTCAATTTGGTGGGCCGAGGCGATCCTCTTGAAATCGCATCACTTCTCATCATTTCTGCACACGTCACTGCCCCTCTTGCATTACAGATGATCTCTACCCACGCACATCAAGCAGTACATGGTGTCTCCAGTTCTCTCACTGTTGGCACGCCCGCGACATTCGTAGCGACGCCGGCGGCTAATCTTCGGGAGTCGATTGCGATGGGGCCCCCCGACAGAATTGTTGTATATGGCGGCGTCGTTCTCGATAATCAAATTCGTAACAGAAAGTAAACCTTTTCGTGACACAGGTGACCCTAACAATGCCCTATCTTGTTTCTAGTGAGTTCAACGGAGACAATGATCATGAGTGAAACTCAAGCATCTTCCTCTGCCCTCCTATCTTTTAACAACGTTTCGATGACGTTTGATGAAGGAACAAAAGCACTCGACAACGTATCGCTCTCCATCAACGCAGGTGAATTCGTCACCGTCGTAGGACCTTCTGGTTGCGGCAAGTCCACACTTCTGCGCATTGCTTCAAACCTTGAAGCAAACACCGGCGGCACCTGCACAATCGATCGCAACAGCATCGGGTATGTCTTTCAAGACGCAACACTCATGCCATGGCGAACTGTTGCTCGAAACGTGGAACTCATTGCTGAACTTCACAAGCTTCCTAAGTCAGATCGACAGAAGTTGGCAGCTGAAGCAATCGAACTAGTCGGCCTCAACGGTTTCGAAGACAAATACCCTCGCCAGCTCTCCGGCGGAATGCGTATGCGCGCTTCCCTTGCTCGTTCTTTGGTCATGAAGCCAAAAGTTTTCTTATTTGACGAACCATTTGGTGCTCTCGATGAAATTACTCGCGAACGTTTGAACGACGAACTACTTCGTCTGTTTCAACACGAGGGATTTGCCGGACTCTTCATCACGCACTCGATTACCGAAGCTGTTTACATGTCTACAAAGGTTCTCGTCATGTCAGCGCGACCTGGAAAAATAATTGCCTCTTTTGATGTTCCCTTTACGTATCCGCGCACTCATGACCTTCGGTATGAACCAGAATTTGGTGAATTGTGCGGGAAGATTTCGCATGCCTTGCGTGGAGCCCACGAATGAGCACCACAAACATCACCTCAGCCCCAATTGAAGAAGTAATTCCGGACAAGAAGGATAAATTTTCGCTGACTGACTACATCGGGCCTGCAATTGTCTTTATGGCCTTTATTGGTATTTGGTATCTAATTTCAACTGTTGTTCTTCCGGAGCAAAAACGATTCTTGCTTCCAACCCCACACAAAGTGATCACCGAGGGATTTTTTGTTTGGCGTTCGGGCGAACGTCGCGGTCTTCAACCCATCCTGCTGTCCCTATGGGACTCGGCCAAGATTGCTCTCATGGGGCTATCGATAACGATCGTTGTCGGCATGAGTTTGGCAGTTCTCATGAGTTCCAGTCGCTGGCTTGAGCGAGCAACGTGGCCATATTTAGTAGCAGTGCAAAGCGCACCTGTCCTTGCACTTACTCCCCTCATTCGTGCACTGATTGATGGCACACAAACACAACGTCTTCTTGTAGTGGTTTTGATTGCCATGTTCCCAATTGTTAGCAATACATTGTTTGGTCTTTTGTCAGCAGATAAAAGCCAACACGAATTGTTCACATTGCAAGGTGCATCTAAATGGACTCGATTGGTTAAATTGCAGTTTCCTGCAGCGCTGCCGAATATTTTCGTAGGGCTACGTATATCGGCTGGACTTGCCGTTATCGGAGCAGTTGTCGGTGACTTTTATTTCCGTCAAGGTGGCGTCGTCGGTATTGGTGCACAAATTGATGTATACCGAAATCGCTTGTGGGGTGCAGAACTCATCACAGCAATCATTCTTGCCAGCTCACTCGGTCTGGTGGTGTTCCTCTTTTTTGGATGGGTCTCTCGTAGAGCCATCGGAAAATGGCACATCACCAATAGGGGTCACTGACCCGCACATCACCAACTACCAGGAGAACAACCAACCATGAAAAAAAGACCACTACTAGCAACAGCAATCATTGCTGCACTCGCTCTTGCAGCGTGTGGCGGCAGTGATACTGCTGCTCCCGACACAACTGCAGCAGCAGCAACTGGCGTCGACCTCGTCGCAGCGGGTTGCCCAGCCACAGTGTCAATCCAGACCGACTGGAACCCAGAAGCTGAACACGGCAACTTGTACCAACTTGTTGGTCCTGGTTACACCGTAGACAAGGCCAAGCTCCGCGTCACTGGTGACCTCATGGCCGGCGGCAAGACCACTGGAGTCAAGGTTGAGATTCGCGCTGGTGGCCCAGCAATCGGATACAGCCAAGTAACAGCAGAGCTCTACAAGGACCCGAGCATCCTTCTTGGTTTCACCAGCACTGACGAAGCCGTTGCACACTCAACCGACTTCCCAACACAGGCTGTTGTTGCACCGTTTAACATCAACCCACAAATCATCATGTGGGATCCAGGTACTTACCCGAACGTCAAGACCATTGCGGACTTGAAGGCCACTGGTGCAAAGGTTCGCTATTTCGATGGCGCTGCGTACATGGATTACTTCACAAGCACCGGAATCTTGGATAAGAAGCAAGTTGACGGAACATATGACGGTGCTCCTGCGTCGTTCATCGCTGCAGGCGGAAAAGATACCCAACAGGGTTTCGGTACTGCTGAGCCATACGCCTACAAGAACTTGTTCAAGGACTGGATGAAGGATGTTGGATACCAGTACATCCATGATGCAGGCTGGACCGCTTACGCACAGTCACTTGGTGGAACTCCAGCAAATATTGCGAAGTATGACACCTGCCTGAAGGCACTCGTTCCAGTTATCCAGCAAGCAGCAGTTGACTATGTTGCTGCGCCAGATACAGCGAACGCAATAGTTGTCGATGCCGTAACCCAGTACAACAATGGTTGGACATATGACGCAGGTCAGGGTAAAGCAGCAGTAGCGAAGATGCAAGAGGACAAGCTTGTCGCCAACAGCCCAGACGGAACACTCGGTTCTTTCGACATGGATCGCGTCACCAAGTTCATTGCAACCGCAACTCCAGTGTTCACCTCAACTGGTGCAAAGGTTAAAGATGGTCTTGTAGCCGAGGACATCGTCACAAACAAGTACATCAACCCAGCAATCAAGCTCGGTTAAATAACCACAAACATTTGGGGAGGGGCAGAAATGCTCCTCCCCTTTTGTGTTTATCGGCCGAAGTCGAAGCGGCTGATTTCCTTCATCGCTACACCAAGCGAATCAACTGCACCGCTAAACATGCGAGCACCCAGTTCTACGCTTGCACCGGTTGGATCACCGATATGGCCCTCGGGGAAGAAATCGTTTGATAGCCAACCAAAAGCCACACGACCACCGAACTTCACTTGTTCGTTCTTTGCAAGACCTTCAGGTACACGGCGCACGGCAAGCGACATATCTACGAGATCAGGACGCAGATGCAACATGACTGAGGTTTCGTCAACCCCACCATGAACACCCATCCCGAGTTCAGATTCAGCAGACGAACCGCCCTGGTCTGCAGGCATATGCGGATGCGCAAGGAACGTCTGTAGTCCGTACTTCAATCGCAGTTCACGGTTCATCATTGCCATCAGTGCACTATTGCCGCCGTGGCCATTAATAAACATGATCTTCTTTGCTGGAGTCGATGCAACACATCGACCAATATCATCAATGACAGCCATCATGGTTGTCGCCGATAGCCACATTGTTCCTGCTGCCCATGCATGTTCGTTTGATTTTGTAAAAGGAAGAGTCGGCAACAGCCAAGCATTGGTCTCAGCGCCAAACTTCTCTACTGCAGCTCGGGACACGGCGTCAGCCACTACGAAGTCCGTATTCAACGGCAAGTGGGGACCGTGTTGTTCAATTGCGCCCAACGGTAAGACAACTATCGAATCCTTTGATAATTCAGCCGATAATTGCAATGCGGAAAGGTCACCCAGTAATCGTGAAGAAGCCATGCGTCAAACCTATCTGAGTGCTTGAATAGAGACCATGACTAAGCGCGCAGAAACTGATTTTGACGCCATCGTTATTGGGGCGGGCCACAACGGACTCGTCACAGCGGCCTATCTTGCACGCCACGGATTATCGACTTTGCTCATTGAGGCACGCTCGGACGTTGGTGGCACCGCCGCCAGCGAGCAATACGCAGGGGCAACGGTCAATATCTGTAACTGTGACCACCTCACATTTCGTACAACCCCGATTGCAGAAGAACTCAACCTCTCTGCGCACGGTCTTGAGTACATCGATGTCGAACCACCACAAATTAACGGCGACTGGACAACGGAAAAGTTCTGGCCGTTATGGCATGACGTCGATAGAACACTTGATGAACTGGCCATTGCGCATCCTGGCTCAGTTGATGGATACAGACAGTTCGCCCAGACTGCCATTCCGGTCGCTCGTCTTATCCTTGAAGCCGCCGCTAATCCACCAACTCGCGGCTCACTATTGTCCACCGTGATTCGCCGGGGCGGTCGCGGAGTTGCCTCAATGCTTCGCATGAGTCGCATGTCAGCAGCTGACGTGATGCGGCAGTTTTTTGACGATGAAGCTGTCATTGGACCAGCGATGGTGGAAGGTCCTGTTGTGTGGGGAATCTCACCCGAAACGCCAGGCACCGGCCTCGGTGCTATTTCCTATGCCCTGCGACATGTCGGAACACTCGGACGTCCGGTCGGCGGAAGTGGCATGTTGCCAGAAGCGCTGAAACAATCTTTCCTTGCAGCTGGCGGTTACTTACGAATTAGCACACGAGTGGTCGGAATCATTTGCGAGGGATCTCGTGTCAGCGCGGTGCAAACCGGTGATGGCGCAACAGTCACCGCCCGCATTGTCGTCTCTGCGTGCGACCCTCAACGCACATTCGTTCAGTGGCTAAAGAATCCTCCGGCTAAAGCCAATTCACTCATCAATCGGTGGAAGAGCAACATGCCTGGCGAGGGTTACGAATCGAAGATCGATGCAATTACAAATACTCCTCCGTCATTCAACGCATTTACAGATTCACTAACCAACCTTCAATCCTCTGGCTCGACTGTCATCGTTAGTCCGTCGTTAGCAGAACTCCATCGCGGTTCTCAATTAATGCGCGAAGGAAAAACAATGCCCCGCATGGCGCTACTTGCTAACACTCCTTCGAATATCGACAACACCCTTGCACCCGCAGGCAAAAGTGTCTTCAGTCTCGAAGCGTTGTACACGCCGTATTCATTCGTTGACGGTTGGGAATCACGTGATGAACCCGAACGTTGGCTCCGTCAATTTGGATCCTTGGTTCAACCAGGCTTTATGGATTCGATTGAACAATGGAGAGTTTTAACTCCTGCAGATTATGAATCTCAATTCCATCTTCCCAAAGGTCATGCACTCAGTTTTGGAGGTGGACCATTGGCCGCATTTATGGGTTCCACGCCCGAACTAACGAGATATCACACACCAATTAAAGGCTTATATCTCACAGGCGCAGCCACGTTTCCTGGCGCTGGAGTGTGGGGGTCGAGTGGTCGCAATGCGGCACTGACCATCATTAAAGAAATGGGATGACGCTCAGGCGTCTTTGACAATCCCAGAACGCTTCACAACTGGGTCCTTGTCGCTCCACGGGAAGTTAATCCACAAGTCAGTGTGCTTCCATACGTATTCACATTGAACAACTGAGTGCGACTTTTCGTACAGCACTGCAGAACGAACTTCTTTCACCCGACCTTTGAAAAAGTCTTGAACAATTTTGAGTGTGTGACCAGTATCAGCGACGTCATCAACAATAAGAACTCGCGCGAACCGCAATTCAACAAGGTCTGGCACTGGAGGGAGAATCATCGGAACAGGAAGACGCTCGTCAACACCCGTGTAGAACTCAACATTCATTGTGTAAAGGTTCTTTACAGCAAGTGCATAACCAAGTGCTCCCGCTGCAAGCAAACCACCACGCGCAATAGCCAAAATGATGTCTGGTTCGTATCCCCCCTCGGCGACACTGGTTGCTAGCTCTCGGCTCGCTTCACCAAATATTTCCCAGGACATGATTTCACGTTCGCTCACGTCACAAAACTACTCGCAACAGCTCGCCCCCACCGATTCCGTGCAAATTTCAAACAAAAAGTTAAGAACAGTCACGCACGAAATTGAGGAGGCCTGCCCTCTCGCTTTGCTCGCTGCGTCTCACGCGCGTCATCTGAGAAACTTGCCATTATCTGTTGGCGGTTCTCCATGTCGATAGCTGCCTGCAAGCCAGGAATCTCGAGAGATGCCCACATTCCCTCTTTTGTGAGAGCGACACCTATCGGACTGTTCAGCATGATTTCTTGAGCCTTCATATATGCCGCATCAAGCAATACTTCAGATGGCAGAACCTCGGTCACTAGCCCAATGCGCAATGCTTCTTCAGAATCAAATAGACGACCGGTCAACATGATCTCGTGGGCACGGGCCGCTCCGATGAGCCGTGGAAGCAACCAACTTGTGCCGATATCGCAGGCTGACAACCCAATGCGGATGAAGGCAGCATTAAAGCGAGCCGACTCTGCACACAAGCGCAGGTCTGATCCAAGCACAAGTGCAAAGCCACCTCCAGCAGCCGGACCATTCACAGCAGCAATAATTGGCTGAGGAATTGATCGCATCTTTGGGATGAGCGACGCAATGTGTTTCTGAACCGCAAATCCTTTTTCAACACTGCCAGTCCATTCGAACCCTGGTGCCTGTCCGTATCCGCCCAGGTCTAGTCCCGCACAGAACCCACGACCACTACCAGTGAGAACAGCAACCCGGATATCACGCGACCGACCGATGAGGGAAAAAGTCTCGTGGAGTGCCTCAACCATCGTTGATGTCATTGCATTTAACTTGTCAGGGCGATTCATTGTGACCAGAGCGATGCCGTCACGGGGATACGTCAGTTCAATTTCAGCCATGTGTAATCGTGTCACTTTTTCGGGCCTAGTACCCATACGGGCCGTTCTCTAATGCCCACTGGCCCACATCCCTATGGGCAATAATGGTTTCATTCGTTTTTAGGACTCTATGACAACCACTTCTCTCACTCGCCTACTCCATATCCCGCCCTCATCTGATCCGTGGGGAAAAACACTTCGCCGAGCCGGTCTTATCTACGTACTGTCACGTTTATTCGTCGTGATGGGCGCAGCGATTGCCGTCGCTGCACAAGCTGTTGTTGATCGTTCAAATGATGTAGTTCCGGCCAACGGTCTCAGTGGGCTTGCGGCAATTCTCGATAGTTGGGACGGACATTGGTACCTCGATGTTGTGCGAGAGGGATATCCGCATCACATCATGCCGAATGTGACCTACTTCGTATCCGATGCCCGCGCTGCGTTCTTTCCTCTATATCCCCGACTTGTCCACTACATCGATGTGGTCATACCTGGCGGTCCCGTCAGCGTCGCACTGGCAATCAACATCGTGCTCGGAGCATTGTTTATTTTCCTTGCTGGTTACTTATGTCGGGATCTTTTTGACATAAAGACCGCAGAGAAGGCGATGATTCTCATCGCTCTGTTCCCCGGAAGTTTCGTGCTCAGCATGGCCTACTCAGAAGCTCTCATGCTCGCAATCGTTGCGCTGTGTTTTATTGCTTTGCGAGACAAGCATTGGGTATGGGCCGGGGTACTGGCCGCTATGGCTACTGCCACTCGACCCAATGGCGTCGCGCTAGTAGCAGCGTGTGCTGTGGCCTCACTTATCGCTATACGAAAGGATCGCGAATGGCGCTCATTGATTGCGCCAATACTGTCCCCGCTCGGGTTCGTTGGCTTTATGTGGTTCCTACGCAGGCACACAGGCGAAGACCTTGCGTGGTTTCGCGTCCAACGTGAGGCGTGGCAGGAAGGAACAAGTTTTGGCGCCACTGCTGTGCAGCGAACCTACGACTTCTTTTTACATCCTGTGAGTTCACCTACATCAGTTCTTACCGCAGCAAGTGTGGCTGCCATGTTGATTTCTCTCTATATGGCGCGCAAGTACAAGATGAACCTCATCTACTGGTCGTACACCGCTGTAGTTCTTGCACTGATGCTCATCCCAGCAACTGTTACGGCCCGGCCGCGCTTCTTGTTCACTGCGTTCCCATTGTTTTTCCCTGTGGCACGAGCATTACGTGATGAAGACGAAAAATGGTGGCCGCTTGTAGTGATGGTGATGATTGGCGGACTAGTGACCGTAACCGGCATCTACGGCGTTAGAGGCGCCATACCGTAAGTCGTCAAAGCGGAAGACGACGCCACACAGCTGTGGGCAAGTTCTTCAAAATCAAAAACATGTACTGCAGTAATCCTGGAACCCAGATAACTGTCCGAGAAGAACCAATCGCCTTCTCTACAGCTGATGCAACGGTTTCTGCATCTGTAGAGAACGGAGCTTTATCCATTCCCTTCGTCATTTTCGTTGTTACGAATCCAGGTCGAACCACAAGCACTGAAACACCAGAACCTACGAGTTCGTGATCTAATGCCAAGGCGAATCCGTCAACTCCGGCCTTTGTAGCACCGTATACCGGGTTACCTTTGCGCACGCGCTCACCCGCAACCGAAGACAGCAGGACCATTTTGCCGTATCCCTGAGAACGCATCTGGGCTGCGAGTGCATACATCAACACCATGGTGCCCGTGAAATTCACATCGGCAACACTCTGCAATGCAGCAGGATTTGCGTAATAGTCAACTCCTTCTTGCAACACTCCTTGAGCAATGACTGCTACGTCAATATCGCCTACCTGCTGAACAACCTCGGCAACTACATGAACCATTGATGCCGAGTCGTCAGCATTAAAACGGACATGATGCACTTCAAGATCTGGGTAACGATCCGCAACTTCAGCGATCTGTGTATCTGCTGCATCGATGTCACGGCTAACAAGAACAACGTGGGACACACCCGGCTTCACGATCCGTTGAATAATTGCTTGACCAATTTCGCTTGTACCGCCAAATAAGACAACATTTTGTGCAACACCTACACCATTTTTCATAACGATCTCCTGTGATCTACTAATCCCAAACGGCGCGACAAATCGCTACGCCATAAACCAATCGGATCCATTTCTTCTTGAATGCTCATCCATTCGTCGATACGTGGATATCCCCTACGCACTGCTGATGCAGAAACATGCGAATCTTTCGCCAAGTAATGACGCCCGCCGGCATCTAACACTAGGGAGTCGACCTCTGACAGCAATTCAGCTAAACCTGAAATTCCTGCGGCCATATCAAGAGTCAATGTCCAGCCCTCGGTAGGGAACGACATCGGGGCCAAATTCTGTGGCCCCATTCTCTTCAGCACTGCCAAGAAAGATGCGACCCCAGCGCCAGAGAATTTCTCAATTACTTTGCGCAATACATCCGTACGGTCAAGTGGGACTATGAATTGATACTGAATGAAGCCTTGCTTCCCGTACAAACGGTTCCAACGAGTAACACCATCAAGTGGATGAAAAAAAGCAGGTATCGACTCAAGTCCAATATGGCTCTTTGCTGGCGCCTTGCGGTACCACGCCTCATTAAAAGCCTTTATCGACCACTTATTCAATAGACCGTTCGGGACCCATCCTGGCGCAGAAACAGTCAAGCGAGGGTCGTAGGCAAGAGGATCCTTATTGTCGACCTTGCTGACGGCCGCATGATCACCACGAGTCAATACTCCACGACCCATAGAGGCTCCGGTAGCCAGCAAATCTACCCAGGCAACTGAATATCGATAGTCATCATCTGCACCGTCAGCACTCATTGCTGCACACACAGCATCAAAGTTCTCCAAGCGAACTGTTTCTACTTCAACACGTGAGGACTCAATTTTCAACATTGCGATAGTTGCGCGAAGAACGACACCGGTAAGACCCATTCCGCCAACAGTCGCCCAGAACCAGACCGGATTCTGTTCGGGTGAAAGTTCAACAACTTCCCCACTCGACAACATCAGTGTCAACGACAGAACATGTTGCCCGAAACTTCCGTCGATGTGGTGATTTTTGCCGTGAATGTCCGAGGCAATAGCCCCTCCCACAGTGACAAATCTTGTGCCAGGAGTGACGGGAATAAACCAACCTTGTGGTACACACATCCGCAGAATTGCGTCGATACTGACACTTGCAGCCACGGTGAGTAGACCCGACATCGGATCAAAGTCTGCATCAATACCCATTGGGTCATTTTCAGACGTCATTTCAAGAACAATTCCGCCAGCATTCTGGGCGGCAGCACCGTACGAGCGACCAAGGCCTCGAGAAATGACACCACGTTCTCCTGCTGTACCAAGAGTTGACCGCACAACATCCACCTCTGTCGTATGAACGAGATCAGCGACAGTCCAGGCAGTACGACCCCACCCTGACAAACGCTGCATCACCATGGGTCAAATTCTAGACGGTGCCCTCAATAAACAGAGGTCAATGCCCAATCTCCTACGAGGCGTACACCGCAAGCCCATAGACGATGACCCACACTGCGCCATACGCCTGAATCCATCGATCGTTGAAGAAAACTTCTTCTGGAGCGCCGCCGCCGCCATTTTCCAATACCAATAGATACCGCAACAAAGCGAGCACCATGGGCACAATCGACAAACCATGAAACGGAATCGATTCGTGAGCGATTGCGGCATTCTCAAAAGCCCACATGCAATATGTCACAACAGTTGCTGTACACGACACACCAAGTAGTTGACGCAAATACACGAGCGAATATGACTTCAGCGAAGTGCGTGTGACTACTGCCTGTTCGCCAAGCTCTAATAATTCAGCAAATCGTTTTCCAGTCACAATGAAAAAGGAACCAAACGTGATGCATAAAACAAACCACATTGACATAGGAGTCTGAGTTGCGGCAGCGCCCACCATGGCGCGAAGAACAAACCCGCTAGCCACCAAAGACAGATCAAGCAACGGCACGTGTTTCCACCAGGTGCTGTAACCAATAGTAAGACAGGCATAGAGCGCAATAATTCCGCCAGCAGCCGGACGAACTATGTATCCCAACACTGGTCCGCACAGCAACAGCACTGAGCCAATGATGCGAGCGATAGAGAGAGGCACAGCACCGCTTGCGATGGGGCGGTTGCGCTTCTTTGGATGTTGTCGATCTTGTTCAACATCCATGATGTCGTTCCAGTAGTAGGTGCCGCTTGCAACCATGCAGAAAGCAGCAAAGACCACCAGTGTCTTTCCGAGGGAAGACCATTCATTGAGCACACCAAGTGCTGCGGGAGCCGCAAAGACAAGAACATTTTTGGACCATTGAGTTGGTCGTGCCTCTTTAATACACGCGCGGATCACGCTGCACTCTCCTCAAGATCGATTTTGTTCACCCATGTTGGATGAGAGAATAGTTCTAGCAATTGCACATCACCTGTCGAGTCGCCATACGCATAGACAAGATCCTCAGGAGTCATTCCAGAATCTTGGCACCACTTTTGTATGCGCACTGCCTTCTCTACTCCGCGGCAGTTCTGCCCGATCAACTTGCCGGTCAAGACACCAGAGGTCTCTTCCAGTTCCGTACACAACACTGCGTCCACCTCAAGTAGATCACCAAGAGGGTGCAGATAAACCCCCAACGAGGCCGACACAAGAACCACAACATGTCCTTGATTTTGATGCCATCGCATGCGTGCGGCAACGTCACCGCGCAACCATCCGTCAGCAACCTTTGATGCAAATTGGATGCCGAGAGCTTCAACCTCGCGAGCGTTTCTGCCAGCGAACACGCCTTCAACAAACTTGATCTTTAACGAATCCCTGTCGCGCTTCTTAAGACTACGAACCGTTTGTCCAAGATCCGAAAAAACAAGTTTCAAAAGTCTCCTAAAACCTGCCACCGAACGCATAAAGGGAACGACACAGTCGCGCACGGTCAACGTGTTGTCGACATCAAAGGCAGCAACCGAAATGCTCATCATCACAGGTTAGTTGTCCATGTCTTTATCACCGAGGATTGGTGCCATATCAGAGAAATAATCAGGCCAGCTCTTTGTCACAACCTCCGGGTCGGCAACTTTCATCCCAACCGTGCACAACGTCAAGAGAGAAAGCGCCATCGCCATTCTGTGGTCATGATGACTATCAAAAGTGACGGGCATCCATGCGCACGGACCAACTATGCGCAGGCCGTCTTCTTCTACAGTCACGGTTCCTCCGGCACGATTCAATTCTTTCGCAAGATCACCGAGACGATCACTTTCCTTTTTGCGAATAAATCCGATTCCCGACAGCACGCTTTCTCCAGTTGCCATGCAGCACGCGACAGCAACTGCTGGCACCAAATCAGAACAATCCGACATATCCATCACAAGAGGTTTCACTGGTGTTGCAAAAGCTCGAGTGACCACGACATCTGCGCCATCAACAACACACGACAGTCCCATCTTTTGCAATATGGGAAGAATCTGTGCATCGCCCTGTAACGACGATGTCGCTAAACCCGGAATGACAACTCGCCCTTCACGTACAGCCACTGCAACAAGGGGAAATGCTGCTGATGAATAGTCGGGCTCGATGAGATACTCCCGACCGCCATATGACCCGTGAAGAATGGAGATAGTGGATTCTTCGACGTTCACGGTGACACCAAATGACCTCATTACGTGAGCAGTCATCTCTACATACGATCGCGAAACGAGTGGTCCATCAATATGGACAACGAGACCCTCCTCCAACATCGGTCCAATCAGCATCAGCGCAGAAATGAACTGGCTGGAGACATTTCCGGCAATGTGAATCTCGCCGCCTGACAAAGACCCCCGCGAAACAGAGACGGGCAAATGGCCCACTTCACCAAGATGAGTGACCTCAGCCCCTAAAGCATCGAGAGCGTCATGCAAATCAACCATCGGCCGACCGCGTAGCGCAGCCTCACCATCAATGATTGTTGTTGTTTCAAACAGGGACGCAACAGCTGTAAGAAAGCGAGAGGACGTGCCCGCCAAAACAGCATCAACAATTCCAGGAAACTTCAGAACAGACGTCTCTCCTATTACTACCTCGTCATTGAGTATCTGTATAGACCGTCCTGAATCTCGAATTACGTTCAGCACCACTCGTGCATCGTCTCCTGATGGAATTCCAGAAATTCGCGAGGACTCTTTTGACAACATGGCACATACCAGCGCACGGTTCGCAACACTTTTTGAACCTGGCACCGACACCACTGCATCAATCGGACCCACTGGTGGATGCAATTCGATAGATCTCACGACAACGGCTGGATAGCCGGACGAAATCCACGGGCCAGCAACCCGCCTCTAAACATCTCTGCATGCTCTGCCCGTACGACTGTGACCATGATTCCGCGATCGCCTTCAGCCGAGTGCACCACTTCAAAGTCATAGATATTCACACCGAGTTCACCGGACAGCGTAAAGACATCTGCAGCTGCACCTGGCCGGTCTGGAATCGGGATACGCACTTCAGCGAGATCTTCAACCGCTCCAGCACCCGTCGGCAAATTCATACGTGCGCGTCGAGCTTGTTCGAGACGCGACAACAAACCATCGCGATCCGAAGCCGCAACAACATCGCGCATATCGGTCAGACCAAGTATCAGCGCATCAAGCCCTCGTACTATCGACGCTTTATTTTGTTCGCAAATGTCGAGCCAAATTCCTGGACGACCAGATGCAATACGTGTCATGTCGCGAAATCCACCAGCGGCGAGACGAAGCAACGCCATGTGTTCTTCAGAACGATTATCAGCAATGCGCATCAATGTTGCCGCAGTTAGATGAGGAACGTGACTCACCACAGCTACTAAATCATCATGCTGTACAGCATCCATCGCAACAATTTCCGCTCCGAATTTTGCAACCAGACCGGCCACAACAGCAAAAGCTGCGTCGGAAGAATTCAGTGTTGGGGTAAGCACCCACACAGCTCCGGCGAACATCGAAGCATCTGCTCCGTCTAAGCCGTCCAATTCTGATCCTGCCATCGGGTGACCCGGAACAAAACGCGGGTCAGTTATCTGAAGAGAGATGGAAGTCTTAACGGAACCAACATCTGTAACAACTCCGGTTGTGAGTGACAAAGATTCGGCTACCGCTTCTGCCACGATGCCGACAGGAGTAGCCACGAACGTCACTTCAGCATCGGAGTACAAACCGGGAAACGAAATAATTTCGCGTTCAAGAGCAGTATCGATTTTGGACCTATCAGAGTCATGTCCGCCGACGTCGTAACCAGCGTCGGCTAAAGCGAGCGCGAGCGAACCACCAATCAATCCAAGGCCGAATACGTTCGCCTTTTTCTTCGTTGTCGCATCTGCGCTCATTCCCACACCGTATCCGTACCGTCTAAGTCAACTGCGCTAGATAATTGGCGAACCTCTTCAATGGTCAATTCCCGCCATTGTCCCGGCGCCAATTTGGTGTCGCGCAGTGGGCCAATTCGGGTACGCACTAGACGAATCACTGGGTGGCCTACTTCTTCACACATGCGACGTACCTGACGATTGCGTCCTTCATGAATCACAATTCGCAATACACCTGGCTCGGGCTGACCAACCACTGCGGGCGCTGTGATGCCATCTTCCAGTTCTACACCATCGCGCAGATGTCGCAGAGCGCCATTCGGAACACCATTAGTGCCGCACTCAACTTCGGCTATGTATTCCTTTTCAACACCGTGACTCGGGTGAGTCAGAAACTGAGTCAGTTGTCCGTCGTTGGTCAAAATCAAGAGTCCTGTTGTGTCAATGTCCAATCGCCCTACAGAGAACACGCGAGGTTCTGATGGCACGTAGTCCAGAACCGTTTCACGACCATGCGTGTCAACCATTGTGGTGACGACACCCTCTGGTTTATTCAACAAGTAGTACACCAAGCCAGGAAGCACGCCAACCGGAGCGCCGTCAACCTCAATAATGTCGGAATCAACGTTGACTCGCCGACCAAGGACAGCGACATCACCATTGACATCCACACGACCATCTTCAATCAGGTTCTCGCATACACGACGAGAACCAAATCCGGCTCTCGCAAGTACTTTCTGTAAACGCTCACCATCAGCAAGACGAGCATCGTCTGCTATCTGTTCCCATAACGGTGGCTCAGGAACCGCGCCTCCCGGCGGGGTGAAGGAAGACACTATGCCCCGTCGCTTGATTCGCTAATGACATCAGCTTCTAACAACAATGTTTTTTCAAGTGCCTCAACGAGCGATGCATCAGGCACGAACGAAGCGATTGCAGGGAGGTCTTTCAGCGACGCAATCCCCAACTTCTCTAGGAACAATTGCGTAGTGCCCCACAACACGGCCTGACCCGGACCATTGTCACGCGATACGGGTGCCACATATGCGCGACCATGCAAGGTGCGCAACACCGAATCGGGATCTACACCACGGATAGATGCGATCTGCAGTCGTGAAATTGGTTGTTTGTAAGCAATGATCGCCAGAGTCTCAAGTGCTGCGCCAGATAAACGTGCACGCTGACCGTCCAGAATAAAACGTTCAACATATGGCGCTAAATCTGGATGGGTTTGAAAACGCCATCCACCAGCAACCTTTGCCAATTGAAAACCATGACCTGCTTCTTCATATGTTTCAGCAAGACGGCCACATACTTCGTCAACGGTTGTAGCGGGAATCTCTAACAATTGCGCAATGAGGTCAGTAGGCACTGGCTCGTGTGCGACAAGAACTATTGCTTCAATCGCTCTCACTGTCTCTGTGGTCACATCATCCTTCATAAGAATCGATCTCCGCCATACTTTCGTTTCCAGTACCGATACCAGTCCACAGCACCGTGATGTCTCCAAAACGATCTGCTTGATCTAGCTCAATAAAACCTTGTTTATACATTTCAAGAATCGCCAAGAACCGCACAACAATTTCAAGACGCTCAACAAGCCCAGTAGTCAATGTACGAAACGAGGTGCTCCCCACGCGAGCGATATCTTCCATCAATTCTTCGACAGCTTCAGCAACCGTAAAGCGAATGGGAGAGATGTGATACAGACTTAATTCATCGCGCTTGCGCGGAGTAATAGCGCTAATAAACCCACGCTCAAGTTTTTCGATAGTGAGACCCTCGAGCAGATCAGGTGCGACATCTGAGAAACGCTCATCAGGTCCCACCGCACGTCCGTACACTCTGTCGGCGTCATCAACGAACGTGGCAAGAATCTTGGCGACATCCTTAAATGTCTTGCATTCAAGAAGACGAGCAAGCAATAAATCGCGCTCTTCCCACAGTGCCAATTCGTCATCGAGATCAACAGCTTCGCGCCCTGGCAATAGTCGGCGAGTCTTCAATTCAATCAACGTGGCCGCAATCAGAAGGAACTCAGTAGCGACTTCTAGGTCGAGCTCTTGCATCTTCAATAGTTCTGCCAAATAGGCGTCCACAATGGTGGAAAGACTGATCTCGTGGATATCCACCTCTTCGCGCAAAATGAGATGGAGCAAAAGGTCGAAAGGGCCCTCATACACGGGGGTTGCTACATCAATTGCCACCATCCCATCGTACTTGCCAGGAGCACCTGGGTCGGCAATTGACCACGTAGATTCCTTGCGTAGCAACTAGATTTTGTTCGTGCCACGCGTTCTGTCTTGTATCCAGCCCACCGGATCCGTGCACCTCGGCAACTATTTGGGCGCCCTCGTTAATTGGGTCTCAGGCCAACACGACGGAGACGTCTTTCACGGAATCGTCGACTTACATGCCCTGACCGTCATTGACACACCAGGGCTCATTGGTACACAAACCCTCGAACTTGCCGCCCTTCTCTTTGCCTGCGGTCTCGACCCTGACGTCGCCACCGTATTTGTGCAGAGCCATATTCACGAACACACAGAATTGGCCTGGATAATGGAGTGCACTGTGTCCTATGGCGAGCTCAGCCGAATGACGCAATTCAAAGATAAGTCAGCACGTCGCGAGGCAGAATTTGTGTCGGCCGGACTATTCACATACCCCGCCCTTCAAGCTGCAGACATTTTGTTGTACGACGCAGATGAAGTGCCAGTTGGCGATGATCAACGCCAACACATTGAAATCACACGTGATATTGCTGTTCGTTTCAATCATCGATTCGGAGACACCTTTGTTTTGCCCAAGGCTGTTCACCCCAAAGCCGGTGCTCGGGTAATGGACCTTCAAGACCCCACATCAAAAATGTCGAAATCTGCAATCAGCGACAGTGGTCTTGTCTATCTACTCGATGACAACGCATCTATTTCTAAAAAGTTCAAACGAGCCGTCACAGATTCCGATGGAGAAGTGAAATACGACGTCGCCAACAAGCCTGGCGTTTCTAACCTTCTCGATATTTTGTCTGCCTCGACCGGTAAACCCGTTGATCAACTTGTCAGCCAATATTCACAATATGGCGCACTAAAATCAGATACCGGCGATGCAGTAATCGCAGTTGTTGAACCAATACGGGCCCGTTTCCAAGAACTGATGCAAGATAAAGGCGAGCTTGCTCGACTTCTGTCAATCGGAAACGGACGAGCGCGCAATGTAGCTGCAGTCACTCTCCAAAGAGCCCATTCGGCAATTGGTCTATTACCGCGAATCTAAATGTCGTCAGCTGCTTTCAGAAGTAGCGAGACATTATCCACTGCAGTTCCACTGACAAGCTCAATTGTTCGACGTTCACTAATAGAGCGCAACAATTCCCCACCAAGAGTTTCATGATTGTGATACTCGGCAAATCGTCGACTGCGCGGTCCCACAACAGTTGCTACCACTCGAGACACAAAGCCCAACCCTGACACGTTTTTACCCACATCATGCAGCAGTGCAGCGGCTCTCTCCCCTCGAGGCGATTCAGGCGCTAATTCATCAAATCGACGAAGCACAATAATGCTGTGTCGCTGATCACGAAACTGCATCTTCAACCACACTGAATATTCAGCGTCATTCAAAATTCCCATCACTATCACAAGGTCTTGTTCGGTTGGTGGCGTTTGCAAGAGAGAACTCACAGCCCTCTTAACTAAATGCATCGCGTTCATCCTGCGGCCCTCGGATGTGCATCGCGATAGACAGCCCACAATCGATCATTGGACACCTTGGTATAGATCTGAGTAGTGGAGATCGTTGCATGTCCTAACATTTCTTGAACGATACGCAGATCTGCTCCATGTTCAAGCATGTGAGTTGCACAAGTATGGCGAAGTACATGAGGCGAAAGATCACGTGTAATTCCGGCTCGTAATCCAGCGTCTCGCACAACGTGCCACGCCTTTTGTCGATTTAATCTCTTTCCGCGATTAGTCAAAAAGACAGCATCGCGATCAGTGCCAC
>Ga0194041_10000043_pt1 | contig 45240 bp, 37 predicted proteins | sample JunL449m_MetaG_FD_160082 | JGI IMG/M metagenome (GOLD analysis project Ga0194041, IMG submission 160082) | Anoxic zone freshwater microbial communities from boreal shield lake in IISD Experimental Lakes Area, Ontario, Canada - Jun2016-L442-9m | ecosystem: Environmental > Aquatic > Freshwater >...
ACTCATTAATTGTCCGTGTTCAATATATTTGTCTCCATAATATTGATTTATTTCAATGAGTCTTATTTTATTATTTTTGTCTTCTTCTAATACCTTTAAATTCATTTTAGCCTTTTGCAATTCTTCTTCTACAATTCCAATCGTTTGGGTTTGATTTGATAATGTTCCCTGAGAATTTTCTAAAGAAGACTGAAAGAAAACACTCATGTCCCCTAATGTTTTATATAAATTAATTCTCATTTCAGAAATTTCATTAATTTTTTGCATTAAATCGGTTCTGTCTTGTGAAGAAATATTTGGGTTTGATTCTAACTTGTTAAACAAATTAGACTCTATACTTTGTAAAGATTGAATATCATTAAGTATTTGCTGATTATTCGTTTCAACATCAGGACTAGACATATTATATAAATTATAATAAGATAATATAAATAATAAGATAAATAATAAGATAAATAATAAGATAAATAATCAATTATGTAGATTTACTGGAAATATTCATCGTAATTAATACAAAGGTAATTGCTAAAATACTCCAAAACATATAAGTATAAGATTCCTGTAAAACACGAATATCGGTATCTTCTATGATGCGCTCAAAATTACCTAATGTAACATCTTGCAAAACTCCAATTTTTTCCTTTGCATCATCCAATTCTTTTTTGTGTCTTGCCAAATTTTGTATGTTTTTTCCTGTTTGTTTTTGAACTACACCATCTTTTTGACTAAATGCACCTGTAAATTGATTAATTTGACTAGATACCGAATTGATTTGGTCCTCCAATTGAGATAACATTTGTTTTTGAACACTATTTGCGTTACCTAATCCAAAATAGCTATCACTACCAATATTTCCTATATAATTATAATTTGAATATTCAGTGGTGCTTATAGGAGTTATTTCTTTTGGAACTCCTGCAGGCGGGTTTGCTATTCTTTTGTTTCTTGTGTATAAATCAACTGCGGTGTTTGAATCCGTCCCGCTATAACTCATAAGATTTGTCTTAGGATAACATGAACCATTTGAAAAGGCAAATCCATAACAATCATTGTATGAATTGCATGTTTTTTGACAGTCTTCTACTGTAGTATTTGAATAAGCGATGTAATTTCCACTTACATCTATATAATCTGAACCACCACTATCTGTGCCAGAAATTTTAGTATATTTATCGGTTAATTCAATATTACTACATGTTCCCCATTGAATATTCTGTCTATAATTTTTACATACGGGTTCTTCTTTAGGACATGTATATTGTTGGCCGTTAGTTTGTCCTGGTTGATTGTTAGTAGGAGTAGCAGAATTATAATTTGTAGAACATTGTTGATTAATCTCGGAAAATTTGTATAAATTAGAATCCTTATCTACATATCCAATTTGTCCCATTTCACCAGGAATTCCTGGAGGTCCATTAAACTCATATAAAGCAGTCGCATATTGCCCACCGCCCATCGGTGTTGCGTTGGATTTTGAAGAAGAAGTTGTAGAATTTATAGTAGAACAATTAAGACCCATTGTACTTGTATATAAAACTAAATTCCCATCGGTTTGCATAATCAAATATGCACTTCCATCCGTATTTCCAATAAAATCACCTGGTGCTAATGTATCATTTGTTCTTAAATAAGAAAGACCATACAACCCATTCGTGGCTTGATATTGCGGATTTGCATCTAGCGTTTTTCCATTTGTTCCAGAACACCATACACTTCCTTGATTATCAGATGGACTTTGACCTCTATATAGACATAAATTACCATCATCTTGCACATATAAAAAGAAATCTACACCCGGATTAATACCGTATACTGCATTAGACCAACCGCCGCCATATGTATCCCCATTTACAGAAGTACAATTAGATGCCGTTCCATATACTCTTGCTTCATTCACATCATTTCCGTAAAAACATTGGCCTTCTCCACTGGATTGCACATATTGTAATCCAAAATAAGAATATCCTCCATCCTGGGCTTCTTGTTGACATGTGGAATAAGTATACCACCCCCCATTGCTAGACCCATAATTAGCGATTGCTCTATCAGCTCCGTCCCCATAACACCCCCAATAATTGCCTTGTGAAGCACCAGGACTGGTATAAATAGCAGTTCCGGCAGAATCATATACTACTATAGAGCCTGTATTTGTAAGCTTTGCAGAAACTCCAGGATCACTCCCATTTGTTCCAGAAGACCATAAAACAGTAGTACTTGTAGCTATATTAGATGTGCCTAAAGAAGTAGCTGAAACTTGATTATTGCTGACTGCACAATATCCAAGACCACTAGTAGAATTTACATTTTGTAACCCAAAATATTGATACCCCAAATTAATTGCGGCCGTTTGACAATCTTGAAAAGAATATGTGCCTCCGCTAGAGGATGAAGCATCTGTACCTAATGTGATATATTGAATTGCGGTGCTATAATCAGCATCATTTGTGGTTCCTACAAAATTGAGAGTATTGTTTCCCGTAACAGTTGCATTAATAGGAACAGAATAACTTTGCCACGAACTGGTTGGGGGAGTAAATGAATATATGGTATCCCCATTTAGTTGAATATCTACCGGACCAGATGCATAAGGACTAGGTCTCCCTGTGGCATAAAAGGCTAATGTATATGTAGAACCAGAAACCATAGACACAATTTGCGACATATTTGATACCCCTTGTATACACGCCGCTTGGTCGCCTTCAGGATAAGGCATCACGTAACCCCATGCACTAGAATTATTTATTATACACGCATTAAAAGTCCATCCAGGAACATCTGTAGTATCATTACTTGCATAATATACATATGAATCATTAGATAAAGCCGGTTCGGTAAAATTCCCATTCACAATAGTGGCTGTAGTAGAAGGCGGAGCTCCTCCAATAAAAGTCATTAAAGATTGACTTTGGTTATCTGCATAACACCCTGAATAAGATGGTCTTGGATTTTGAACCATTCGGTCTACAAAGACAGTATTTCCTTCATGTCCTAAACTTTGGTTTTGTACTATATTCGGTCCTGAAATTAAGGGGGGTTTTGTAGGAACAACCGTTCCAGGAGTCCAAAAATCATTTGGTAAAGGAATTTTTAAATAAATTAATTTATTAGGAAGTTCTTTCGGCGCCCCAGTGCTATAATACGTATCCCAACTAGGAATATATCTCACCACTCCTTGATTTGTAACATAACAACAGTGCCCTGTAGTAAAAACAATAATTCTATTCAAATATGGATTTTTTTTACTTGTGCGGGCAAAATATTGAACTGTAGAGCTGTCTATATCAGTCATCAACTTTTTATGTTTATCCACTAACACTTTTTGTTCTATGTATAACTGTTTTACATTATCGCTGTCTTCGGGAGAAATAGCCGTTTGGGTTAATACTTGTTGAGATTGTGTTTGAGAAGAAGACGAAGAAGAAGAAGAAGAAGAACCATCTGGATTAGAACCTTGAAATCCCTCACGACTGTTTACCTTGTATATATTTTTTTTGTTTTTATTGATAATTTTGTCTTGATATTTTTTAAACTGTTTCCCTTGGTGAAGAGAAGTTGCATGTAAACTATTATCTGGATTGTTATATGCGCGAATATCCGAATTTTTATTTTTTTTTTCATTCCCTGTATTTGTTGTATTTGTTATTTTATAGATAGAATCCTCTAAACTGGTAAATATATTAAATAGGCTTGTCATTAATATAAATATATAAATTATTTTTGAATATTTATAAAATACTCTTTGCATTATTTAATTTACAAAGAGTTATAATTTCATATAATACTGTTGAATTATAAATGTTTCTTGAGGGGTTATTCCTATAAACTAATACCTATAATCTAATAATTACAAAATTATATGTACAAGGGTTTTAGAAATCGCGAGACTATCATAAACAAAATAATTATGCCTAATAAGAAAGAGGTTTCAGTAAAAAAACCTTTTTTACCTCCACCACCTCTTTGTTCATTCCCAGAAGGAATGGAAAACTTAATTAATAATGCAATCAATATAATCACTATAAAAAGGAGTAATAAATACATAGAATATGTTTGTGTAACTACAAGTTGATTGTTGTCATTTTCTCTGCTTAACATTACATTTTCTTTCATCATGATTCCTAATTTCTCTCTCTCATCCTCCAATATTTGTTTATTAATTACTACAGTAGATTGTTGTTGTTGGTCTGCTGCGGATTGTTTTTGATATTGACTTTGTGTTTGGTTTACTTGCTGCAATATTTGATGATTTAAATTTTGCAATTGTTGATTTAATTTTTGCAGCTCGCCAATATAATTGAAACTGCTATCAGGTAATTTTGTAGAATATACCGCGTTTGCCCAAGGTCCGCCCATAGTAACCCCGTCTATAGTAGTGCACGCAGTAGAAGTTCCATATTGTGTAACTTGACTTAAATTACTACTTGCTGAACACCAACTAGTCGCATTTGCGCTAGAGTCCCCTTGTGTATTTTGTAATCCGTAATATGTATTAGTGCCTGCTAATTGTTGACATTGGTCCATTGATAAATAGGCATTATTGGAAGTATTTGCCATAGCTCTGTTAGATGTATCTGCATAACAACCTACAAAAGGATTTAAGGAAGTCATATAATCTTTATACATTTGTTGATAATTACTTAATGTCGTATTAAATTGTTGGGTTAATGATTGGAATTGAGAATCGCCCATATTTATATTTATATATTAAAAAAAGAAAACAAAAAATTTTTCCTTTTCTTTTTCACTTCCTTTTCTTTTTCCTTTTCATTTTTCAAATATTATTCCAGAATATATATTATTTGTCAATACCGGACCTTTTATATAAATTTTATTTATTTTTTCCATAGACACTTGAATAGACTTTTGAATATATAGTCGCATTTCTTTTTTTACACAGTTATTATAACTATTATTTGTATCACTATTATAACTATTATATTTGTATGTGCGAAACATATAATCTTTATAAATAAATTATACTGATATAAAAACAATTCCAAATAAATGTATATAATAACATAATTTAAATGGGCATACTTTTAATTGTATTTATTACATCATTTTCTCTTTACATGGGGATTAACCTTATTCGGATGACTGTGTTTGACCTGTAAATAATTTGGTTAATACCCCTGCAGAAATAAAAATTCCAATTATCATTGCAAAGTTCCTTAAATAGTGTGAATCATAAGTTTGTTTATAATCACTAATCATTTCACTAGACCCATTATATTCATTGGTTAACATGCCTAATCGTGATTTAAAAAACATATTTTTTTTCTTATCTTTTTTGATTTCTATATCAATTTTAAATAACTCTTTATTGACCGTTTGAGTATTTTTGTCAATCTTATTTTCAATAACAAATAATTCCGAATTTACTTTTTCTAAATTTTTTTTAATATTATCAAACATTTGTTTATATTCCTGATTTTCTGAATTTTTAGAAAAAAAAATGTAATACTTAATAAAATCTTCAGATATATGAGGTAATTTTTGTTTTAATTCTTCCATTTTACTTTTCAATACACTTGTCTTATCTAAATTATCAGTAATATTTGTAGGTCGTTGTTCTTCTATGTCTGACATTATATATATTTTATGATAATATATATAATTATTTTATTTACAAAACAAGGAATCAATCGTAAGTTTAACTAATGAATTCTACTGAATTCTAATTGGTACATATTCGGTAATATTTGGCTTCAATGGCTGATTTACTTGGACGTGTAATTTCACAAATAAATCCTGGTCTTAATCCAATGATTTGAGCAACCGGGTCAAATCTAGAAATGGTAGGAAATAATGTTTTGTCGTTGATATTATATTTTTTCATGCAAGCATCTGTTTCTTTTACATTCATAACTCTGTGATCGGGAACTAATACATGTTCTAAAATATTAAATTGCAACCCTTTTATGTTTTGAACAACTAAAAAGATTCCGTCTTTTTCCCATATATGTTTTAGTTCATTTAAATTTGTATCATTCAAATCTTCTTTAGAAATAATAAATAATGTGTCCTCTTTGGTCAATAGCTGTTCTACGTGAAACAAATCATCAATCATTTCATGAATATTGGCAGGACGAATGATTTTTCCTAAATAATAACGAATATATATTTTGTGCTTACGCTGTGTTGTTTCGTTTTCAGTATTCATTTCTAGAAGCATATCTAATTGATTATTTTGAAACATAGTATTGACTTCATTAATGCTAAAATTTTCATAATCTGTTATATCATAACCTTGTTTTTTCATTAAATTTAATACATTTTTTCTAGATGTATAAATGGAGGAAATTAAGCTGGCTGTATTAGACATGATTGAGTATATATAATATATGAATAAGGAGTTATTTTTATTTCATTTTTATTGTTTATATTTTTGATTAATAATTATTTATTTTTTGAATAATTAAGCATTGATAACAATTTTTTTGCTTTCACTACCACTTGTAGTACTAGTTCCAGATTCATTTGTTCCAGAATCATTGCCTTCGTTTTCACTTGTAGAAGAAGGCGAAATCTCTTGAATTTCTAAAATAGAAGCAGACTCACTAGATGCGGGTACATTGGAAATTTGCGATGTTGGGTTTTGTATACTTGTTTGTGTTTGTATAGTTGTTGGCGCTTGTTCACTTGACGTGAATTGTACCGTTTTGGGGGCTTGTTCACTTGTCGTCGGTGTATGAGAAACCATTGCAAATGATGGAGGCGTTCCAGAAGGGGTGGATGGAATAAACATAGGTGCACCCGCAGGAGCATAAGTAGGTGAGCCTGGGGCATAAGCAGGTGAGCCTGGGGCATAAGCAGGTGAGCCTGGAGCATAAGCAGGTGAACCAGAAGGATTATAAGCAGGGGAACCAGGAGCATAAGCAGGCGAGTCAGAAGGATTATAAGCAGGGGAACCAGAAGGCGCATATTGCGGAGAGCCAGGATCATAAGTAGGAGAAACCATATCATACTCTGAAGAGGGCGGTTCAGGAACTGGCATTTTGATGTCAGGTAATTCAGGAGTTTCCACAGGTATTTCTACGGGGGGTGTATATTTTTTAAGAATATCATTTATTTGTTTTTTATAAACACCTATTGTGTTCACTATATCAGTGGTTTCGTCTATTTGCAACAATTTTTGAATATTGGTAGAATAATTCATATTTGTTAATTGTTCCACATTATCTTCCGTAATAATTCTCATTTGAATATTCATGACTTGCAATTCTTGAATAAGCAACTTGAATGAATAAGGAACACGCAAAAGACTAAAAGACCGTCCAAATCGCGTCATATTTTTAACACTCAATGTTCCATCTGTATTTGTATGAAAGTTAATAGGCCCGTCCGCAAAGGGGCTTAAAAATAAATTTCGCGAACTATTGTAAATTGAAACCGCTCCCGATTTATTACAAACTGCCATAAAATATTCGTCTCCTCTTGTTAAAAAGGATTCGTTCAAAAAATAAGACATTCCATGTGCCAGCACTCCGTCCCGTTCCATTTCTCCTATACGAAGTCCACCATCATTTGCTCTACCTTGAACGGGTTGTCTAGTTAATGCAGTACGAGGACCAGTAGCCCGATAATTTATCTTATCTTTTACCATATGTTTTAAACGCATATAATAAGTGGGGCCAATATAAATATCTGATTGAATTTGTTCTCCAGTCATTCCATTATATAAAATTTGGTTCCCTGAAGAATGAAACCCCGCTTTTACTAATAATGGCGCATAAGTAGAATAATTAGATCCTTTTACTTGAAATGCTGTGCAATCCCCAAATGCTCCATAACTACTACACACTTTTCCAAATAAAGACTCAATAATTTGTCCAATCGTCATACGGGAGGGAAGCGCGTGAGGGTTAATAATCAAATCAGGCCTAATCCCATCACTGGTAAAAGGCATATCTTGTTCTGGGATAATAAGTCCAAGTGTCCCCTTTTGTCCGGCACGACTGGCCATTTTATCTCCAATTGCCGGAATTCTCTCTTCGCGAATACGTACCTTGGCAATATTAAATCCTTCTTCACCTTGAGTAATAAACGATTTGTCAACCACTCCTTTTTGTCCTTTCTTGGTCTTTACTGAATCATCAACCCATACATCTTTTTTTTCCATATTCGCATTGATTTTGCCAATCAAAATGACCTCATCTGTAACATTCGTATTCTCTTTAATAATACCGTGGTCATCTAACATGCTATAATCATACCCGGGCTTAATCCCAATTACATTATTTTTCTCAATATTTGCAAATTTTGAATTTATCATTCCAGATACTTTAGAGCTTTCTTCGCGATCTTCATACATAGAAAAATAGGTAGTTCTAAATATTCCACGTTGAACTGCGCCCTCATTGATTAAAATCGCATCTTCTACATTGTATCCGGTATAAGACATGATTGCCACAATTGCATTTACCCCATAAGGTTGTTCTTCGTTATTTATAAACTCTAAATATCTTGATTTGATTAGAGGAACTTGTCCATAATGTAATATAACCCCCATTTTATCCATACGCATTTGATAATTGGTATGATATACAGAGACCGCTTGTCTACTCTGTCCACAAGAAAAGGAATCTCTTGGAAAAGGATTATATTCCGGATAAATAATTTGATTTCCCATAACTCCAAATATGAGTGAAGGCTCTATTTCTACATGAGTATAAAACCGGCTTTTCTTGATGTCCGTTTCCTTCATCGCAATAAGAGCAGATTCTTCCTCTGAAGTATCAATATAATCAACCACTGACTTATTTTCATTTAATATTTTAGATACTTTATTTACATCTTCACCCAAACTAATATCACTATATAACTCATTCAACTCATATAATTGATTTGCTTTAAAAGAAAAATTATCCTCCTTTTTTTTAAATCCTGCAACTATTTCTTCCCACGATATTTTACCGTTCATAAACATATCTTTAATCGCTTCTCTCTGAAAGCTTGCTTTTTCGTCTTCAATATAATAGATGGGTCTTGTTAATCTTCCTGAATCTGTATAAAGGGAAATTTCGTTTTGAGAATAATTGAATGAAATACTTGTAAATGTGGGGATTATTCCATTGCGTCTATACAGTTTTAATATATTTACCAATTCTAGCGGACTATCTATAACACCAATCCAATATCCGTTAATAAATATTTTAGAACTATTATAAATATATTCAGGAGAACATTCTAACAATAATTTCATGGGTGTATTTGCACGTAACCATTTAATAAATGGAACAGATGAAAATCCGCTGGTAATGTGTGTGACAATAGCCATATGTTTGTGCAACCCAATATTTCCACCATCAGGAGTATCTACAGGGTCTATAAATCCCCATTGAGAACTATTTAAATGTCTAGGTCCTACTACTTTGGCGCTTGCATCTAATGGCAAATTAATTTTGCGCAAATGCGACATGAATGTGTTCCAACTTAACCGGTTTAAATCCTGTACTACACCTACACGCTTAGTATGTGCTTCAGCACCCCAGTTTCCTTTAAAGGCTTTTCTAACGCCTGATTCAACGATTCTCTCTTTGAAAAAAGAAGCATAATTCGCTTTAATCAATTGAACAAAACTATCCTCATTATATTTATCTGTCTCTTTCGGTTTTTTAGTAATCTCTTTTTGTTCTTTCCTAGATAATTCAGTAACATCTTTGTATTTGCCGCTATGATAATAATATTCCTTGTCTATTTTTTGCCCAATATCTCTTTTTTGAATTAAATAATACTCGCGAAACAAATCGTATATAAGAGTTCCGGACAATTCTACTCTTTTAAAAAGAAAACTATCGCGATCCGTAGGCTTTTCTTGATTTGTATACACTTTCAATAATTTATATGTCATGTATCCAACAAAATATGCCTTTTCTAAAAAATTCACTTCCCCAATATGCGGTAAAAAAAAGTCTGATAAAATTTCAGTTACGCTTGAGATAGTGGCTCTTTTTGTAAAGGTAGCAATATATTTTAAAGCGGATTCTTGGTCAAAAATTTTTGTGGCATCATGAATAGACGGAATAAATAAATCTATCATTCCCTTGTTTTTTTCTAAATCTAACAAACAAGTACGAATAATATCTTTGTCTGAAATAACGCCTAACGCCCTCATTAAAATAAATAATGGAACTGGTTTTTTCACATTCGGGACTACAACCACAATTTGATTATTAGAATACTTAGCTGCTGGAGCAATTATTTTTACTGCAGTAGTTCGTATTTGTTTGGACGCATCTTCTGAAACAGATTTGATTTCAGCGGAATGACTATACACATCATCAGGTTTATTTTTTCTTATATATAACATATTATTCGCAAATTTTTCTTGAGAGACAATTGCCTTTTCTTTTCCATCTATAATAAAATATCCGCCATAATCATTGCGACATTCGCCCATATTAAAACGAACCTCTTTGTCAAGCCCATTTAAAATGCACAAATCAGATTGAATCATAATAGGGAATTTCCCCAAATAAATTTTATCTATCGTAATAGTTTCCTCTTTTTTCTCTCCATCTACATAATAGATAAAATCAATGTCAACGTCATAATGAATAGTAGTTCCATATGTCATGTTTCTTAATCTGGCGTCATTTGGATACATATAATGGGTATGCGTGTCGTCATAAATAATTGGTTTCCCAAAATAGATTTTGGTACCATCCTTTCCACCCAAGTAAAGTAAACATTCGTTTCTTGTCTTATCTGTGTCTTCTTCTCTCTCAATAAACCGGATTGGGTTGTTTTCACGAAAGATTCTATAAATTCCCTGGTTAAAAAAATCATTATAAGATTCTAAATGATGAGCTACTAAATTGTTTGGATTGTCATTAAAATAGGTTTCAATCAATTTCCAAGAAATAGCATTCATTTTATATATATATGTATAATAGTCATATATATTTTTAAATATAAATATAAATTATATTTTTTATTAATTTATATTTTTAGATTAAATGGATAAATAGATAGATAGATAGATAGAAACAATTCTCTATTTATTTACTTATTTTTTTCGTTTTATTTCGTTTGCCTCCTTTTGTTTTTTTAGAAAGAAAAGAAGATTTTTTTCTCTTTTTTACAATTGTATTTGTATTTGTATCACTTATACTTGTGTCACTTGTACTTGTATCATCGTCAGCATCTTTATCATTATCATTATCATTATTATTATTATTATTATTATCTTTTGAAGAAAATAGTGACCACGGCTGACTAGGCCTATCATGTAAATAGGGTCTAAATATATCCCATTGCATGTGTTTATCACAAAAATCATCTTTTAAAAAGGGGGTACCACATGAATTCCCCCATCTCATTAAGATAGACATATTTTTAGCAAGTGTTGTATCTACTACAGCACCATCCACCGCTCCGTGTGGAGAAAATGGTTTAGGTCTATCTGCCTGAGACATATATTCTCTCGCATCCAAATCATAATGGGAACAAACTGTTCTAGAACATGGGTTGTCTTCTTTTTTTAAATAAACATCATAATGATCACCAATAATTTGTTTGGCAATTTCAATGTTTATTTTGCCTTTATATTTGTCCATTAACTCATTTAAGCGAACCTTTCGTGCGCCTTGATGTCTACGAATATCATAAAATCCACTATTTTTACATTCTAAATTTCGTATTTTAGGGTCATATGGTGCATTAAAACCTATAAAAACCCCATTCTTTGTTCTCTCTATATTATGAAATTGTAGACCCAATTCAATTCTTAGTATTTCATTTGTATTTGTATCTCCAAATAACCACGAGTTTGCATAATCGCCTGAATTTCCTTCTAATAAAATAGATGTATAATCATCCAATGTATCCCCATATTGCATCGCTTTTCTTATTCTATATCCAATAGGAATCTTTTTCTCATAAGGGAAAAAAGAACCGATAGTTGTTTCTGTTCCAATAATTCCTTTAGAAGTCACAAAAAAATCTGTTCCGCTCCAAATCCAACAAGGAGATGTCTGCATAATAAATCGGTGTCCTTTACTTGGATTTAAAACTAATATTACATTAGAATATTGACCATCCACAAAATCACAGAAAGAATTATGAGCAGCCACAATTTTTCCATCTTCTGTATAATCCCCAACAGCCATAAATGCGCTGCATTTGTCTTTAGCGCCTCCTTCTTTTCCTACATAATTTTCTGATTTGAAAGAATACCAATAAGGCAGGGAACAATAAAAATTCCAAGCAATGATTTCATCAATCGTCGTTTTCGTTCCATTTGCACAACACCCCTCTACAATCCCTTGCATTTCTTCATAAAATTCATTAAAATCCGTTTTAGTCATATTTTTAAAATCATTGTTTATTTCTTTAATAATTTCTTCCCATGTTTTCCCGTAACTTTCTAATGTTAGAAAAGCTAATAATTCTTGAATTTTTTTAAATTCTTTGGCACATAAATATCCATATGCATAACCTCTTTCTTTTGGTTCTCCATGAATAGAAACATATTTCCATCCGTCTTTATCATAGCTAAATCCATTATTTATATTCATATTTATTTAATAATATATATGAATATAAATAATAATTATAATAATCTTTACAACTAACTAATATTTGCTAAATAATAATTATGTAACAGTTACAAATAGTAATTATTATAAACTACTAAATAAAAAGAATAGTAGTAAAAATAATATTTTTATTTGTTTATCATAATCATAAAAACAATGACAAATAATAAAATCCATGGCAAAAGGACTAATAACCATGAAATTCCCTCATTCCCATCTTTGCATATTAAATTGAGAATCCAAGTCCAAAAAAGAATATATATTAGTTTTATAATCATTACTAATATAGTACTAGGAACTCTGCATGAAAAACTTCCTATATGATAACTATTATTGTGTCCAATATTTTGTATAAATACCATCATGAGTGAAATCATAGAAACCACAAAGTAAAATAACGCAGGCGCACACAAATTCTTCATTTTTTTTGAAATGTTCATCTATATGATAAATGCATATAAAAATTATTTTAATTTTTTATTTTATTTTTGTATTTTTATTAAATAAAATAGAATAGTATGAAAAGAAATCATAAATAAAGGGGAACTTTATAGATAACGAAAAATTATAATTTAATTTTAGACATTGCAACAGTTGGATTTTGTGAAAGTGATAATTGGTCTTTCCATGGCATGGGGTTAATAGGTGCTTGGTATCCATTTAACGCATTGTATGCAGACCCTCTTAAAAAATCAGTTGTTCTTGCCATATTTATCACATCCTGTCCAATCCAATTTGTCATTGTAGAACCGGCTTTTTGAGTTTTTCGGCCTCTTCGGTTTTTACCACCGCCTAAAAAAGGGGGATTCGCACCTAAATCTTTCATTTGTCTAGAAACATCCATGGGTGCATAAGTGTTATAAGATAAATGATTATGGTTTCCACTTATTCCATCTACTCCTGGCCATTTACTAATTGGTGCATTCCATGGACTTCCAGTTAATCCATTGGGATAAGACATCCCCTTTATAACAGGCAACCCTTCACCATAAGGGAGCCCATTTCCCCCACTCATAGATAACAAATTACATGAACTGCACACTGGACTTCCGCCACATTGAGATTTTCCACCACCACCTTGCGAATTTAGAATGTTTATTTTACTTAAACTACATGCACTACATCTTCCACCACATTGGGATTTTCCACTACATTGGGATTTTCCACCACGTTGGAGCTGCGTATTTAATTGTAGACCAGGGCTAGATGGAGTAGAAACACTTGCGGGGTAAGCGGCAGAATTGGAAGAATTGGAATTAGAACCAGAATAGGCCAAGTTAGCAGGAACTAAATTCGCGTTGCAACTAGACGAACCTGTTCCACCACTCTTGGTGGGACTATACGCCAAAAAAGGGTTTGGTGCGCGAGGAATATTTGAATTTGGATAAGCAAAATAATCATCCCCGCCAGCTCCTCCTAAATATTTCTTATTTCTACTACTTCTTCTTTTTCTAGAGCATCCCTTCATTTTATATAGTTTTCCGCCCTTTTTATGTTTACGACTTCTTTTAAGTGTCATTCTTTTGAATGCCATATTTTATATATACGAAGAATAAAAGAATAAATTATATTATTCTATATCTACATGAGTAAGCATATGTCTTCTACAACACATTTTATTCAATGCTAATTCATCTAAGACCTCACCTTCCGGGGTTTTATCATGAAACTCTTTTGTTAGATATAACACTTTATCTATATCTTGCGATTTAGCCAATTTTCGTTTGCGGACTTCTGTTAAATAAAATCTATATTTATTTGCTAATACTTCCCCACAGGTAAAACATTTAATTGGAATAATCATATTTACTATATATTATATCTGTTATATTATTCTTATATTCATTTTATTTTAATTCATTTTTTTGTTTTAAGTTGGCTAGTTTATTTTTTTTTAGTATACTGGTTTAACGACATCTCCCTTCACGGCATTTCTTATTTTGATAATAATAATAATCTACCATTATATCTTTTCCACTGGGTGCGGTTTGAAATGTAGGTCCATCTTGATTTCCCGCTACACATTTTTTCCCATTTAATAACACACAACAGTTCGTTTTATTACAATTTTCATCTGTTAACTGGCTACAAGCAGATTCTAGTTTATTACTTGTCCCTTGAAAGTTTTTGCAAAAATCATCGGCCATATCATCCTTGATGAATTTTTCAGAAACCAATTTTTCTAATTCTAAATGATAAATTATATCTAATTTTTTTTCTAAAGCAATACGTTCTAGTTCTGCCTTGATTCTTTGTTTTTCTATCGCTATTTTTTTTACTTCAATATCAAGTTCTTCTTTTTTGCTGTCAAAATTTTGTTTCTCATCAAAAAGTTGTTGTTTCTCATCATCTAGTTGATCTTTTTCGGCCTGATAACACACCGGTTTGCTAGATTTTTTATGATGATGATGTCTTAGTCCTTCTATAGTAACCTTTTGCAATAATTGAATATTCCCCTTTTTATCTGTAAATAATCCACGGAAAGAATTGAAAACAATAAGTATCCCAAAAATAATAACGACAGACGTAAAAATATAAATAATGTTTTTTATTATAATTTCATTATTTACCATTTATTATATATTTATTATATATTTATAAACTAAAATATTATATTAAAATAATATATACAACAAAAATGGTAAATAAAAGAACTCGTAAGCATAAAATGAATAAACTTAATAAAATAAATAAATTAACAAAAACGGTATCTGCAAATACAAATAAAACCTTAACAAAGGTGAATCGCGGATTAGAACATATAGGAAATACAGCGAAAAAATCCGCTCCTATTGTAGAAAAGGGGGTGGCAGGGGTATACGATACTTTAGCTACCGGATTTGATATGGGAATAAAAAGTATAGCTAAAGTAAAAAAAACAATTACTATAAAGCATAAACGAGCTAAAACCCGAAATAATAAAAAAAGGAAATCTTATCACAACCGTAAACAATTAAAGCGTAATATAAACTAAATTATCCTATAAATTAAATGTGTTCTATTTAATCTATACGGATTGTCGTATAAAAATAATATAATATTATGTTCAAATATATCATCACACTATATTATATTATATAAATAAAATTGTTATACAAATGGTACAAATAAATGGTACAATATTTTATTGTACTGTAATTGTTATAAAAAATGCACAAAAAAATAAATTCTGTAAATGGTATTGGAAATTAGTAATTCTTTAGCATAAATTTTGTAAAAGTGCGTTTTATTTTTGAATGTCTCATCCAATGTACTTCGTTTAATATTTTCTATTTAAAATTAAAATTCTATTTAAAAATTTCTGCTTTAGAACTTTAATTTAGAAATCAATTATTTACTTTTTTGGGAAATTTTTATTTATTTGTTTATTGTATAACATGCCTGCTGTTGTTGGGTTTCTTGCTTACTCATCGGAGACGAACTTACTTACCCTTGACATATCTGCAAATGATTTGACTGGGTTAACCACCACAAACAGTGTATTAACACTCGTTAAAGGTAACAGTACTATTTCCAATAGTAGTGTTTCAGTGCCTTTAACAGCTGCAGATATAACTGGTATACAAACTGGCGCCAAAACTTATAAAAAAACGTTTGATTCAGAAACTCTTGCTAAACTTTTTAGACTTGATTATTCTCTAGACACCATAACTGTAAGTGGGGTTTTTAACGGTACATCATTTTCAACTAGCGTAGGTTCAAATCTATCTGTTACCTTGACAGAATATTTGTTAATTAACGATGTTGTATGCAATCCGGATAATACAACACAAGCAATTATGACTGTCCGCGGAAACCCATCTCTGTCAGGACAAACCATTGCGCAATTAGTTGACTCTCAAGGCTACTGGATATCATACACATTTACTCAAACTGATTTAAATAACATGAATGCCGCCCTAGGGGTATTATATAAGGTTACCATTCCCGGTGTGAAATTAGGATCAACATATTACGGATGCTTTTTAAATGGTAGTAATTATGTACAAAAAACAAAACCTATAATAATGGTTACAAATCCAGCACCCCCACAATTTTTATCGTACAGTATTAATAATTATAACTCTCAAGGTAACTCTGATATTTCTATGAATTATGCATATCCTACAACACAACAAATGGGATATGATGCTTCCGCAAATGTAAGACTGTCATATTGGTTAAGTAATTCATCAAGTCCCCCTAAATGTACTGAAGTAAATCCAATTCCACCTCAAAATACGACAAATGGTGTCCCAAATGGAACATTTACAGTTGCTACTAGTTTGCCTTCTGATAAATTATATACGTTATCTCCTTACTATGAAAATACCGCTGGCTCAAGCCAAATGCAACCTCCTATCCCGCTTGAAGCTACACAAAAACCTCTCGGTGTTCCAAGCAGCACCACGTTGCCAGCTACTGTTGTGGGCAATAGTATTTCCATTACTTCAGTTACATCAAGTGATGCTTCTATGAATAGTTATTATTTTGAATTCACATTGTTACAAGGTAGTCAACTTATTCAAACCAAAAGAGTAGCACCTGTGAACGGGTCTGGTAATGGTGTCTCTGGTAATGGCAATCAATTCTACAAATCTATGGATATGTCCTTTAATAACCTTTCTTATGGAAATTATAGTGTTACTATTCAAGCATTTAACGACAAGGGAGGCAGTCCAATATATAAATCTGCCGGTACGTATAGTTTGGTTGGAAACCCTGCGGCTGTTACAAATTTAGTGGCTACAAAAACTTTTAGCACAACTTCAACAACTCCTGAACAACAAAGATATCTTAATAAGATTACCTTAACATGGAATAAAGGCACAGACACAAATAATGCACCCGTCTCTGGGTTTGGTGTTTATGCAAAAGCCGACCCTAGTGATAATGATTTGATTGCTGATTATCTCGGATATGTTTACAGTGGAGTCAACAATGATACTAGTACTACATACACTTTTGATATGTCTAATAATGCATTAATTCAATCTAAATATGCAAGTAAAAAACTTGTATTATACGTTGCCTCCGTATATGATGCATCAACAAATTATTATCCCGCGACTACACCTGTTATTAATCCCGCTAATCCGATATCATTTATTGCTAGTTCTACATTGAGTAAAAAAACTTATGTCTATACTGAACCCGTTGTTAATATTCAATCAGGCGCATTACTTTCTTCAACCACTATTAACGATATTAGTTACAATCAAATGGTCACCTCAAACCAATCAACTCTTGTGATAATGGACTGGAAAAATATAGTTTCAGTTAATAATTTGCCTAACGTGGTTTACACTATTACAAATTCAACTAGCACAGTAACATACGCAACAAATATACCAAAATCTAATTATACATTTAGCGCATCTTTACCAGTTGGCAGTAATTACATAAAAATTATACCCTCCTATCTTGGACAAGGTTCTGTCGGCGCGGGTGTTCCAGCAGATGCAAAGGTATTCACTATTATTGTGCAATCCATTACATCCAGTAGCCCACAATTTCCTGTCCCTAATCCCGCAGCCTTTTATAAAGATTCTAGTGGTTATATTGTAGGTGCTAGGTCTGTTATGGCGGATATATCAAATAATCTTCCTCCTACCTATAAATTATTGTCACTTCAATGCACATCTTATAACGAGTATGGAGATGATTGCAGTGGTAATACAATTCTTGCTGCATCTTTGCCAGCTCTTAATGCTTCATTTATCTTCCCTATACCGATATCTGCGAATGGAATATATACTAATAAAGTTATAGCTAATTTCACAGATGGTAGTAATAATTATTTCACAGAATCTAGTTCTTCTCCTTCTACTATAGTAACATCTACATTAGATTTTGGTAGTAGACAACCTACGATAAACTCATCTAGTTTAACTTTCAATGTTATAAGAGGAGCTTTGCCTGGAATAATTGAAGTATACCTAATTGATACAAGCGGTGCAATTTCACCAAGAATACTAGATGATTTCATTGCAGGTAATGGAGATTCAGTTCTCAAAACCTTTAATGGTGCAAATCTTAAGGGTGCAGTAATAATTTTGAGGTCGGGCGAACAATCTCTTGTGAGAATTATACAAACAGCATAAGTTTATGTAAGTAATAAATAAATAAATAAATAAATAAATAAATAAATAAATAAATAAATAAATAAATAAATAAATAAATAAATAAATAAATAAATAATAAAATTTTTTATTATTTATAATAAATAGAAAATAACCCATTTATATAGGTTGAATTGTATATCCCTTGCTCGTTTTCACCTTTTTGTGTTGAAGTTGTTCATTACTACTATTGCTTTTATTATCAGTATTCTTATTTAAGGCATGCATCTTTTTATGACAATCTTCACATAAAGTCATTAAATTTGACAACCGGTTTTTATGAAAAACACTATCTTCCGTTTGTATAATTCCCATATCATTTGCCACTTTTTGGTGCTGCAAATGATGCACTTCTGTTCCATTCTTTTGTTTACACATTTCACACATTCCCACAACTTTTTTCGCATTGAAATGAGACGTATGGAGAGAAAGAATACTAGAAGAATCCGGCTGATATTTCATACGAATCGCAAATGCTTCTTCCAAAAAATCAATCGGTAAACTCAACGATTTACATACCTCTAGTCCATACATATTATTTCCAGGTCCATCCCTCAATTTTCGGTCATAAATTAATAAATCCCTTTCTTTGTCATAAATAACGGACATGTGATTTAATATTACAGAGGACAATCCAGTAATTTCTTCATAATGTACAATTTCGTGCAAATGCGTCGCAAAAATAAAGCTAGATTGAATAGTGTGTAATTTGCGAATTCCTGCAACAAAAATACTTATAGCAGAGGATATTTCTGTTCCAGAACACAATTCATCTCCCAATATCAAACTATTTTTGTTTGCAAGTCGCAAAATAGTTCTTAATTCAGACATTTCAACGGCAAATGTGGAAAGCCCTTTAAAAATATTATCATTCCCTAAAATTCGGGTAAAAATATATTGATATGGTTTAAATATGAATTCTCCGCAAGGCACATATAACCCTGATTGTGCCATAATGACCGCAATTCCTAATGCTTTTATTAAACTCGTTTTACCTACTGCATTTGTTCCATACAATAATATTCCATCTCTTTTTCCATCTCCCAATAAAATATCATTTGTCACATAATTTTCATTTGTTTGCAAATACTCAATTAAACAATGTCTGATTTGTTTGGCATTTACAAATGATTTATCTGCTTCTACAATGACAGGTTTACAATAATTATATTTTCGTGCAATAGTTGCTTTAGCAAAGACAACATCCATTAATGTGATAAAGGAAATCACCGATTCTAATTGTTTTTGAAACTGTTCTCCAAATTTAAATACATATTGTTGAAAAACAGATGTAATCATATCTTTTAATTCTATCTTGGTAATAGAAATATTTTTACATAATTCTTGAATTTGTCCATCTGTAATGAAATGATTACTTGCGTTTTGCTTACAAAAGTCAAATTGCGTTTTACTTATTTTTAATTGATATTCACATGATTCGTTATTATAGGAAGAATGATATGTTAATGGGACAACTGTTTCTGTAGAAGGCAACATATCTTTCAATAAAGCACACCGACGAACGGTAGATACTAAGCTGAAATTATTTTTTTCCGTTTCATGAATTTTTACATAATCGGCGCTTTTCGAACTCGCAGACGCTTTTACTGTCGCCGTCGCTTTTCCTTTTTTCTCTTTATTTTCAATTAAACAACTCAAATAATGGCGTACAGATTCCAACCTATCTTCCGAATCTTGAATTGTCCGTGTTTTCATATCTAATTTATCATCTACACTTTTTCTAATAAAATTAGTTTCAAATTGCTGGGTTTGATCTATGTCACAAGCCATAGACAAATCAATATGTTCATTAATAAAATATCGCATTTGTTCTGCATATTCTTTTATAGATGCTATATTAGGTTCATATTCAGAGAGATAATCTTTTACCACTGTATTATGCCCAATGTTTTCATAAATACTTATCGCGAGTCCTAGATTTTTATATAATTGACAAATCGCTTTTGGAGTGATTTTTTTAAGGAATATTTGTCTTTCCCATTTAGAGATGTCTTTGATTTCAGTCAGGCTTGTCTTCCATGCTTTTTCATATACGGAATAATTTGCAAGTACATGTTCCGTGATATTATATTCTCTCTCTAAAAAATCAACTCTGGTAGTAGGATTTAAAATGTGTTCATTTAATTTTCGTTTTCCCATTGGGGTTAAACACAGATTTAGCATTTTTAAGACAGAAGAATATTTCCCATTATACCCTTTCTCGTTACCATCAATCATATTCAGTTGTTTTAAAGAATGGTTCGCCAAAATCAGCCGGTCAGAACAATTTTCAAATACTGGTTCGCTTATTTTATTTACCAAATAAGGGTTATGTTGATAGACAAAATCTAATAAAAAACAAAAGGCTTGACATGCCATGTGGTTTTCATAAAAATTTTGATAAAATACCTCCACATTTTCTTGAGAATAAAATTTTTGCAATATTTCTTTTTGGTATGTCTGTTTTTCGCATTTGGCTGCTTGTTCAATAAATGTATTCTTTCCTTTATCGTTATCTTTATTTGTATCTTTTTCTAATGAAGATGTAGAAAGCGCAAATGTAGAAGAAACAGACAACGGAATCTTATGAATTAATTTACAAGAAATATTTGCATAATGAACTACATTATCTACTTCCGCATCCGGTAAGTTGGAGAGAAGAATAACTTCACTCGGTTGATAAATAGAAATAAAACGTTCTAACTCATCGTAAGTAGTTGGGCTATTTAAATAAGATTCTTTAAATTGAAAAATAGAAGTTTTCCCTGTATATATATCTATATTGGCAATCCCAACTACTACGAATTTCCCTTTTAATAAAAGATGGTTATTTACTAGTTCTATCCAAATGCAAGTTACATTGTTTGTTAAATGGGTAGTTTCATTTGAAAAATAAGTTCCTGGAGAGAAAATCCCTGCCAGAGAACGTGTTGTATTTTTGGCTTGCGCATCCTGCATATAAACGACCACAGTAAATCCAGATTCTTGAATTTTTTTAATATATTTTTCAATCATTATATCTTTAAATCCAGCCATCACAGTGGCTGTCGCCTTCTTTTTATTATTAGAATATGCCTCTAGTGTATTCATATTCTTTTCTACACAAGGGTTCTTTTCTACAATTGCCAAATCACAAATTCTAGACAATTCTTGTATATTGCTCCCGCTTATTTCATGCGTACTTTTATCTAATATACCATAGCATTCCATAAAACTGCCTACTTGCATTAAAAGAATAGTACTTTCTCCATAATCACATTGGTATTTTTTGCACAATTCAAAATATTCTTGAACTAGAGCCATTATTGTTATTGTTAACGAGATTATTATAAATATATACGTAAATGGGTTTAATATATTTACGTATGTATATATTTTGTATGTATTATTGATTCACCTTATTTTTATTATCTTAAATTATATAAATTGTACAAATTTAATGAAAAAACAAACAAAACAAACAAAACAAACAAAACAAACAAAAATTCCTATTAGATATTTGCCAACCACCTTAACTAAAAAAGACAAACAGGAACAAGTAAAAATGTTAATGAAATCTAAAAAATTATATAAAACACAAAAATATTATGTGCGAAAAAGTGTATCGTCTTACACCAATAAACCATCTATCCACATAACAAATGCTCGCAAAATATACAATATATCTCAAATAAAACCGAGCAAAGAATTATCACGCAAAACCGGGTGTTCTTTATCCGCATTAAACCAAATTGTAAAAAAGGGGGAAGGCGCATATTTTTCTTCGGGTTCAAGACCAAACCAAACGGCACAATCTTGGGGTTACGCCAGATTAGCGAGTTCAATCACAGGCGGAAAAGCCGCAGCGGTTGATTACGATATATTAAAAAATGGATGTAGCCACAACAAAAAGGCATTTATTTTAGCAAACAAATCAAGAAAAAAATATAAATATGGACATTCAAAAACGAAAAAAATTATTGTATAATTTTTATTTTTACACATTTATATCTTACTAATAAACTCTTTTAGCATTGGGAAAATGGGTTCAATCGCATTTGCACACGCAATAGCTACTTCTTGGTGTTCTTTTTGTGTGCCATTCCCAGAACGCAATTGTATATAATGAAGCCATGAACGAAGCGTTCCATTCATATATATTTTAGACATGGTCATGCCTTCTGGTAACACCGCGCGTGCTTGTTCTTTTGCGATCCCATGCTCAATGACCCATTTGTATGTATTTTGAGTAAGCTGAATAATATTATTCTGTTGGGTTTGCCATTCAAGTTTTAGGTCTGCATTTTTATTTTTATTGTCGGCATCATCATCTACTAGTACAATACTGTTTTGTCTATTTTTCGTATCTTGCAGACGAGCTTCTTTGCACTCAAACCCCAAATCTGCGATTGCATATCTCTGTGAAAATTCTTGAAAAGAAAACGAACGGTGTCTTAGTATTTGTCTTATAATATCTCTGGTAGTTTCAATTTCAATACATATGCTTACCATTTCAAGAGGGGACCAGTGCTGATTAGTTATAAGATACCGAATTAATTTTTCATTGGTTTCTGTGTTATTTTGATTTGCTGGATTTGAAACTCTTGCACAATAGGCAATTAAATCTTGCATACTTGTTTCACTTTCACAAGATTTTGTATAGCTGATCAATTTCACTCTCATTGTTTTGCGTATTACGTAACTATATTAATATAAATGAAACTTGTTTATATATTTTCAATATAGTATTTTGTATTTTTATTGCATTAACTAATAACAAGAAATTGTCTATGTTTGTCACTATATATATTCATTAATCCGTATTTAAGATATTTGTATATATTTTTGGGAAGAATGGGAACATTATAATACATCATTTTCAGTAGGATTAAAATAAAAGAGACGTAATGAGGTAAATTAATTTTATAAATGTGTTCATGTAAAATAATTTCTTTATCTCGTTCATTGTAAATAGATATTTCCACAAATAAATATTTATCCGGTTCCTGATAATTCATTTTATATCCATGAATAAGTTTATCCCCTAAATGATATATCACTTTTTTAAATTGCCATCTCTCTAATTTTAAAAAACTCTGTAATTTGGTAATGGTACTTGATTCATTATCTGTAAAAATATCTAAATCAATATCGCTTGAATTAGGAAAATAATCATATCGCTGAACACTTCCAAAATAATATAGTTTAGTATCAAGATAATTACTTAATTTATGGAAAAAAATGCTTGAATAAGGAGATAATGTATTTTTTGTAGTTGTATTATCCATATTTTTGTTATCATTCATATTCATAATTAGTATAACGATAGAATAAATAAATCTCCAAAAAAATATTTTGTTATTATTCATTTTATACAATTTCTTCTTCTTTCATAAAATTATGGAGCAATGTCTCTGTATTGCTATTTGTAATTTCTCCTGCCAACATAGCAGACTCATATAGTTTTCGGATTACATCATTTGGGGCATGTGTGCCTACTTTAATTAAATGGTGTGTTTTCAAATATTTTTTTACATCCGTTATTGCATGTTGTTTTAAATCCTTTTGCGCGTTTACTATTTTTTTTCTTGTATTCTGGTCTTTCAATAAAACAGAAACCATTCTTTTTAGTTTTGATTTTCCCAGAGTATATTTGCGTTTAATGGTTTTTTTTGTTATTCTTTTCATAAACCGCGATGATGTTGACGGTGCTGTATTTTTATTTATAGATTGCAAATGCGATTGAAGCTGTGGGTGAGGTTCAGATACTAAAGGTATAGATTGTGGGATAGGCATAGATTGTGGGATAGGTATAGATTGTGTGATAGGTATAGATTGTGGAATTAAAATTGGTTTTTGGATTAGATTTTGTGTAAGCATAATATCTGTTTCTGGCACAGGCATTTGTATTGGTTGTTGTATTTGCGTTGGGGTTTGTTGTTTTTCTTGTTGTTTCTGTTTTATTTTTTCTTTTAATGCATTCATTTTTTGTTCTCTCTCTGTAAGTATTCCTGTTGATGTTATTTGATTAGAAATCGGGGAAGAAGGATAAGAATAAGACACGGAATCCATATTTTTCCTGGTTTTATTTTTCCACTCGCGAAAAGTTGGTTGTTTGCCTCCTTTTAAAATTCCATATGGTACATTCGTCGGGATTTGATAATTTAATTGAAAAGGCTGGGAATAACTTGTAGGAGTATTTACATGAAAAGTTTCAGGAGTTATATGTAGTAAATTTTCTTGTAATTCTTCTGGAAGTTCAACATTTACAGGTGTACTCGCATAAGAATATGGATTTCTCAATGTTTTATTTTCTAAATGTTGTTTCTGTTTTTGTATTATTTCTTTAGACACAATTTTTTCATTATTTAGTTTGTTTTGTTTGGAAATATTTTGTAAATATTCAATTGATTCATTAAATTCATTCGTATATTTATTTATATCCACCTCGGTTTTTTTTTCATTGGTATTATCCATCCCTTTTTTATTTGCTTTTTCAATTTCTTTAAGTTTATGTTCTTTAATTCTTTTCATAAACTTATTCTTAATAACGTTTGGAGAGATGAGCGGTTTAATTTTTGATTTATCCCTCTTTTCAATTAATGCCTTATTTTTATTTGGTTTAAATAATTCAGGATTAATTTGAATAATTTTTTTTGAATTACTACTCATGTGTATAAATAAAGAAGGAAAAACAATTTAATCAAAAAACCGCTATATAAATAAATGAAATAATAATAGGAAGGCCATTTTTCTATTACTTTTAAAATTGAAATCATTTTTGGGTATTTGTGTAACGGATATAAATACATTTACAAGTTAAAACCATGGCAAATTTTAATAGACAGACGAATTGTAATAGACAGACGAATTGTAATAGACAGGAGAATTGTAATAGACAGGAGAATTTTGATAAACAGATGAGTTGTAATAGGTATAAAAATAGATTTGTTAAATCAAATGTTGAATTTACAGAATATGCAATTCATAAAATAGTATATAATTTAGGAATTATAAAAGTGCCTAAAATATTTCATTATGATAAAGAAACCAAAAAAATGACAATGCAAAAAATAAATAACGATTGTTTATCTAATATATATGGCGAAAATGCGGAGGATATCCCTCCCCAAATATTTTCACAAGTACGCGACATTATTACAAAATTGCATTATCACCATATTGAGTATCCAGACATAACAGGATATAATTTTATGGAAGACTTTAGTGGAAAAGTCTGGATAATTGATTTTGGACATGCTAGATGTAGAGATATAGAAAACCCGATAGAAGACCCATTTATAATTAATTTTATAAATGGATTAAATGCGTGGAACCCAGAATTCCGTTAATAAATTTTGTAACATAAATATTTTATAACACCTTTTCATTTACACCTTTTTTCATTTACTACAACGTGAAACCACAATTTTATTTTTCAATAAATAATATAAGGGTTATTTATATAATATAACTATTATATAACTATTAAATGTGTATTTATTGTTGCACCTATATACAATTAAATGATTATTGGATAAAAATGTATGGGTTGGATATCAATAAAAAATATTATATAAGTATTGATAACTGGTCTCAATTATTGCTTCAAAGAAGTTTTACTTTAACAGATATGGCTAATCTTATAAAAGATTTACACTTGGAAAAAGAAGTCTCTTTAAATATAGATGTAAATGAACCTGTAGGCGAAGATGAAAATATGTGGATTCAAAGGTCACTATATTTTGATTATTGTTTAGAAAATGTTAAAAAAGGGCAACCAGATAGTATTAAATCTGTTGGAAAAATTGTGCCAACAGAAATGATGGATAAAATAATAGATTCTTGTGGAAATGATAAATCTATACAAGATGAACATGTCCCAATTAATTGTAAATCAATATGTATCCAATTTCTTAGTTGTACTCAGTCTGCTTATGAAACAGAGTAATAAATAAATATGAAACCTGACATTATCCTATAATTTTACTTATCACAACCTTTTGGATGTCTTCTTCTTCATTCTTCTACTCTTTTTAATTGTTTTTTTATTTTTTTTCCCTCCATTTCTTTGAGAACTCTCATTCGTATTTGTATTACTATTTGTATTTGTAGTTGTATTCGTATTTCCATAAAAGGTATTTAATCCCTCTTCATATTCTGTGGCATAATTATCATATGTCTCATTCACATCTCTATCTCCTTCCCCTCCCCCTTGCATTACTGATGGCTTAGCAGTTTTTGGAACAAAAATATATCCTATTCGTGTTCTAGAAAACAATTCATAAGAACCGTTATTTATAAAATCAGAAAAATCATTAAGAGAAATAAACATGGATAAAAATTTAATTAAAATCGCATCTGGGCGAAAGAGTATAGCTTGATTTATATTCATTTTAGGTTTGAAAAAATTACTGAATTTAAAAGATTGAATGCTTGGATTGAACACCAAACACAAATTTTTATAAAGGGTGTCTTCCTTGTCTTTAAGCTTTGCATAAACATTTGGGTTATATCCGTCTTTCTTTATAGGGTTGTAAATGACATTTTTTCCATCATTTAATAAACGAATAATCAAAGACATCATTTTCGCATCATCTATACTATTGTTTACATTTTGAATTTCTACACTATTATTTTGGCCTTCAATTAGGTTTAATCCCTCCAAGTTCATATTTGTGGCTCGTTTCAAATTAATTTGCACGATTTCATTAATTGTTTCTGTTTCTCCAGGATATTTTTCATTTCCATATTGGTCACTAAATTTAGTTATGTATAAGGGGTGTTCATTATTTGCAGGATTTTCAGTATCAATTAAACCCAACTCTTCTAACTCCGGGTTTCCGTCATTCAAATATGTAAGGTTATTCATGTAGTCAAAATAACTTGCAAAAGACGCGACCATTTGTTCATTAGGAAACATGATAAATTCGTGAATTTTTTCTGATACTGGAACTAATTCGTCCAAGAAAGAATAATATTTGGGCGTTCTATCACTAGACGCTCCTGCACCAGTGGCTGTGTCTTCACTTGTTAAACATTCAGGGTGGTCAATAAAAATAGAATTTCCCATTTTTGCAGGGTCCCAATCATATACTTCTTCTAATAAACGTTCATCATAATCTAATGTCAACCACAAATATTCAATGGGGAGTTGTATTATTTTCAAATTACATAATAATTTTTTGGTATTAAACACTAATGACAATATACGGTCATCTGCTTTTCCGGCCTGCGATTTTTTGTCTGATTCGCCAATCCATAAATCAATTAATGTTTTGGATTCAGGAGACCGAGAGAAATACATGGTTCCTCCAGAGGTTTCAAACAGGTAAGGGTCATACATTATACTTTCGCTCATTTTGTAACTGGAACGCGGGTCTATCCACCAGCCTCTTGCCATAAAATCCACATCATCCATATCAAAAATCATTGGATATTTGCGTATCGTCATATCTCCATCAATATATAAAACGGCTCGCCCATTACACATCTCTAATGACTTTTTGATAAATAACGGTTTTGCGTTAATAGCTAATTGATAACCGCCTGGTTGAGCGAATTCAGGATATTCAATTGCCAAATAATTGCAATTGTTTTGTTTACATGTGTTTTCCCAATTTTCAATCATGGTTTCAAATTTAATAGGTGCCAAATATTGCAATTCTATTGCTAACACATCAAAGATTGATTTATTGGCATATTTTGGGTCATTTAATCCAGATTGTTCTGTGTATTGAATGGTTTTATCTTTTAATTTTAAGTTGATTTTTGAATTAATCGCCTTTTTTTTCTCAATGACAGATTCTATTTCCTTTTTTATATCGGCAATTTGAGTTTGATAACTTAATTCCAATTTATTGAGTTGATTAGTTAATATTTCTATGGATTGGCTAGGGTCTGTTTCAATTACGCATTTATATAATGTTTCGTTTTGTGTATAAAATTGTATTTTTGATTTTAGAATCATTTTCTCTTTTTGCAAATCATTTCCTAAATTCGCAAATTTAGTTTTAAGTTGTGTCACTTGATTATTTATTAAAAAAAGGTCAGTGATATTGGCTTCATTTGCAATAATAGATTCTTTAATAATTATTTTAAATATATTTTCTAAATATTGCGCATTTTTAAATTCGTAATCAGGAGGAGTTTTTCCAAGTTGTTTTAATTTTTCTAAATATACAAGAGCTGCTTGATCTTTATCTGCTACATTATTTCCAATATTGCAATATTCATATACTGAATTAATATAATCCAATACCTTTTTTCGGATTATTTCATCAAAAGACGCAAATTTTTTTGAATCTTTTGTTTCTATTCCTGAATTCATTTCTTTCAAACTATTAAAAATAGCAGTAATAATTATTTGGTATTGTTCTGGTTTTGCGTGTTTATTTGTGATTGCAGTATTAATAAGTTTGGTAATATACTGAATGAATTTTTTCAATAAATCTTCATAAAATGCGAAACAAGGACGTGCCGTATTTTGATTAAAATTTCCTCTTCCCCACCAATAAGTGACAACCACAAATTTGCTATTTTCATTTATTATAGTAGGTTGTCCAGATGTTTTATTAATAATTTCACTTAATTTTGTGGAAGACATTTTATATTATATTATATAATATAAAATCAAAAATCTAATTTGTTTGATAAATCCTAATTACACGTCTAAAATTATATTATAATATTTATTAATAATATTACCAAAAAAAATGAAATAAACATGTACCTTGTTCTTTTATTTACCCAAAAATAAATAAAACAATTATCTAATTTTATATCATGGAATCAAATATCATAGAAGAATCAAATACCATAGAAAAATCAAATACCCCAATTATAGAAGACACAGAACAACAAGAATATATTGGCATGATGTGCTTGGCAGATTGTATGATTAAACAGGCAAAATTATGTAAGACTAATAATAATAAATTTCTCACTATGAAATTTAATTTAACATCTGCATTTGAAATGGGTAATAAAGAAGGGTATTATTATCTAGGGATGCATTATAAAAATAAAGGAGCTTATCAGAAAATGAAAATGTGTTTCTTATTAAATATTGAAAGATACGAATGCGATGATTCCATGGTTGAAATGGGTTTATACTACGATGATATATCGTATTATGACAAAATGATTAAATATTATCTAATGGCTTCAAAATATAATAATATTTCCGCAATTTATAACTTGACTCAATATTATAAATCAATTGAATACGATACGCAAAAAATGTTACACTACATAGATATGGGTATTAAATTAGGAGATATTGATTGCGTATATGAATTATCCATATATTATGGAACAATATTGGATTTTGATAAAATGATAGAGTATTATCAATTGGCAATTGAAAAAGATGATGGAACATGTGTAAACGATGGTGTAAAAGGGTTTAATTTGTTATACATACTTAAATATTTAGATATGATTCCAAATAAAAGCGAAAAGGTCACAAAAAAATTTGAAAAATTACAAAAAAAGGAAGGTAACTCATATTTTACTTATAAAAATAAAATTAATTTATTTACTAAATTACAACATATTCAAGAATGTATGATTTGTTATGAAACCAAATTACATATAGATATACATTGCGGTCATACATTTTGTGTTGATTGTTATTGTAAAATATATAAAAGCCCATGCCCATTATGCAGATATTAAGACACATAATTTATATCATACCGTAATATTTCTAAACGTTTTAATATTTAAAAACCCTACTAATTTACGCAATTAAATTTTTTGTGTTTTTTTAAATAAATTGTAAATATATAATATGGCGAGCGTTAGCATTGACAGTACCGGCAACATTACATGTGACGCATCAGGCTCCCTTACATTTAATACCTACACTTCCGCTGATGCTTATTATGCAAGTTACGATCCTTGGACTCTTGCTTTTGATGGAAGTAATAGTAGTAGTGTTAGTAATTATGTATATACACAAGCATGCGATATTAACAGTTCTTATGTTGACAGCACAAACGAAACAGTGACAAACTTGTATTATCTCCAGAATAGTTGTACTTATTCTACGAGTGCAGACAATTTTTCTTTCACTACTACATTTGATGATATATATGATAATAACAAAATTACAACTATTTCTGGCACGTTGACATATAATTCTAGTACAAGTGTTACTCTTTCTGGCGTAACAGCGGCAAGAGGTTCTTCGTCATATTCTCTTAGTGACATAACCTATACTAGTGCCGGAACTGTGGATACTAGTGGTTTTTCATGTACAGTTTCACAAGATGATGGAGCATCATTATCAACTGTAACGTATTTTTCTGATAGCGGAGTGAGTTATACCGGTACATTGAGTGATTATGCCTTATATACCATAGGATTAATTTCAGTATTAGCTGGATTAACAGACAATGGTAATCAAACAGCCGCGAACCAACAAACTGTTGGTTCTATTTTTCAGATGAATGGATTTAATTTGGGCCTTATTCCATAGTTTATAATTATTATATTTGTGTTTTTTTAAATAAATTGTAAAAATATAAAAGCCCATGCCCATTATAAAAGGTGTAAATAAATTGTAAATATATATAAAGAACAAGGTATTATTGTTACACATAAATGCTAGAAATAAGTTGATTAAATTGTTCCTTTTCTTTTTTCTTCTTGGCATTTTCATTATTTAAATACATTTCAAACCCTTTTTCCAAATCAACGGGAATTATTATTTTTTTCTCTTCAATCGGCTTTCCAAACACTCGTTTGCTATGTGCAATTTTTGTTTTAGCCAATAAAGTTTCCATATCTCTTCCAAAAAAAGGAAAAGAACCCATGTTCTTTTTAAACCATTCCACCCGAATATTTTGAACAGACCATCCAATATCTTTTATTTTTTTGATAAAAATATTATATAAATCTTCTGCTTGATAATTGTCTGTTTTAAATCGCCATGTAAATCTAGAATCCAACCCTTGATTATAACTAAAAAAACAATCATTCAATTCATGTTCATATCCTGCAATAATGACCATTAATTCGTGTTTATGATCGCTCAAGGCTTCACATAATGTATCTATACATTCTTTTGCAAAACTATCTTTTTTTTCAGGATTCCCCAATGCATATGCCTCATCTATAAAAAGCACTCCCCCCAAACAATCTTGAATTGTTTCTTTCGTTTTAATCGCAGTTTGTCCCAAATATCCAGCAATTAATTCGCTTCTAGTGACCTTCTTAAATACGCCTTTTTTTAAAATCCCCATTTTACTGTAAATTGCTCCAATTATTTTTGCAATTTCGGTTTTTCCAGTTCCAGGGGGTCCATAAATAACGGTATGCATAAAATCAACCGATTTTGTTTTATTGTTGATATTGTTATTATTGGTACTATTATTATTTGTATTGGTATTGGTACTATTATTATTACTAGTATGACTATGTTTACAATGAGAACCGCATATTTCTGGCAATGGCATAGGGTCAGATGATTCTGCTACCTTTTCTAATAAGGTTACTTCTGGCTCAACGGTCAAATGTAATTCTTGAATGAAATATAACAATTGGTCTACCACATTTTGTTTTAATTCGGCCATACCAATCATGTTATTTAAATCTTGCAATGGGATTTTAATATTATGCAATGATTTCATATCAATATTATATTCTATAGAATCATCTGATGGGTTCTCTCCAATTAAAGTTAAAATGTCTTGAATCGTATTTAATTCTTTGTTAATTTCTACTTTTTTTTTAATAACATTTGTATGAGGAGGAGAAGAAGAAATCGCATTTGTTTTATCATGAATAGATATATGTTTTTTTTTGGTTTTTTTAGGTGTTAGCAATTTAATTGTATTATCCAAATAATTATTTGCATCATTCACCTCAATATTAGAAATTACTATATCATGATGGGTAATTCCATTATAATTTGACGAGTTTAAATTGTTATGATAATACTTCTTATTAAGAAACTGAATATAATCATTTAATGCTAAATTATAATTTTCTTGAGATTCAAGAATAGAATTTTCTTCATCGCACATTGGATTAAAATTTTTATCCATATTCACTAAAAATTGATTATACTCATTTATTTGTGTTGGTGTTATTTTATTTTTATTATTCATGTTATTTATATATAATTACATATAATAATACTATACCATTTATATTATTATTTACAATTATAATAATATAAAAATGATTGAATTAAAAATTTTAATCTATTAATCTATAAAAACAATTTAAAAATAAATTGAAATATAAAATAACTGCGTGAATGATATTAAATAATAAACTGATTATGGAAAATACCAATACTAATGTTAAGCAATCGGAAGTGTTTTCTGTATCAGAAGATCCATATATTGAAACCCCATTTAATATCATTGAATCGTATTTCAAAGGACAGCACTTAAACCGTTTAGTCCGACATCAATTAGAATCCTATAATAATTTTATTGGTCATCAGCTCACTAAAACAATAGATATGTTTAACCCAGTCCATATTGTATCTGAACAAGATTTTGATTTAAAATTGAAAAAACACTCCTTAGAAATATTTGTCACATTTGAGAATTTTAATATTTATAGACCACAAATTCATGAAAATAATGGCGCTATTAAATTAATGTTTCCTCAAGAAGCACGTCTTAGAAATTTCACCTATGCCTCTGCTATGACAGTAGACCTAAATATTAAATATATTATCCGTACTGGGAAAGAATTAGAAAATACCCAAACATTTCACAAAACAATGCATAAAATTCATATTGGGAAAATGCCGATTATGTTGAAATCAAATATTTGCGTATTAAATCAATATAATCATGTTGATCATACACAAACAGGAGAATGCAAATATGATGCAGGCGGATATTTTATTATCAATGGTTCTGAAAAAACAGTCTTGGGACAAGAACGTGCGGCAGAAAACAAGGTGTATTGTTTTAATGTTTCTAAAAATAACACCAAATATACATGGTTAGCAGAAATTAAATCTATCCCAGATACAAAATGCATTTCGCCTAAACAAGTAAACATTATGATTAGTACAAAAAACAATGGGTTTGGTCATTTTATTCATATCCAAATCCCTAGGGTAAAACAACCATTGCCGTTGTTTATCGTATTTCGCGCACTAGGTGTGATTTCCGATAAAGATATATGTGAAAGAATATTGTTAGACATTGACGATGAAAAAAGCAAACCACTCTTGGAGTCATTGCAGGCATCTATTATGGAATCTAACAAACATTTGACACAAGAGGAATGTATTCAGTATATTACTTCTCATGTCATGTTTACCCCGATTAATATGGATAGAGAAACGGGACAAGCAAAAAAATTGGAGTTCACAATGGACATTTTAAATAATGATTTATATCCTCATTGTCATACGACTCAAGAGAAAATTTACTTTCTAGGATATATGACTAAAAAACTATTGTTGACCTCGTTTAAAGTATTGAATGTAGATGATAGAGATTCTTATGCAAACAAAAGGATTGATTTGACGGGCAGTTTGTTGAATAATCTGTTTAGAAATTACTTTAATAAGCTGGTGAAAGATATGGAAAAACAAGTGATTAGAGAAATAAACACGGGGTCATGGAAATCAAAAGATAATTATGAAAATATTATTAACTTGACAAACATTTACAAAATAATTAAATCTACCACAATTGAGAATGGAATAAAACGAGCACTTGCAACTGGTGATTTTGGAATAAAAAATACAAATAGTAATAAAGTTGGTGTAGCGCAAGTATTAAATCGGCTCACTTATGTGTCTAGTTTAAGTCATGCTAGAAGAGTTTCTACGCCTACTGACAAGAGTGGCAAACTTATTCCGCCTCGTAAATTGCATAATACATCATGGGGATTTTTATGTCCCGCGGAAACGCCGGAAGGTCAATCGGTTGGTATTGTAAAAAATCTAAGTTATATGACACACATTACGATTTATTCCAATTCATTGCCTCTGTATGAGTATATTATGCCAAACATTATTCCGTTGGAAAATATATCAATATCGCCCAAAGATATATTTAATTATGTGAAAGTATTTATTAATGGTGCGTGGGTGGGAATAAGTGAAGACCCTGAAACATTATATAATACGTTGAAAGAGAAAAAACATACTGGAATTATTAATGTGTATACCTCCATTATATTTGATTACAGAATGAAAGAAATACGCGTATGCAATGACAGTGGGCGTATGTGCAGACCCTTGTTAAGAATCAAAGATAATAACATTTTGATTAATAAATCAATTGTTGAAAAAATTAAAAAGTCAGAACTTGTGTGGGACGATTTACTAACAAATTGTCGTCTAGACGAATCTATAATTGAATACATAGACCCAGAACAACAAAACTGGTCTATGATTGCTATTAAACCACAAGATATTTTCACTCAAGACAGTAACAATCTTTCTAATATTAAAAAATATACCCACTGTGAAATTCACCCCAGTACTATGTTTGGAATATTGGGGTCATGTATTCCATTCCCGGAACATAATCAGTCTCCTAGAAATTGTTATCAATGTGCTCAAGGAAAACAAGCCATGGGGGTTTATGTAACAAATTATGAAAATAGAATGGATAAAACGGCGTATGTATTGAATTATCCTACAAGACCATTAGTAGATACGCGTATTATGAATATGATTGAATTAAATAAAATTCCTTCTGGAACAAATGTGATTGTGGCGATTATGTCACATACTGGATATAACCAGGAAGATTCACTATTGTTTAATAAAGGGTCTATTGATAGGGGGTTGTTTGTCACTACTGTTTATCATACAGAAAAAGATGAAGATAAACAAAAAATTAACGGAGATGAAGAAATTCGTTGCAAACCGGATGCAACTAAAACGAAAGGAATGAAAATGGGGAATTATAACAAAGTGAATAGTAAGGGTGTTATTCCTGAAAATACAATAGTAGAAAATAGAGATATTATTATTTCCAAGGTAACGCCTATTAAAGAAAATAGGAATGACCACACAAAGGTAATTAAATTTGAAGATCAAAGCAAAATGTATAGAACTACTGAAGAGACATATATTGATAAAAATTACATTGATAAGAATGGGGATGGATATAATTTTGCGAAAATCAGACTAAGGTCTGTAAGAAAACCTGTTATTGGGGACAAGTTCTCCAGTCGTCATGGGCAAAAGGGAACGATTGGAAATATTATTCCTGAATGTGATATGCCTTTTAATAAAGATGGTGTAAAACCAGATATTATTATAAACCCACATGCCATTCCGTCCCGAATGACAATTGGACAGTTGAAAGAAACTGTTCTAGGAAAAGTATTGGTGGAATTGGGATTGTTTGGGGACGGAACCTCATTTGGACATTTTGACGTGAAAGATATTTGTAATGAATTGATAAAGTTGGGGTATGAATCCCATGGAAATGAACTATTGTATAACGGATTAACGGGTGAGCAAATTGGCTGTAGTGTGTTTATGGGTCCTGTCTTTTACCAGAGATTAAAACACATGGTTATTGACAAAACACATAGTCGTTCTATTGGTCCAATGGTGAATTTAACGCGACAGCCTGCTGAAGGCCGATCGAGAGATGGAGGGCTAAGATTTGGCGAAATGGAGAGGGATTGCTTCGAGAGAAATACAAAAATTGTTATGACAAATGGTCTCAGTGTTAGAATTGAAAATATGGAAAATTTGAACGCCGAAGTTTTAGGATGGGATGAAAAAACAGATACACTGGTTAATTCCAAACAATCAGGATTCTTATATAAAGGAGAGCGTGAATGTATCAAACTAACATTTGAAGATGGCAGAACTAATATATGTACACCAGACCATCCTATTCTTACAACAGATAAACAATGGGTAAAAGCCAAAGATTTGATGATTAATAGTCAAAAAGTTAAGGTTGGATTAACATATCCAGTTATAGATTTTAACGAAGAAATACAAAAATGTCATAAATGGAATTTAATAGTTGGCGATTTACTGTTTGAGACAAATAATGTTGAAAATTATACAAAAACTCTAGTACTATCTAAATTAATTGGTTATTTAATAACAGATGGGTACATTTCTGGTGACAAACAAAAATGTGGTATATATTTAGGACACATGATTGATGTAAATAGTTGCTTAAATGATTTGAAACTATTGTGTCATACGACTCAAACTAAGTTTAATGATAAAAATTTATATAGAGTAAATATTCCCAAAAAAATAACTATAGACATTTTAAAATTAAAGGGAATTTTATTTGGAAAAAGAATTAATCAACCTGCCATGTTACCAGAATTTATTCTTGATGATGATTGTCCTCTTCCGGTTGTGCGAGAATTCTTAGGAGGATTATTTGGAGGAGATGGGCATACTTGTTATTTAGGATTACATAGAGGAAAACGCGATATATTATCATCTGTATCATTTTCACAATCTAAAAAAGCTGAACACATTGATTCGTTAATCATTATGATGCAGGATATCCAAAAATTATTAGCCCGATTTGGAATTACAAAGACTACTATTCAAAAATCAAAGGAAACTACTTATTCAAAGAAAAATTTTAATAGTGATACAGATAAAAGTTTCCAAGTAACATTACATTTGGATATAAATGAGCTTGTCACATTTCATGAAAAAATTGGATTTAGATATTGCTGTCATAAATCTCAACGATTAGAAGCAGCCGTCTCATATAAGAAACTACGCAATGAAGTAGTCAAACAACACAATTGGATTGTAAATCGTGTGAATGAAATTACTGATTTCAAGAAAATCAAAACAGAAACACCACGAAAAATAGTTCCAACTAAAAAAGCAATTATCCAAGCAGTAGATGAATTGAAAAAAATGGAACCTATCATTCATGAATATGCAATTCCTTCTACGCATGACATAACAGACCATTTAATGAAAGAAACTGAATTTGGCAAATTTACAAGTAAATCATTCCCAACAGCAGAAGAATATTTAAAAGAAATAGGAGCATTAGACTGGTTTTTGGAGAAAGAAAAGGAAAAGGAATATGTACAAGATGTGAATGAAGAAGAAATGGGTGAAACAGAAACAGAAACGCAATGCGACCACAACATCTCATATGGAGTGAATAGGCAATGCGACGGATTGCCAACTATGAACTTAAAAGTGATAGATATTAGACCTGCCGGCATTCATAAAGTATATGATATTCAAGTAGATGATACACATTCATTCTTGGCAAACGGCGTGGTTTCTCACAATTGCATGATATCTCATGGCGCCTCTAGATTTACTAGAGAAAGAATGTATGATGTATCGGATAAATATAATGTACATGTTTGCAAAAAATGTGGAATGATTGCTTCATATAATAATGAAATGAACATTCATCACTGTAAAATATGTGATAATAGAGTAGATTTTGCTCATGTAGAAATACCTTATGCATGCAAATTGTTATTTCAAGAGTTGAATACAATGAATATTACTCCGCGAATTATTACATAAATTATAAATCAATAATTGGAGCTACTGTTTAGACTTGTAAGGAAATCAGATATTAAATAGTAAATAAATAGTAAAAAGAAATAATATAGAGATAAATTATTATAATATTTTTATATAGAAATAGAAATGTCATATTATACTTTTTTTAATAATATTTTAGCAATGCTGGATGATATTGTAAAAATAACTTGTCAGACAGTTATAATTCAAACAACAAATATAGATACAAAAGACACAGAAGATTATTGTGATGAGGATACATATAATGACGATGAAGATGGCGAGAGCCAAGAAAATGGGGATACATACAATGAAGACGAACAAGAAGAATATGATGAGGATAAAAACTATGATAATGATGAACAAGAGAACGATTCCGATGAGAACAGTTATGAGGATAACACTATGAGTGAGGAAGAAGAGAAATATGATAGTGAAGAAGAAAAGGATGATAAATAAATATACTTTATCTTTTTACTAAAAATGTAATATTTTTTTTATTTTATAAACAATGAATGTAGTAAGAGCGAACAAAATAGTTCCCCATGTGGTGTCTATAATAGCGGTAAATATAAACCAATTTTTGAATAATGCTAAATTGGTGAATTCATATACACCATAAATAATGAATCCTAACAACGCGGCTTCTTGTACACTTTTTTTCTTTTTAATGATAAAATAATTTAATCCAAATATCAAAAGAATATAAGTAATGATGGAAGCAACCATATGCATTTGAATATCTGTGCCTTGTATTTTTTTTATTTGCATATTAAAGTATTTTTTGACAAGATTAATATAGATTCCATCTAATACAACAAGTACGAGTGCAGATAATAAATATTGAAGCATATTATTATTTATATAATAAATAATAAAATAATATTTAGCAAGTACATTTTATAATATATTTTTATATTTCTACATTTTTTATAGTTTTATAATATATAAATGTCTTCTAGTTATAATTCAAATTCACGACAACAAGTATTTACAAGCGGAGGGATTGCATTTCTTATACCTGGAGTAAAGGGTATTTCACTCGGTTCACTTACACTAGGCGGTGGAATTCGTGGTATAATGCCACCATCAACACAAGATGTAGATAAGACATATGTGAATTACGAACAAATCCGATTTTCATTAAAACATGCATGGAATAATAGTTATAGTAGACGAGTAAGAGGCTCAAGTACTGGTGCTTGCACACCTTTTCGCGCAGTTACCAATTCAGGTGACATTTTGTCTAGATTGAATTATTCGTGTGGCGGGTCTTGTCAAACATTTCAAAGTCGTCCAGGTATGTTTGGATTAAAGGGACATTTTGGTGCAATTAGTAATGCATGTGATGAGACAGGATTACCTCCTGCATCGTGTAATGTAAAATACGTGTATGATAGCTCGGATTATACTAGGTTTCGTAAACAGTTAGCAGTAAATAAAAACTATAATGATATTAGTAATGGGGGTGACGATTCACGCGCAAGTCAATCTGCAATACGCCATGTTAAAAGGTACTAATAAAATAGATAGATATTATTAATAAAATATATAAAATATAAATAAATACAAAATAATGTTCATGTATTTATTTTCATTCCTTATAATAATGAGTACTCCATATGGTATTTCAAGAAATATTGGGTCTACTTCTTATGGAAGTTATGTAAATGCTCCCATTTTTGGACCTTTAAGCACAAATCAATATCCTTTTACAATGTCTTATCATAGTTACGGTTCATTATCAGGGTTGCGTCCTACCCCTCCACTATTTTATCCTTCTCAAGAACCTGTATATGCAGATCAATTTACGAATGCAAGACACCAATATTATAGAACCGCTGAATCAAAAGAAGGATTTGCCATAAAGAGAGAACTTGTAATTAAATCCGCATATAATGGATTTTATGATTATTCTACTGGAATAAAACAAAATACCTCTACTCATATGAATTATATAACACCAATGGAGTCATCGTCTTATATACAACGCCGCAAAGCTTTAGCAGTTGGAAAAAGTTCCTATAAAGTCGGATTACCATTAAATGCTGCTTATACAACAAAGAATTACTACCCTAGTGGTGTAAGAACCTGCATTCGTAGAGCTAGGTCTGGGGGTTGTGTAGCTCCCAAGAAAAAAGGTGCAATAGAAAATAATACATTGCGCAATGGCGCGGTTTGTGCATGGGGGTCTATTCCTAGACAAAATTATTAATTTAAGTATATTTAATTTTTTGTATTTTAATTTTTATATTTTAATTTTTATATTTTAATTTTTATATTTTTATATTTTAATTTTTATATTTTAATTTTTGAAAATTACAAAAATAATATTATTTTATTATAGTATTATGAACAAATATTTAGTTGAATTTTTAGGAACAATGTTCCTGATGTTTGTGATTTTTGCAACTGGTAATTATTTAGCTATCGGTGCAGCTTTAGCTACTGCCGCATTTTTGGGTGGGTCTATATCCGGAGGGGCATTTAATCCAGCGGTTGCAATCGCTCTTTATGCCGCAGGAAAATTAGATAAATCTGATGTATTACCTTATATTATTGTAGAAACTTTAGGAGCTCTTGCGGCATTTGAAGCATACAAACGTTTTGTACTTAAACAATAATTTATACAACTTCTAATAAATATAATTTCTTAATAATTTCTTAAGATATAATATAGTATGAGAAAATCCAAAAAATTAATGGGAGGATTTTGGGACAATCTTTCTGGTTATTTTGGAAAAAAAGATACCAAACCTAGTTATAGTTCTACATCTAGTTCACCTCCATCACCTTCTCCTGCTCCTGCTCCTGTTCCTGCTCCGGCGCCTGTCCCTGCACCAACCCCTACTGCTAGCCCAACTTCATATACTTCTCAAGGAGGCAGAAGAAGAAAAATGCGTGGAGGCAAATTTGTGAGCTATTCAATGAATGATTTGGCTAGTAATGCAGGAAGTTACTCTGGAAATTCTACTGCAAAATCACATTTTGTGGGAGGAAAACGAAGAACAAAATCAAGAAAAACAAAATCGCGAAGAACAAGAAGAAGACATTAATAAAAGGTATACTGCTTGTTTATAGAACTATAATTATAAAATTATATATTACACCCACATGTGTATATATAATTTATTTGATACTTCTTGTCTTTTTATTTTTTCTAGTTTTTTTTTGTTTTCTTAGCTTTTTTGTTTTTTTTCTTTTTTTAGGATTCTTTGTGTTATTTATTTTCTTAGTTTTTCCACCAAATAATTTTTTTTTAGGTGTTGTAGGGGGTGATCTAAATGTAGTGTTTTCATCCTCATCATCGGGAAAATTGAATTTTGGCATGGATTTAAAAGAACTAGAATCGTCGTCTTCGTCTTCGTCTGTATCCGAATAAGTTGAAGATGCGGTTGGACGTTTTTTTCTTTTGGAATCCATATTTTTTCCCAGGTCTACCATTTTTTTCTTATCCATAAGGCGTTGTATTTCATTGGGGTCTGTAGTAATTTGTTTTACCAATTGAATCGTCTGTGGACTACAAATCACAATTTCTTGGTGAAATCTATCCAAATCTGTATTCATTTCATTTATAGCATATCCATCATATCTTTCTTTACACAAATAATTAGAGAATGCAATATCTTTTGCGGAAACAGATTCTCTCGTCTGTATTCCACTGGGACTATATCCATAATTTCTTTTTAAAATATCTTGAATGTCTGGAGGTGCATTCTGGTATAAATGTTGTTGGGTTTGAAAATTATCAATTGCAATAAGTTTATATTCTCTCGTGGTTTTAAATTCAAACACAATCCCATATTGTTCTACTTCTTCTACATTTGTTCCAAAGAAAAACGGGACGTTATTGGGGAATGAAAATGAATTCTTGTCAATAGAGGTGTCTCCTCTATAAATTGAAAAATTAGATGGTAATACATAATAATACATATCATCATTTGTATCCAATTCTAAATATGTGGAGAGATCTATCATATATATTTTATGATATTTTCTTTTTATCTAGAAATATTTTTATCTAGATGTATTTGATTTTAAGTCTAATTATTTTATTTGGACTTTAACATTATTTTATATAAAATATAAATCGCTATCCCCGACAATGCAAAAAAGTATAGTTGAGTCGCTAGATCCTTAGGCATTTGTATGAATTCATCGTCTTCTACTTGCATTGGCATACTGAATACCTCTTTACATTTTACATTTGTTACCGGATTCACTTTATTTGAAAATGTACATGGGTCCATACCTTTAATATCAGATGTAGTAATATAATGTGTTTCTGTAGATTTATTATTACTTGCATCTATAGTTTGCATAGTAATTTCTTGGCAAGGAGGGGTCGCGCCAGATAAAAACGCTTTCATAAGATTAAATGGATTCAATACTTCTAAATTTCCCATTGCTCCAGGTATAAGCCCTTCAAAATCTGAAAAATTCGCACCCATCCCACTAGATAAAAACGGTATATTTCCATCAGGTACATTATCTATATAAATGTATCTATCTACTTGTTGATTGGATTGGTTGTCCACACATTTTCCTCCTGTTTTTAAAAAAAATTTGTTTCCTAAAGGTCCTCCTGTAGCGGAAGCTTTGCTTTTTCCAGTAACTAATACTTCTACATAAGCTATTAATCCATTCACATCTTTTCCCAATGTACTTAAAGACCCTTTATCTGACATACCAATTTCATTAGGCATTTTAATGTTTTTATAATAAGGATAAGATGGCCCCAATAATTTTGCTTCTACTCCCTTTGCATCTGATAAAACTTCTTGAAATAGATTAGACATTATTACTTTTTATATTAGTTTATATAAATATATTTCTATTATTTTTTACTATCTATTTAATATTTAATCTAAAGTACCGCCTATTACAGGCGGAGAACTAGGAGCCACCTGATTCGCAGAGTCTTGTTGAGCTTTAACAATTTGACTAACTTGTTTGGCCAATGTACCCACATTTCCACTTATGTCTTGAATTTGCCCTTTCAAAAATAAAATATTATCCTCATTTTGTTGTGCTAATTCAAGAGCATCTGTAGCATCTGTATCATTATATTCTTGAAAAGAACTAGAACTAGTTGTAGTTAATCCTTCTATAATAGTATAATTATAATTAGTATTATATTTATTATCTAAAAAGTGTGCTAAAAATACTTGATAACTAATTAATATAATAAATATAATGATTAAAACCCAAATAAGAACGCCCATTTATAATTATATATAATATATATTCCTTTTATTTTCTTTAATCATTATATAAAATGTCTTCTGCTTTTTATCCATTGGGAATGAAAAGTTATAATAATCATGTTCCACAAGGAGGATACGTTTCTTGGAAAGGAACGGGCGTTTTCAGTAATCCGGTTGGAATTACTTCAAGTAATATAAGACCACTTACCAATTTAGATCCCGGAAACGTATTCCCCACCGGGTTTGGATTACCTAGACCTATAAAACATTATAGAAAGGGTCGCGTTATTCCGTATTATAATAATTTTGTATCAGATGGAGAGAGTGATACTGCAAAAGCAGAAAGACTTCAAATTGAGTATAATACTAATAGAATGGTAAAATCTTCATATGGTGCTTCACTTAGTGGTGGCAGTGGAGGAATGGGTATATTAAACCAAATGATTGACAGGCCTGGCAGTTATATCGTAAAATTAAATGCGCCTGAAGAAAGAAATAATATTGAAAAACTAAATAAGGATTGTACTAGTTGTCAAGGTTTTGGGATAGTAGCAAATTATTACCCAAATAATAGATATTTAACAGATAATCCCGATAAAAGTACAACAAACACTCCATTATGTTGTAATGAGGAAAAAAAAGCACGAAAACGTGTATTGCCTGCAAGTACATTATTGAAAAAGAACTATTATACTACTTTACAACAATATCGTCAAAATAGATGTCAAACATATGACCAGCGAATATTTAATTTTGAAACGACTAGTCCATATAATATTGCAGATGATTCATTCAAGGGCCTAATTGATAAACTTACAGTAAAACCAGGAAGTCCTTTATCTTTATTGAATATGTATGTAGCCAATTGTTATCCAAATAGTGAAATATATGCCGCTTCAGAAATGAATTTAGTGGACCGTTTATTAATTTTATTAAAAAATAAATCTATATTAACTCCACAAGAAATAATTGCTTTTTCCAAGGCATTCCTCTCTCCGACATTAGAAATTCTCTATAATTATTTAACCAGTATTGCAGATGAAACAACTAAAAGGGAGGCGTTGCTTATATTTGTTGATTTTGTGAATAATCCATATTATGGTGTTCCTATTGAAGGTCCAAGTAATCCAAAAGGGTGTAAATTAGTGGTATACAAACCAAATAATTACCAATATGCCCAACAAGGTGCCGTTTCTAGTAGTACTAGAATACTTAAATTAGATACAACCGCGATTGAAACAAACGCAGCCAGTTTTAAAAAATCAGCGGTTAATACTACAATAAATCTAAATACAGGAAGTATTCCAATAACTCCTTTTATTTTGAAACAAAAAACACCCACGTGTAATAATCCACCTATTATTCAATTTCAAAACAAAAAAGCTTGTGTAAATGTCTTACAAAATAATTTCAATAATTTGCCTATACGAAACCCATTTCGTTCTAATCATTATGCGCAATCTCCTTATGGGCCTTTATTGTAAAATAAAAAAATGAAATTATTATTATTACACTAATACTAACGATATAACAAAACAAAAAGTCATGACAACTAGAAAACCATTCTTTATAATGCCAATGTATCGGGGCCAAAATAATAAAAATAGACAACAACTTATTGCGAATAAAAAAAAGTTTATTGAACAACAAATAAAAAATAATGTTACTAGAAAGTTATATTCACAATCACATTCATATACAACATTTTGCTCAAATTATGCATATATACCAAATGATAATAATAATAACAACAACAACAACAATCAAAACCCAAAAAAACCATCTAATTTTTGGATAATGATAGCAAGTATAGTTGGTGGATATTTATCTATTAGAAAAAATAAATAAATATATAAATATATAACAAAAATTTTACACCTTTTCTCATTTAAAACGCACACTATAGAAGAGAAAACTAA
>Ga0194041_10000044_pt1 | contig 44880 bp, 30 predicted proteins | sample JunL449m_MetaG_FD_160082 | JGI IMG/M metagenome (GOLD analysis project Ga0194041, IMG submission 160082) | Anoxic zone freshwater microbial communities from boreal shield lake in IISD Experimental Lakes Area, Ontario, Canada - Jun2016-L442-9m | ecosystem: Environmental > Aquatic > Freshwater >...
AAACAAATCTATTGTAGCAAAAGGTATATTACGTAATGTAGGAAAGTATAAAAGAGAAGAACAAAATTTTTATTTTCCTAACTATCCATATAATGACATTAATGAAGATCCATTTTTAAATGCAAATAATAATGCTTGGTCAGATTTGTGTGAAAGTTTTATAATAAATGTATTAAAGCTACCTTCAAAAACAACTCTTGGTGAACCTTGTTTAACTGTTAGATATGTAGATTGTAATAGTAATAAAGAAGCAACTATAGAACTTAAAGAATTAGGTGAACAGACTCTTTGCTCTATAGGTAAACCACTTATAACAAGTCCTGGTATAACTAATACAATATCATATGATCGTGGATGCGAGTCAGTACCAAATATATCTAATTCAAATTGTATAGGTACAGTTAGTTATGCTGATTATGATATCTATCATATAGGATCAGGAAATCATTGTGGATTCCCTGGTTTTCAATGTGCTGGTTGGGGAGCAGAATGGGATGATCCTATCTCTGGACCAAAAAAATATGTATGGTTAAACCCAGGTAATAATTATTGTGTACGTGTTAGGAAAGGGCAAAAACCTTATAGAGTAAGTGGTAGTGATGGTTGTGGATGTAATGAGATAGATAAAAGATCAGAAGTAAGAGATGTGTCTTGTGGAAATAGTACACCCCTCACTCCTATAAAAGATACTCCTTCTAGTACATATAGACAAATATTTAATTCACCAGAAACTTCTTTTGGTCAACCGTTCTTGGGAGATATTCTTAAGTTAGAAAATGTAATGTATGGTAAAGGATCTGCACATTTTGTACAGGTTAAAAGTAATGCTAAGTATAGACTGTTAACAAAAGAAGCACAAGAAGATGCTCTTTTTAGTTCTAATAAATTAGCTGCTTATACAAATCCATATAATGCTACAGCTATGTGGACAGCATACCAAGCATATTTACAAATATATATAAATGGTATAACAAGAAGAAACTATGCACAATCATTTAACTCTACAGCTAGTTATGATTATAATGCAGAAGTTACTAATAGTGGAGATAAACAAAGAACATTAGATATCAAAAGATATTTAATTCCAGGAGTACAAAATGTAGGAGATGATTTCAATATAAATAATTTTCAAAGAGAATCATCTGTTTATTTAAAAACAGATGATGCTAAAACTGCATTACCATTTCCTAGTGATAGTACAAAAATGGCTACAATAGGAGTGACAGATAAATCTAGAATAACTATAGGAGGAAGTGGTGCATGTGCTACTCCTGCAAAAGAACAAAATATAACTGTTGTTTCTTATTATGCATCTTTGAAAAATACATTTGTAAATCAATATGGACAAATATATTCTTATGATACAATTGATACAGGGTTTCAAAGAAATGTAACATCTAATGCCACTGCTGTAATATTTGGAGGAGATACATTTATATCTAGGTTTGCATTTAAAACTAAACTTCCTTTCTTTATAGATAACAGAGTTAATGCTCCTGATGATTCAGATATATTTTATGATGAGATTGGTAACATAGCTTATCCAAAATACTGGCACTCAGCTAGATCTATTTTATCAGATTACACAGCTAAGTCAGGTACACTATCTAACATAATTTCATATAAGGCTCATGAATTTGATTGTCCTAATGATCAACGTTTAGTACCAACAACAGCAAAATCAGATACTAATCCTAATAGAACATTCTACGATGGATACTTTTATTTATTTGCATATGGTATTCCTAACTTCTATTGTGAGAGTTCTTATAATACAGACCTAAGACAAGCATTTAATAATAGAGAAGGAGACTTCTGGCCTCATGTATCAACAGGTATTCCTGATGATTGGATGCAAGAAGACTTTGTATCAATATTAAATGATAATACATATACATATAATGTAACATTCTCTAAACAGAATAAAGAAAATACATTTACACATTTACCAGCAGATTATAATGGAAATCCATGTTATACATACTATCCATTTAGAGCTGTGTATTCAGATACACAGAACACTGATGCTGACAATAGAGTAAATAGTTGGTTAACATATAGAGCTATTTCTTATTATGACTTTCCTCAGAACTATGGTAAACTTGTATCATTAGATGGTATTCAAAACAAAGCTGTATTAGCTAGGTTTGAGAATAAGACATTAATGTACAACAACCTCCTTACAATTGATACAAGTAATCCACAAGCTGCATACGTAGGTAATCCTAATATGTTTAAAGGCGCACCTCCTATTGACTTTGCAGAAACAGATCTTGGATATGTAGGAAGTCAAAATAAAATGTTGTTGAAGATTCCACAAGGACAAATAACAGTTGATGCTAAAAGAGGACAAGTGTTTCTTATACAAGGAACACAAGTAGAAGACTTATCTGCATTTGGTTCTGGAATGAATAGATTCTTTACAGACCATTTAGCTTTTGAAATCTTAAGATGGTTCCCAAAGGTAGATACAGATAACAATTTTAATGGTGTAGGATTACATGGTGTATATGATAGTAAGTTTGATAGAGTGATACTTACTAAGTTAGATTATATTCCATTAAGTAATGATATCAAATATGATTCATCTACAAAAGATTTCTATATAGAAGAATCATTAGGAAATAATGTTTTTAATAAAATAATTGTAAGCTTAAAAGATCCTGATTACTTTTGTAATAAGTCTTGGACACTTTCATTTAATGTAAATACTAAAACATGGATCTCTTTCCATAGCTATATTCCTAATTGGTATATAGCAGAAAACAATTTCTTTTATTCTGGTATCAATGGATGTTGTGATGAGTTTGATTTTGTTGCAGGAGAATTAGTTCCTACACCAAGTACTACCACTACAACAACTATTTTTGTACCAACAACAACAACCACATCAACCACTATATTTATAGATTGTAATTTAGAAGGAGAAGTAGTATTAACTAATTGTGAATTAGATGGAACAGGTTATATAATTGTGCCTCCAATTCCACCAGCATGTCAAAGACCTATGGGCGTAACAAATTTTAGTTTTATAACAGGATATGATGTATTAGATCCACCATCAACAGTTGTATCTACAGCAAACGTAGAAGATGCTTGTAATTCTGTAACTTATTATAATGCAAACTTTGGAGATCCAAATGTAATATTTAATAGTATATTAGTACAAGCTATAAGCATAGAGGTTGGACAAATTATGTATGATGGTCTTACAGGTACAGATTGTACAACAATAGCTGATGGTTGGTATTATACAGATGAGACAGCTAGTTTCACTAATGTAATTAGTGTAGTGGGAGGTGAGATAACTCAAATAGTTAATTGTAGTCCATCAACTACTACTACAACTACAACAATAAATTGTTACTCATTTACAATAACTAAAACAACAGTAGGTGTTGTAACAGTAACTTATACTGATTGTTCAGGAATTGCACAAACTGTAGATATTGGTAATGTAGAAGGAGGACCTTCAACTCAAACATTCTGTGCACGTAATGGTAGTATAACTACACCTCCTGAAGTAACGTTACTTAATAATGGACCTTGTTAATAAATTAATATGTCAAAAACAATAACAATAAGATTAACACAAGTATCACCCTCTGCTGGACCATTCTCAATCTTTGATCAGTTTGGGAATGTGATAGCAGAAGGTGTGTCTAAGAAAACTCTTGTTAGTGGGGTGAATTATTCTGTAAATGATAATGTAACATTAATTACATTAAAGTCTACAGGTAATTGTACAATAGAGAAAACAATTTATTTAAATGATATTACAGAAGAAGAATATATTAATATCAAATTAAAACAAATTGTTACAGGATGTACATGGAGACATTTAACTAACATACAATTATACAATTCTTATTATGGTGTTACACATCCATACATAATTGAATATCCATTTGCTTATAAGTTTCAAGATGAAATCTTACAGAATGTAAAAGACTATACTAAGGCATATGAATATCTATCTATACCAGATGGTGTATTTAATCAGAACACAAGAATAGAAACAAACAACAAGTGGTTTAACAAAGCTATTTTATATAATGGACAACAGAGTTCAGGAGTGTTAAATCTTGTTCCTAAACCTATGCATAACATGCATGCGTATATGCAATATCCAATATTAAATACAGATAGTAAAACAATCACATACACTAAGAGTGATAACTTCTATCAATACAATACATTCTGGGCTCTACAGAAAAGTTCTCAGGTTCCATTGTTTAATACAGGATGTGAAAGCTTATCTATTGATAAGGTGATTAACCAAAGTAATATGGATTATGGATCCAGAAGTTTCAAGAAAGCTACACTAAGAGCTAAAGAATTAAAGATACGTCATATATTAGATGACAATTGTACAACACACTTAGTGAGCCAATTCATCACTAGCCCAGCTATGATAAGTTATAAATAATTATGAAAGGAAAAGTAAAATGCACATGTGGATGGAGCTGGAACAAATCTGATTCTAGTGTTAAGGATATGTACATATGTCATGAGTGTGGTAGAGATAATTCTAACAACATGAAGAATGGTGGTTGGTTAGACAACTACGGTGAAGAAGAAAATGCAAATGATTCTTCTGTATCATTACCAGAAGGATATGTAGGAGAAGGAATATTCAATGGTCCTATATTTGAAAACCCTGCTGTCAAAGGACAGTTTCAAATGGGAGGAGTTATGCCAGGAGCTGTAGGACATATGTATGCTAGAACAGGATCTCCTAGTAAAGGACCACGTAGAAACCAAACTGATGTTACAGATGCTTCTGCACAGAATGGCAAAGAGATGCAATACTATCAGAATGGATTAGATTGGAAACCAAAAAGCATTAGTAAGAATGGTGCATGGTTAGATAACTATAAAGAAGAAATAATTAAAGATGATAGAGGACAATGGGATCATCCAGGAGAAATAACAGAAATCAATTCTAATGATATAACAATGGAAGGAGTTCCTTATGATGTTCTTGGTGTATCAGATACAGGAGATACTAAACTAATGAAACCAGGAAAAGATTATAAGTTCAAGGGTAAGAAAGTGACAGAATATCCTATGGCTAAAAATGGTGTGAACCAACAAGATGAAAAAACTTTGGAACAATTAGATCAATTGACTAACTTTACAAACTATAATACTAAACAACCAGGTGGCTGGATGGACCAAATATAAAAGATTATGAAAGCAACAATGTTAAAAATAGCTAAGGCTAAAGATGAGAAATCCTTCTACAAGAAATTCCCAACGCAAGAAGCCTTCATGAAGGTGCATGGTAAAGAGTTTAAGAAAGCTCAAATGGGTGCTGCAGTAAATGCAGGATCATCAGGATTCAAACCTATAAGTTATTCAGATCAATTTGATCAAGCTGATAAAATGATTACAGGTTCTACAGCTACAGAAAGACAAGCTGCATTAGCTAAACAACAAGCTGCTGCTCCACAAGGTGGTGGAGGTGGTGGATTTGATATTGCTGGTCTTATGAAGTTAGCTGGTGGTGCTATGCAAGGTGGTGGAATGGGTGATATGGGTGGAGCTGCAGCAGGTGCAAGTTCAGTGGCAGCAGCAGCTAGATATGGAAGAGATATTCCTAGAGCACAAGTTGGTATAAAGCAAGGTCCTAATACTGCACCAAGTAAAGATTATTACCAAAATAATAATCCTTATTTTGCTACAAATCCTGGAGCCACTGGATTAAATAATCCTGCTATTGCAACACCTCAACCAGAAGATAATACATGGTCTAAAGTGGGAGGAGCATTAGGTAAATATGCAGGACCAGTTGGAGATATTATTAGTGGCATTGGGGATCTACAAAAAGAGAAAGAAGCAAAGAAAGCTGCTGAGCAAGCAAGAGATGTAAGTAAACTTTCTCTTAAAGCAGCAGAAAGTACTGATGTAGATGCAAGAAGACAACAATCTGAAAACATAGCTAAACAAAGACAATCACAAATGCCAGTTAATACAGGAGAAGAATTCTTCCCTATATATGGTGTAGGTACAAATGTTCTCGCTAGAAATGGTCTTAGATTACAAGATGGTGGATATATAGGTGGAAACCCTGGAGAGATACAAAATACATTTGCTCCAAATGATATATACATGGATAGTGGATATGAACCATTAAATGATAGTAATGTAAAACAATACTACCATGGTGGAAGATTACACCAAATGCAAGATGGTGGTGGAACTCCTTGGGGAATGATTTCACAAAAAGCTACAGGTATAGGACAAGAGTTGATGGGTGGTCAAAATGCTGGTGGTAAAATTGGTAGTACTGTTGGTTCAACTATTGGTATGTTAGGAGGTCCTATTGGTTCTGCAATAGGTGGATTTGTTGGAGGTATAGCTGGTAATGCTTTAGATACCAATGCTAAGACAATGAAGAAAGCACAAGATGCTACACAAAGAAATATGCAAGGAATGGCTAATGCTAATATGGCTAAAGGTATTCAAGCACAAGGTCAATCATATATGAAAGATGGTGGATGGGTTAGTCATGATTGGCAACCACAAGTTATAGCTTCATTCGGTGGCCTTAATGAACAAGAAGTATATGACTATGCACATGAAGGAATGGATTCATTAAGAGCTGGTGGACATCTAAGAGATTACACACCTCCTAGTGATAGAGCTATGGAAACTTATGAAGATGGTGGAGAGATTCAATCTTATGGATTAGGTGGAGAGTTACAAACACATTGGGGTGGAGGAGCTGAAACTATTTCACGTAATCCTTACTTACCTGGTACAGGAGAAACAGTTATGTTTAGAGGTAAGAGTCACGAGGAATATTCCCCTAATGGAGAAACAGGAATAGGTGTAACATATGGTGGTAACCCAGTAGAAGTAGAAAGAGGAGAACCTATGGTAGAATTAGAAGAAGGTGGAACAATAGATCCTGAAACAGGAGAAGTACAAAAATCAGGAGTGGTGTTTGGTAACTTACAAATACCTAATCAATATATAGATTTGCTAGGAGATAAAAATGCTAAGGGTAAAAAGTTTAAAAACTATGTAGCTGATCTATCTAAGATAGAAGAAAAACAAAATAGTATTATAGATAAATCATCTAAGCAACTTAATGCTCTTGATCCTATAAACTCTTTTGACAAACTAACACTTACAGCATTGCAAGCTAACATACAAGGAGCTAATATGAAACTTAAAGAAATAGCTGACAAAAAGATAAACGCAGCACATTTACAAAATGCAATTAATGATACAGCAGAAGAACATGGTTTAGTGGCTGATGATCTTGCTAGAGGTAGAGTGAAAATAGATAAAGAAGCTTATAAAGAATATGCTAAGTACGGTAAACAAATGTTTGCAAGTGGTGGTTCTATAATTGATCCTTTAGAACAATTAAAAGACTTATTAGGAAATAAAGGATTTGAATACAACCAATCAAGTGGTGTAAGAACAGGTTCAAAAACTAAACAAGGAAAAGCATCTAGACATAGTACTGGAGAAGCTATGGATTTAACATTTCCTAAATTAGGGAAAGATTCATACAATGCAATGTTACAAGATCCTGAGGTAGCTCAATTCATGTTAGATAATAATCTTACAGCTATAGATGAATATGATGATGACATAAGAAAACAAACAGGAGGATCTGGAGGACATTTGCATATTGGATTAGATAAGGGTACAGCTGTTTCAGATAAATTTAGAAATCAAGCTCAAGCATTATATGGTGCTAAAACACCAGCTACTGATACTACTGCTAGTGCAGCAACTGCTACAACTGAAGTTACTAAACCTCCAAGAATGACAAAAGAAGAAGCTATTAAAGCAGGATATAAATTAGATCCTACAACTAAAAAATATACAAAAACAGTTAAGGGAGTACAGGCAGCTGGAACTGAAACAAATGAAGGAACAGCATTAGATAAAATTCCTGCAGGACAAAAACGTAGTAAATCAGGTTTGTATGGTAAAGTGACACAAGAAGCTTTTGATACAACTAAAAAAGAAAATCCTTGGTTTGATTGGACAGGTTTTGATCCTTCTAAGAAAGCTGATGTGAAAAAATATCAAGATGCATTTAACACTAAAGCTAAAGAGATTGGATCAAAAGCTTACATTAAACCAGATAGTGCATTTGGAGAACAAACAGCAAGTGCTAGAATAGTTCAAAATAAACAACAAACTCCTCCTGCTGACACAATAGAGACAGCAGATGTATACGAACCTGAAGCAGCAACAACAACTACAGAAGAAACTACTAAAACAAATTGGTGGGATACAGCATCAACTGCATTTAATGCAACACTTCCTAGTTTTAGACCTAGTGATGCAGAGAATTTAGATTCAGCACAATTATATCCAGAGATGTTTGCTATGTCTAACAACCAAGTTGCTCCTGTACAGGCACAGACATTCCAACCTGATTTAGGAGTTCCTTATGATATATCATATCAAGATCAGTTGAATGCTAATCAAGCAGATTATAGATCAGCACAAAGAATGGCAGGATATAATCCAGCAGCTCAAGCTAATCTAAATGCACAGAAGTATCAAGCTAATCAATCTGTGTTAGCTAATCAATTTAGAGCTAACCAAGAGATGAAAGATAAAGTGTATGGTGAGAATAGAAATATTTTAAATCAAGCTAAACTTCAGAACCTAGGTATTTTTGATAAACAATATGAAAGACAAGCTGGTGCATTAGCTAATACAAAAGCTACAACACAAGCTGCTTTGAATTCTATATCTGACAAGTATGCTAAGAACAAACTAGAGAACAGAGAGTTGAAAACATATGAGAATATGTACAACTATAGATTTGGTCCTAACTTTAGAGCACAGAATATGAATCCTTTAGCACAATTTGATACAGATTATAAAGGAGCTTCAGCAGAAGAACTTGATGCTATGTCAGTTCTTAAGAAAGCACAAGATAAAAAAGAAGCTGCTGCTGCTGCTAAAGCTTCTAAAGAAACTGATAAAAAACGCAATGGTTCTATTGTAAGATCTTACAAAAATATATAACTAAACTCATTATAAAAAATTACTATAAATTGTTATTAAATTTTGATAGTATAATAATTTAAATTAAATTTGCTAATCTACATATTTATATGTATTAAAAAATATCATTATGGCTTCATGGCAAGATAAAATACCAACTTTCAATCCTTATGTTCAACAATTACCAGTGGAAGCAATGGTAAAAGTTGGTATGCAAAAGCAAGCACAATATGAGGAAGGAGTACAAAAAATACAAACAAGCATTGACAATGTTGCAGGACTTGATGTTGCCAGAGATATTGATAAACAATACTTACAATCTAAACTTGATACATTAGGTAATAACTTAAAGACAGTTGCTGCTGGAGATTTTTCTAATTTTCAGTTAGTTAATTCTGTTAATGGTATGACTAAACAAATATCTAAAGATAGAAATGTAATCAACGCTGTAAGTTCTACTGCTACTATAAGAAAAGGACAAAAGGATAAAGAAGAGGCTAAGAAATCTGGAAAGTCAAAAGCTTCTAATGATTGGATATTTGATTCACAAGTTAATAATTATGTAAATAGTAAAGAGTTAACTGATACATTCAATGGACAATATGAAAATGCTGTTGATACAGATAAACCATTATATGAAGCTTTAAAAGCTGCCCATGCTGATAAATTTGAAGGTGATGAGAATGTATATAATAAAGATGGTAGTATCAACAATGATTTACTGAATCATAAAATAAGAGGAGGGTTATCTACATCAAAAGTGGCATCTATTGCTAGAAGTGTATATAGTGATCCTGCATTAGCAAGACAGTTACAGATTGATGGACTTTATAATTATAAAGATTATGATGGTAATAAGTTAGTTGAAGATAAATTAAATACACTTAACTATCAGAAAGAAGCAATATTTCAACAAACTCCTACATTAAGAACTTATGCAACTTTAGCTGCAGGAGATAAACAAATACAAGCTAGTAAAGATTTACAAAGTAACTATAATACATTAGTGAGTTTAGATAAAGATTTTGAAAGTTATAAATCTTTAGCATTACAAAATCCAGATGCAGCTAAAACTAGTTCGTATATGGATGCTAAAATACAACAAGCCATTAAAGATTATTCATGGACTATAGAAAGTGGAAAGACAGAAGTTAATCCACAGTTTACTGTAAATATGGATAAAAGTAAATTTGCTTTAGATCAACAAAAGTTTAATGAAACTAAATATATGGATCAATTGCAAGTTAAAAATATCCAATCTGAAATATCTAAACGAACAGCAGATTCAATGCTTGCACAAATGAAACTTGAAGGTAAGGTTGATGCTAATGGTGTTCCTGTATTTCAAGCTGGAACTCCTGCTATTGATCCAGAAGCTACTAAAAAATTTGGATCTGGTTCAATGTATAAAGATATAGCAGATAAAGAATTAGATAGAAATCAATTATTTGCAGATATAACTTCAACTATAGGTATAGATTATAATGGAAAAAATTACCAAGATTTATATTCATTAAATCCTGATACAGGTTCATGGCAAATTAATCCTAAGTATTTAAATACAGATAAGAGTAAACCTTATTTATTGAATGATCTTGGTTCTAAAATATATAATGCAGGAAAAGTGTCTATGAGAGCTAAAGTGGATGCTACTGGAGAATTACATTTAAAAGGTGAAGTAACACAACATCTTGCAGATGATATTAAAAATTGGTGGGATGCTGGTACTGTTATAAATGCAACTAAGCAAGCTGCTAGTGAAGTTGAATTAAAATATAAACCACAATTAGATAAATTACAAAAAGAAGCTGGACTTAGAGATAATTATAACTATGCTCTTCAATTAGGAAATGGTATAGTTAAAAATGTAAGATTATCTAAAAGTCAGTTAACAGATATTGCTTTATATAAAGAAGGCAGACATACTTTTGGAGAAGACTCAGATATTTCTAAACAGGCGCATGTTAGATTAGTTAATTCTCTAGGAAAATATGCTAATGTTTTAATTGATTCAATAGGACAAAAAACAGCATTTGGTCCAGGATCAGAAAATAATGCTGTATCAGAAGATTATCAAAACTTAAAATCAGGTATAGGTAGAACAGGTACCAAAGAAATGCTAAATAAAAGAGAGTCAGAATTTGCTCAGCTTCAAAGACAACATACAGGACAAGAGTTAACATATAATTCTAAAGATCCAGCATCAGTTGAACAAGTAAGAAAAGGATTGATGGCTGAGTATGAAACTATAATGAAAGATAAAAGTAATGGAGGATATCAAGTAGCTGCTAGTATGCTTGAGAAAATGAAAGGAGATCCTGCAGGTTTAGCAAATAATATATATAAATTTAGATATGATGATAAAACTGGAAAGTGGTATTCTCGTATTGCTAATTTATCTGGAGGTGGATTTAATGAAAATGCTACAGAAATTGAAATAGGTCAAGGAATGGTTAATAATTTAAAACTTAATAATCAATTAAATCCTAAAGAACAATATTTTAATAATAGTACTATAGGTCAAATATTAAATTTAAGTGCAGGATATTCAACTGCATCAACAACAACTGATTTAACTTCTCCAAAAGCATATGTCACTGCATTAGAAAGAGGAAATATTGGAGATTATTCTATAGGATTTCATGTTAAAGCTAAAGGTAGAGATACTTCTAGTTATATTCCATACATATATATAAAAGATAAAAAAACAGGACATATATATCCACACATACCAATGGACTGGTCTAAATTAGCTAGTCTTCCTGGATTAAATAGAGATGAACAAGCTGCATTACTATCTCAAGATATAGTTTATGATAAGACAAATATTGTCCCTGCTATAGAAGATTTTAAAGATAAGTTAGGTGAATCAAAATATGCTAATCAAGCTATAAAATTATTAATTGGTAATTACAATAAACAATAAATTATGCCTTTAACTACTACTGATAATACTACAATACCATCAGGTCCAGCAGCTTTAAATAGTTTAGATGTAGCTAAGGATGCATCTTCTGGTGATATTCAAAGAATTACCCCTGCATTATTTGCTCCAGAAAATTATAACAGAGTTTCTGCAAATAAATTTATTGATAATGCTGAATCACATAAATCGCCATTTTTAAATCTTGTCCCTAATCATGACACAGATACAAAGATGTATGCAAATACATCTACATATTACCAACCTAAAGATATTAATTCTAGATATAAAAGTTTTATTCTAGGAGCAGATAATGAATCTATTAATGCTGAGTTGCAAACAGGTTGGAATATAGTAGGACATGCTGCTGATAATCTTGTAGAAAAAGTTGGAGCTTATGCAACACAAACTGCTGGATTTATTGGAGGTGCATTAGGTGCTGCTGCTGGAGGTTCTATAAATTTAATTAATGAAGGACTTGGTGGAGATGGTAAAGTGATTAATAAAGGAAATGCAATTTCTTATTTAACAGATAACTTTCTTACTGAACTTGGTGATGCATGGAAAGAAAATGTACAAGAAAGATCTCCTATATATAAACCTAAATCATATACAGAAGGAAACATTTGGCAAAAGCTAGGAACAAAAGAATGGTGGTTAGATGATGCTATTGATAGAGTTGCTTTAACAGGTGCCATGTTACTTCCAGGAATGGCTGAAGCTAAAGGATTAGGTTTATTTGGTGCTGCCATTGATGAAGCTGGTATGTTAAAAGCAACAGGACTTGGAGCAAAAGCTATTGAAACTCTTGCTGAGAATCCAGGATTATATAATAGAATTGGTAAAGTATTGGGAAGTAATATATATGCTGAAGCTGCAGGAGGTGCTGCAGATCTTAATGCTGCAACAGCTTTAAAATTCAAAGGATTAATTCAAGCTGCACAAAAAGTTGAACTATATACATGGAATGTAGTAGGACAATCTGGTTTAAATGGTAGAGAAGCTCAAGTAGGTATTAGAAAAGCATTGAATGAACAACGTGATGCAGGATTAAATAACTTATCAGATGAACAAATAGAAGACAAAGCTGCTGAAGGAGCTGCTAAAGGATTTTGGTATACTATGCCTTTAAGTCTTATTGGTTCATTAGTAGAACTTCCTCAAATATTTTCAACAGCAAAAACATCAGAAAGTCTATTAAAAAAGTTCTTTGATAAAGAAACTGGACAAATGGTTGAGGGAGCATTAGAACAAACAGCAAAACCATCTTTTGGAAAACTATTACTAAAAACTATAGGTACAGGATTTGAACATGGTCAAAATGAAAGTGCTCAAGTTGCTGTTGGTAGATATTTGGAAGAGAGTATAGCTGGTAAAACAAAAGATCAAAAAGTATCATTAGATGAACAGAATCCATTTATTTCAATAGCAAAAAACTGGATAGATAATGTTAATGACCCTAATGGACAAAATAATATAGCTCTTGGTACAATTCAAGGTATATTAATGTCAGTTGGTGGACATGCTAAATCTGTATATTCTGGTGAGTATGCAAAAACTGATACACGAAATAGAAACTTTATTAATAACTTAAATCAAGCCAAAGCTAGAAGAAGATTCTTTACCACTCCTGATGATTTTTATGAAAAAGATGCAAATGGTAAAGTTGAAGTGCATGAGAACGGTAATCCTAAATTTAATCAAGATAGATTAGCTGAAGCTGGTATGAGTCTAATAGATGCCCAAGATCAACGTGATCAATGGGTTAATGCTGTGCACAACCAAGACTACAGTAAACTTGAAGATTTAAAATTTAACTCATTAGCATCATTAGCTCAAAACTTCTTTGATGATCCTAAAGGGATGCAATACTTTACAAATCTTTTAAAATTTGAAGCTAAGAATCAATCAGAGTCATTAGATAGAATCAATGATTCATTTGATGGTATTGAAGAAACTCCACAAGCACAACTTCAAAGAAATCTAGAAACTGTAAATAAACTTAAAAGAGCTTATGATGCAATAGATCAAAGACATGCTGGTTTTACAGCTATTGATATTGATACAAAGAATAAAGATGAGGTGACTTCTAGAAATAATTATATAAGAGATTTCCAGAATGCTCAATATTATAATGCTGCAGATCAAATACATACACAGAATAAAATTGATAAGAATACAAGTCAATTACTTTTATTAGGTTCATTAGGAGAAATAATTAAAGATCCATCTTCTCCACAGGAAGAACAGATTAATTCTTTGATTGTAGATAATAAAAGATTAGAAGAAAATCTACAATCATTTAAGAATGAGTATAAAGTGTTGGTTGATAAGAAACAATTTAGAGATGGCTTTGAACAATATAAAGCTGGTAATAAAACCACTCTTGATCTTGTTAATGACATTCAGAAAAATGCTGATATTAGAGAAACAACTATATCCATACCTCAACCTGATTTAACAACATCTGGACAGACTGTTGCAAAAGATTTTAATATAGGTAAATCCTATTCTTTAGGTAACCCTATTATTAATCAAAATGGTCAACTTATCATTTCTCCAAAGATAACTCCTTTATCAGGACTAATTGGTGGGATGCATCAAGTTGTATTGCCTGATGGGAAAACAGCATATCTAACTCCAGAAGAATTAGGTAGATATAGTATGTCAGAGATTAGTAATGACAATACTGCTTTTCCTAAAATTATGAATGCAGCTATTGATTCTGTATTAAACAGAGATGAATTTGTTAATATAGATAAACCAATCATTGGTGCTGATAAACTAGAATATATTAATTCATTAGATAATAAAGAATTAACAGATGCTATAGAGAAAGAATTTAATATTCAAGCAAAAGATTTTAAAGATAAAATAGAACAACAACAAAAAGCTCAACAACAACTAATAAAGAACAAAGAGCAGTTAACCAAAGAGCAAGCTGATATAGAAAACAATTCTGGTACAGTTGCTATTAGTACAGACACTTCTTTCACTCCTATGGATGAAGCAGGTGCTATTGTAGATGCTAATATATTCTTTCAATCAGGTACAACTGAATCAGAGGATTATAATGATCCTACGTTATCTGCACAACATGTAAAGAACTCAAGAGAGTTCTTAAATAATATAGACTCATTACCTAATAAAGGTAACATGAGAGCTATTCTTGTGACTCCAGGTCAAGAAGGATTAGTAGGACTAGAAGGACTTGCTAAGTTATCATATGGTAGTTATGATATGTCTAATGTATTAGATGTTGAGAATGGATTTATAGGTCAAGTGTTTATTGTACAAGAGAATGGTAAATCTTATTTTATTGATAAGAATGGTGAACAACTAGGAGAAGTTGGTAAGCAATTGAGTGAGGAAGATATGAAGAAAGTTATCTTCCAAACAATGCGTACTACTAAAACTACTGATAGTAAAGGTAACCCACGCTTTAGAGGAAAGCAACAAGAATTATTTGAAGCATATAAAAAAGAATACATTAAGTTCAGAGAAGACTTAATTGCTAATCAGGATCAAATGCCTGCACCTTTTGAATTTACTGTATCTAGAGGTATCCCAAAAGAGAACACTAATCCAGATGGTACTAAAGAAAGAAATCATGTAGGAGGTATTCTTATTGATAAAGATAAGATAGACTCCCAAGAGAATCTAATTGTTATACCAACAACAGGAAGTATATTCCATAATGGACAAAGTATAAAGTTTCCTGATGGTACACCTGTATTACAATATGGTTCTACATTACAATTCTTAAACAACAAGAAGTTTAATACTAAAGAAGCATCCACTATATTTCAAGTGGTAAAAGCTTTTGCTGCAGATACTCTTGCTCAATCTGAATCAGGAGCTCCTATCAGACTTAACAGAGACTATAGTGATTACTTACAGAATGTTTTATATTGGAGAGTTGGTCAAACAAAGACTAACAATCAAATAAACATTAATACAACTGCAATGACTATTCAGATAGGAGGGAAAGAATACTCTATGTCTGAAATAGCAAATAATGAAAAAGAGATAGTTGATAACTTGAAAGAGGCTTTCAATGCAATTAATAATACCACACTTACTAAAAAGTTTGATGAGGAGTTCTTAGAATATACATTAGATAAGAATGGAGACTTAAACAAAGAACCAATTGAATGGAAGAACTATCAAACATATTTACTATCAGATAAGAATCCTGATGGATCTGCAAGATCAATAGATAGTACACCATTAACAACATCTGTAGCTGCACCAACTGCAGACATTCCTTATTCATTCAAACAAAGATATGCTACAGTAGAGAGTATGGGATTATCTATTCCTACTCCTACAGTTGAAGCTCAAGCTGCTGAACCATCAGCTCCTGGTGTTGAGAAGATAGGAGAATACACAATTGGTAATGATACACCTAACACATATACATTATCAGGAGATCGTCCTGTAAGCTTTACAGCAGCATATGATGAGAATGGTAAAGTGGCTGTACAAATAGAAAGTAATGAAACAACAAAAGCTATAGCAACAAATAAAACTGCTGATGGTAAAAAAGTTGTTGATGAAGTTATTATTCCTGCACTTAAAAATATTGCAGTAGAGAAAGAACAAGAATTTGATCTTACTAAGACTGATGAGGAATATGTATTTGATTATTTAGCAAACACTATTGCTAGTGATTTACAGAATAAGAAAGATACAGCTGCTACTCCTATAGTAGAAGAGGCAGTTGTTGAGGAAGCTCCAGTAGTTGAAGAGAAAAAAGAAATACCTACAGGTGTAGATAGATTTAATGGAGGACCTGCTAATCTTCCTGGGTATAGAGCTGTTGGTGTTGATGGTAAAGAAAGAATGACTGATGCAGAATTTCAGTTATTCAAAGCATGGCATGCAGAAAATGCTGCTAATATTCCTTTTGAAGTGGTAGATAATCTTATCACTATGAATAATGGTGAGAAAGCTTGGGGTGTATTTGAAGATGGTGTAGCTAAATTTGTAAGAGGTGGATTAAGAGGTACAGAGTATCACGAGATCTTTGAAGGTATATATAAAGGAATGTTATCTCCTGAAGAACAACAAGCATTGCTTGATGAGTTTAAATCTAATCAAGGTGTATTTACAGATAGACAATCTGGTAAGAAGATAAACTATGCAGATGCTACAGATCTTCAAGCTAAAGAAAGAATAGCAGATGACTTTGCTGATTTTAGAAAAGGAAAACTTCCAGCAAGATCATTAGGAGAAGCTATACGTAATTTATTTTCTAGAATACTAAACTTCTTTAAATCATTTGTAACCAATCCTTCATTGAAAGAAAATTTGTTCAGAGCAATTGATACAGGTAAGTTTAAAGAAAGAACATTATCACCAAATGTATTTAATGAAGCTGCTGAATATAGAGCTGTAGAAGGATTAACTGAACAACAAACAAGAGAGTTTGTTCAAGATATGACAGCTAGAGCTGCAGGTATATTATATAGTGAAGGAGAGAAAGGTTTATTGTTTTCTCCTGATGGGATCACTAGTGGGTCTATGTATAGTAAAATAAAAACACAATATAGTAATGAGTATTACGCTAATGGTTTCAGTAAAATGGAATTGTTAGGAGATGTTGCATGGGATGAACTTAAAGAAAAAACAACACTTTCATTACGTACATTAGGTATAAGTTTTAATGAAGAAGATAAAGTTAGCATTAATGATGAAGAAGCAAATAAAAATGATTATGCTCCAGAACCTTTCTCAACAGATTGGAAAAAGAATTCTACAGGAGCTATTAAGTTTTCATTAGCTACATTATTAGAAGTGCAAGCAACTAATCAAGAGAATTCTCTTTCATTTAAACTACCTGCTCCTAAAGTATCTAGTGTAGTAGGATTTAAACTTTTAAACTTCACTAGAGCATTTGCTACAGTGTTGGATAAACTTTCAAACACTACATCTATTACAAAGATGGTAGATAAACTTAGTGACTTGGCTAAAGATGATCCTAACTATGTTAGATTGTTCCAACGTGTAGGTGGTAAGTTATCTAATAGAAGTGTTCCATTCAGTGACTTTGATGCAACTGATTGGAGATATTTTATTCAGTTTACACAAACATTTACTAAACAAAAACCTGATGCATTAATTCAATATAAAGAAGGAACAGAAACTTATGTAGCTCCTGCTAATTTATATACAGCAATTAAACAAACTCAAAATGGTTGGATGGAGAACATTAAACTGTTATCATCATCAGATGCATCATTAATTAGTTATGATAAAGTTAATAAAACATATCAAGTTGATACAGAAAGAATACAAAATCTACCAACTAATTTTCCACAAGATAGAGTTAAGTTCTTAGAAGAGATAGGTATTGACTTTCCATTGGAAGTTTATAATAAATTAAAAGATCTTGAACAAGTTTCATTTGAAAAAGCAGTAAGTGCTATTAAAAAATATCTAGGTGCTGAGAAAAATATAATGACTGTATCAGGAAAGACTCTTGGTAACATTGGTGGTCAATTTACTAAGTTAGCAGAACTATACAATAAAGTAACCAATCCTAACCAAGAGAGTACATACTCAGGAGTGGAAGGACAAAAGATAGGTGCCTTTGCTGAGAACAATGCTCCTTCATTATTTGAAAATGAATTTAATGAAGCTAACACACTTGATGAGTTGTTAGAGAAAAGACCTGAACTAAGAGATGTTTATTCTAAAGAAAGTCAAGTCTTGAAGAAAGGTGGATTATTCTTTGATGCAGAAGGTAAGAGAATCAAAGAGATGAAAGTTTCTTATATACAAGGAACTAAACTTATTGATGATAACAAAGGTGTAGCTACAACTAAATTAACTCTAGGAGAAAGGTTTACACAAGAGATAAATCAAAACCTTGATGGTAACTATTATGTATTAATTCCTGCAGATGGTTCTACTGAGTGGATGATGAATCTTGGTAACACTATAAAACTAAAAGAGATTGAGGGTGGAAGAGCTTGGAGTAAAATCAATAAGATATTCCAAGGATATTTGAAAGATGATATAGCTCTTGCGTTAGATTTTGAAAATAGGGAAAAATTAAAAAGTATTAAAGGTAAAGCAAAGGAGTTACGATTCTTTAAAGATATACTTTCTGAAAAAGCACTAGCTGATATAAATGAACTCATAGAAGATAATGCTACTATGGAATCATTTGAAACTTACATTAGTGAGAATGCAGAAGATATTAATAATTCTATAAAAGAATACATAGACTCAACTGTTGCTGAGACAAGAGCAGTTCTTACAGAGAATAAACAAATTAGATTACTTAAAGAGGGTGTATACGCTTATAGTGGATTAATTGACACATTTGCAAAAAATGAAGCATTTGATAAGTTTGCTCTTTCTGATCAAACCATAAATGATATATTGACATTTGCTAATGTTAACTACATCATTAATAATATTGAATATCACAAAGTTTTATTTGGAGATCCTTATCAGTTTGCTATTAAGAAAGATGGTTCATTAGATGAGACCAAACGTATCAAATCTTTCTTATCTCCTAGAAGAACTACATTTGATACTCCTGAATTTAATACATTCTTGAATCAAAAGTTAAATAAAATTGGTGAGATTAATTTAAAACCTGGAGACCCTGGATACCAACAATTCAAAGCTTATACTAACACTGTAACATTTAAAGATGTAACTATTGCAGGAAGTCTTAGTAATGCTATTTCTGCTTATAGTAAAACAAATGAAGCTGATGCAATGTCTTGGTTAATGGATGGTACATATAGAGAGATTAAACTTAAGAATGGTCAATGGAGTGAAGAAGCTGAAGCTTGGCACCAATGGCAAATGGCTTATACAAGACAAAACTATCCAGGATATACATACACTAGTGACAACCTTAAAAGACATGATGCTGCTTTAGTTAAAACTAAAGAGCCTAAACATGTAATAGAAGTATTAAAACCTATTGTGTCTGGTAATAAATATGGTAAAAACAATTTAGATCTTGTGCTAGATAAGTTTTCACAAATGCCTGTATATTATAGTATGGTTAAAGGTACCACTCTAGAAAAACTTTATGTTAAGATGTTTGAGGCTGGTATAGGATATGCTATTGTTGAATCTGGTAGAAAGGTTGGAGCTGAAGAGTTACATTCATTGTATAATACAGATGGTTCATTTAATGATGATGCATTTAATAATAATATTCAAGTGCCTTGGAAAGCTTATGGTATCCAGGTAGAAACTGCAACAGAAGGAGAGAAACAACAAACAAGAGGATCTCAGCTTACTAAGTTATCAAGTATGGACTTATTTGATAATGGTCAGACTATTGGAGCTACACCTGAAAGACAAGAAGCTATTAGAAATGAATACAATCGTAATGTAAAGATATTAAATGATTTACATCAACATGGATATAACACTCTGTTAACTAGACTTGGTGTTGTAGATAATGGAAACGGATTTACACTTAAAAATGGTAAAGCTGTATCTGAAACTCTTATGCGTGAATTGTTAAGAAGAGAAGCTTCTGATAATACAATAGATACATTACAACTTGATGAGAATGAACAATTTAGAATTCCATTTGAAGCATCTCCTTCTTACATTGAGATAAGAAATGTTCTTTACTCATTGATTGATAAATCTATCATCTCTCCTAAGATGAATGGTGGTGCTCACGTACAGGTGCCTGCAACAATGTTTGAACAAGCAACTAAAGGAAGAAGTCTTGCTATTAAAACAGCAGAGGGTTGGAAGAAAATATCTAAAGAAGCTTACAATGCTCTTTCTGATGCAGATAAAAAGAATGTAATGTTAACTGATGACACACTTAAGTTCTACACTAAAGCAGATCCTTATTGTGAAATATTACTTCCTCATTGGTTCAAAGGTAAACTTGGTAAACATGCAGATAAATCTGATGAAGAACTAATAGAATACTTAAATAATACTCCTGATGGTAAAGCTTTATTACAGGGTATTGGTTTCCGTATTCCTACACAAGCTCTATCCTCTGTAGAAGCAGTTAGAGTGAAAGGGTTCCTTCCACAATACATGGGATCAACTGTTGTTGTTCCTTCAGAAATCACTACTAAAGCAGGATCGGATTTTGATATAGATAAGTTAAATATGTACCTTAAATCTACTTACCTAGATAAGAATGGAGATATTAGACTAATCAAATACATGGGATCTGAAGAAGCTACTAAGGAGTTCTATGGTGATATGTTTGATAAAGGATTACTTCTTAGCAAAGAACAAACTAGACAACTAGAACAAGAGCTTGCTCTTGGTAAAGATGCTGAGTATGAAGATAGACTTGTTAAGAGTATGTTTGGTGATCTTGGTGTATTCTCTGATGAAGACATCATTGATGACTTTACTAAATCATTAACTGAACAAGGAGTCAAAGAAACTGTTGTAAATGAAATGTATAAGAAATCTTTAGAGAATGAATACTATGACTCTCTTGAGAAACTTATAACATTACCAGAAAACTTTGAAAGACTTATATCTCCTATTGGTGATGCTGGACTTAAGGCATTATCTATCGAATTAGATAAGTTAAGAGGGTATGATGAGACAACTATTAAGAATAGAATGCTTGATAGAAACTATCTAACTACTCTTAGAAACTCATTTGTTACAGCTAAACGTTGGGTAGGTATTGCAGCAGTTAATATTACAAATCTATCATTGAAACAAAAGAGTGAAGTGTATATCGATCCTTCTAAATTCTCAGGATTATCTGAACGAGATGAAAGATTCTTAGGTGATGGAGAGATTGCATTGAAACATAACACAGTGTTGATTGATGGACAGGAAAGAGTTTCTTTATCTGGAACAACAGTAAAAGATTCAACTGAAATTATATCTAATAGACTTTCTGGATATGCAACATCTTTTGTGGATGTAGCTAAGGATGACTATATAACTAAGATTATACAATCAGACCTTGTTATTGGTACATTTATGTTCCTTGAGAATATTGGAGCAGGTGAACAAGCAGCAATGTTCTTAAATCAACCAATCATTTCTGAATACTTAAAATATTTAAATAGTGTAAGTGCTAAAGGATTATTTACTGGTAAAAATATTGGAGTTATAAAAGATAAATTTGTAACTACTAAAGATAATCTTGCATCTACAGAATTAAATGTTACAAACTTAGATGGTAACATTGTAGATTATTATGCAGGCACTACATTCAATGCAACAAGAAATGCTGAACAACATAAGATACTTGATGAATTCTTGAAATATGCTAAGATGGCTGAGTATAATTTTAAATTTACACAAGCTACAAACTATGATACTACTAAACTAAGAAGTGCTGAAACACTTTCTAAGAAACAATGGAGAACACAAACTGCATTAGATACAAACATAATAAGTTCTGTTGATAATATATTGAATTCTACATTCATTGGACCACAGTCTAAATTCTTAGATAAGTCTACAGAAGCAATGGGAGCTGTTCTTAAACTTGATCAACTTGAGTTTAAAGAAATAACTAATACTGTTCTTAAGAGCTTTGGTAACAATGAGTACTTGGCTAATGATAAGTTTGAGAAGATAGCAGTGGAGATCAAAGCTGCGTTCATTGACTATGTTGTACAGAATGAAACTAAGTATAGTGATAGAATAAAAGAATTGCTTATAGATGATAACACTTCTGTAGCAGTTAGAATGGAAATAGCTAAACAGAACAATCCAAACCTACAAATTCTTAAAGAGTTACAAGTTGAAACAGGAGAAAGACCTGATGGTGTAAAAACTATTAGATTGAAGGTGAGACCTGATAATGCTGCTGATAAGAATATGTACACAGGAATGATGAGAGAACTTAGAGACATTCCTGCAACAAATCAATTATATAAAGACATTGTAGAGCTATCTATATTACAAGGAACATATTCTTCTCCATTATCTATTAGAGAAATTATCCCAATAGAAGACTACAGTGCTATAGTGGAACCAATCATTTCTGGACTTGTAGCTAACAAAAGTCTTGATGAGTTTACTAAAGGATGGTATCAAAGAAACAATTTCAAAAACTCTGATGTATTTCCTACTGTAGAAAACATTAAATTCTTTCAGTCATTCACAGAACAACCTATAAGAACACCAGAAGGAGATCTATATAAATACTTCTCTTATGCATTTCCATCAGCAGAAGGTCTTGGTATAAAAGATGAGGATAGAAAGATTTTATTCCTTAGTGAGAAATATAACTTTATGGATTTAAAACATGACTATGTTAAAATTCCTAGAGTTGTAGGTGGTATAGATATGGTTAATGGTAGAGAAGTTAGTTCAGCTGATTATGCCAGAAGAAAAGCTAAAGGTGATTACTCATTAAAAGATTACTTTGGATATGAAAAAGTTAAAGATGAGTATGGTCAACCATTAATTATATATAAAACAATTAAAGGAGAAATAATAGGTCATCATGTATACAAACTTATCAATCTATATGGAGATGGTAATAGAGCTACAGAGAACTATAAATATTTCAAACCATCAGTGATTGATAATGGATCAATGAAAATTGATGCAGAGATTCCTAATGCTGACATTATTAATTATTATGGTGCTGGATTAACAAAAGAAGATGTATCTTTACCAGCAATTGAAGCTTCAGTTGTAAAAAAAGAATACACTGAGTTTAAAGAAATAACTGATGAAGAACCTGAATCTAAAGTTGCAAAAGCTAAATCAAAAGAATTATTTACTTTTGAAAAAGGTATAGCTCAGAAATCATTCAGAAACAAAACTCTTAACTTTGTAGATAAAATTACTACTAAGAAAGATACAGTGGTAGGTATGCAGTTTAATAAACAAACAAAAATAATAAATGTTGATCAAAAGGCGATGATTCAAAAGTTTGAAGAAAAAGCTTGGACAACTCCTTCTCAACAATTAGATGGATCCTTTGCTACAGCTCTTGATGCAAATGAATTCAAGTCTGCAGAAGAGTGGTTTACATTTGGATTACTACATGAAGTTAAGCATGATACTATATTTAAAGAAGAAGGTGAGACTACTGGTCAATATGAAGATAGAATCAATCAAGCTGCATTAGAAGATCTAAGAAAGAATTATAATATTGAAGAATCTACAGCTGAAGTTATGACAGATTTAGGAGCACCAATAACTTCACTTGATATTTCTCAAGAAGAGTGGAACAGTTTATCAGAAGAGGAAAAAGAACAAATAAAAAAATGTAATTAAATGGCAAATTGTGTTAATATAAATTCCAAAGAATTTAAAGAATTAAAACGACAAACTAATTTGTCTGAAAAAGTTTTACAAGCTAAGGTAGGTGTATGGCAAACTAAGAATGGAGAAGAAAAATTTCCTTCTAAAGAAGATATATATTCTGATATGTCTATTCCTAAAAGACTTGGAATATTTAAAAAAGAAGTAAGTTATTCACAATCTATAAATATCAATAAGAATGTAAGAATATATAATAAGAATAATGGTACCTCTTTATATGTAAACTTTAAAAAAGTTGGACAGGCAGATATATATACATGGGATATTGTAGATAAAAGAAGCGGACAATCTATATTTTTACAAAAAGAAGGAACAGAGATAAAATCTGCTGCTCCAAAAACTATTGCTGCATTAAAAGACTTCATTAAACGTATTGGTGTAGATATAAAGAATGTAAAAGATATAGTGATTGATGGTGTCAAACAAGATGCTAATGGTGCTGCATTAATGATGCAAAATCTTATTCAAGTGGTGGAAGGTAAAGAAGCTCAAGCTCTTCCTGAAGAAGCTATGCACTTTGCTGTTGAGATAATTGAACAAAAAAATCCTAAACTATTCAATCAGTTTCTTAAAGAGATCACTGATTACACTATTTATAATGATGTACTTAGAGATTACTCAGATGATCCTAAATACCAAACCCCAGAAGGCAAACCAGACATCCGTAAGCTAAAGAAAGAAGCTATTGGTAAAGTGTTAGCTGAAGTGGTTATTAATCAATCTGAGGGCATCAGTGAGCATCCAGAGAAGATAGCTAAAGTTGAAACTTGGTGGTCTAAAATAGTTGACTACTTGACAAACTTATTTACTACAAGTGGATTTGATCAAGCTTCTATGGATATACTTTCTGGTAAGAATATTGGTACAGCTGAAGATATAACAAGTACAGATGTTTATTTACAAAAGACTGAAGCATCTAAACAAGAACAAATTTATAATTCAATAAAAGAAATAGCTAGTAAGATAAAGAAAGAAGATGATGGCTATTCTATAGATGGTAAGAAGATAGGCAGAAGGGTTTCTGATATTGTATCAGACTGGTATAAAAGAAGATTGGGAGAAGGATCATTAACTAATGATGAGTTCACTAATACAGTGAATGATCTTAAAGCAACCAAAGGTACAGCAGGACATGCTGATCTTGAACATGCATTTGAAATATTTGTTGATGAGAATGGAAAATTGAGAGATGAGATATTAAATGATGATGGATATGTTTCTCAATTAAATCCTAATGATAGAACTATGTATGATATATTGAAGAAGAATCTTCAAGATAGACTTGCTACATTCCCTAAAGGAACTATATTCATGTCTGAAGCTACATTATATGATGCTAAAAGAGATATGGCTGGTACTGTGGATTTCTTAGCTATTACACCAGAAGGAAAGGTGAACATTCTTGACTGGAAGTTTATGGATCTTAATACAGATAAGTATGAAGATATTCCTTGGTATAAAATCAATGCATGGAACATTCAGATGGAACAATATAAATACATGATTAGTCGTGTGTACAATGTTAAGAATGAAAACTTTGAACAAACAAGGATGATTCCTATCAAAGCTGTTTACTCAGAGGCTAATAGAAAGACAGGAGCAATGCCTCAATTGCTAAGTATTAAGATTGGTGATGTAAATGTTAAAAATATACAAGAGGATTATTTAATTCCTGTAGGTCTTGAATCTGAAAAGACTGGAAACAAAAAGATTGATGGCTTATTAGAAAAACTAAATGGTATCTATAAAAAACTTTCTGCAGAGAAAGCTCTTCCTTCAGAAAAAATAAACAAGGCTGAGCAATTGAATGCTTTGTTTTCTGCTATTAGACAATTGCAAATGAAACAAAACATTGCTCCATTATTATATCAAGCAAAAGTTTTGAATAAACAAATCGAAGCTACAATAAATATATACAATACTAAATTCAAGGGTGAGGATAAATCTAAATTTACTGAAGTTGAAATTAGTGAGTTTGCTAACACATTAGAAGTTATACAACAAGCTTTAGATTCTTATATGAATCTAGATACAGAATTAAAATTCTTATTTCAAGGTGAATTATCTGAAGAAGATAAGAAGTTAAAAGAAGAACTTAGAGATACAGTTGATAATGCTAGAGAGTACAAGGACCAATTAAAAGATGTTGATATAGAATATATAGAAAACTTTGTTGGTGGTTCTGCTACTGCTGAGAAGATAGTGAAAGGACTAACCAAATGGTTTGGTAACACTGCTACAATTCAATTAAAAGCATTAGAGGTGCTATTTAAAAAATCTAATAAAGCATATGCTTTAGCTGGAATGGATGTTCAAACAGAAGTTAAAAAACTAACTAATATAAAGAGTTCTTTTGAAAAGTGGGCATCAGCTAAAGGACTTAGTGTTAAAAATCAATTTGATTTACTTAAGAAGAAAGAGTCTAATGAATTAATCGATGAGTTCGATCCTACGTTTTATTCCACATTAAAAGAAAAGATTAAAGATAAAGACATTAGTTGGATCAAAGATAATGTAGATGTAGAAGCATATAGAAAATATCTTGAAGAAAAAAGAGAGGAAGAGTATCAAAGAATTGATGATAAGGCTGCGTACAGAGTAGGTAGCGAAGAACAAATTAATAAAGATATAGCTAGAGAGAAATCTAAAGTGAGTGATCTTTATAATATTCTATCAGATAAATCTGTAGGATGGTTACTTGAAAATGATATAAAGAAGTTTCCTAAAAGAGAAACTTGGGAATCTGCTGAATGGAAAGAATTAAATAAACCAGAGAATGCTCCAGCTAAAGAGTTCTATGATTACATCAAAGAAAGAAATCAATATTACCAAAGTATAGGATATATAAATGCAGCTGATGCTAGAACGTTTCTTCCATGGGTTAGAAAAGGTTTTACAGAAAAACTTATATTTGGTGGGAATGTTACAATAGGAGAACAATTCTTAAGAAACATATCTGTTGATGAAGGAGATACAGGATATGGAGCAATTGACCCTAATACAGGTAAACCAATTGACACTATACCTAGATACTTAACAGGTAAGATAAATGGAGAAGTATCTACAGATCTATTTAAAACTATGGCAATGTACAATGAGTTTGCTATCAAGTTTAAATACTTAACAGATATAGAAGCACAGGGTAGAGCTCTTGTTAGATTGGAAAGAAATAAAAAAGCTATTGCAACATCTTATTTTGGTAAAACTGAATATAAAGATGGTGTACTACAATACAATCCAGATAACACAGAGAATACTAAACTAGTTGAGGATATGGTAAAAGCTATTATCTATCAACAACAATATATACAAAGTGATACATTTGATCAAGTGCTAGGAACATTTGGTAAGTTAGGTGAAAGAGTTAATAAAAAGTTAGGAATGAAAATACTTCCTGAAAACTTAGAAGGAAGACAAGTTTCTGTAAACAAAGTGGTTACACAATTAAATAATTCATTCCAAGTGATGACATTAGGATTAAATCCTCTATCTTCTTTGTCGAATTTATTTGGTGGTAAGACACAATCATTTATAAACTCAGGTAAGTATTTTACTAAAACAGATTTTGTAACTACAGAGATGTGGTTATTAGCAAATAAAATGGGTGGACAAGATAAACAAAAAGCATTAGCTGCTTTAGATTATTTCATTCCATTCACAGAAAATTATAATAGACATGCTGCTAGAAAACTTTCTCTTAATAAGTTGAATGATGAGGCTGTTCAAGATTTTCTTATGGTAATGATGAGAAGTGGTGAGGAGTCTGTACAGACTACTAACTTTTTTAGTTTCTTAAAGAATTCAATTGTATTAGATGGTCAAGTGGTTAACACTAGGGAGTATTTAAAATCAACTGATGAATATAAAGACTTCTATGCAGGAACACAAAGTGAAAGAGATGCTAGAGCTGCAAAGTTTGAAGAAGATGTAACAGCTCTTAATGAAGAGAAAGGTGTTTTACAATTAGGAAAAGTTGTTGATGGTGAGTTTGTAATTCCTGGTGTAGAAAGAAAGTCTGATTCTGTAATAGAACTTAGAAGAAAGGTGCAACAGTTCACTAGTGATGCATTAGGAAACTTAACAGAAGAGAACAAACGTTTAATTAACTTAAATGTATATGGTAAATCATTCATGGTGTTTAAGAACTGGATTCCTAGACTTGTAGATGTACGTATGGGTAATGTTAAATATAATTCTGCTTCTGATGCATACGAATGGGGAAGAACTAGAATGTTTGTCAGAGTGATATCTAAAGACTTCTTTGGGTCTTTAGGGAATATTATTAATTCTCTAAAAGGAAATGATAAGGGAATGGCATTTGTCAGAGAGCTATATGACAAAAAGAAAGCTGATTATGAAACTGATACTAATAAAGAGTTTCAAATGACAGAGGCTGAGTTTACTGATCTTGTTAAACAGAATTTAAAAAATCAAATTGTAGATTTCTTATTCTATGCAGGATTGTTTGCATTATACTTAGGAGTGAAAGCACTTGCTCCTGATGATGATGAGGATCCTTTAGTAAAGAATCAACATAAATTTGCATTAAAAGCAATTGATAAACTTAAAGATGAGATTGGATACTTTTATGATCCAACTAGTCTTGGTACATTAGTATCAGGAGGAGTATTTCCATCAGTACAATTATTAACTAATTATAGAAAAGCATTAGGTAGTTTCTTAATTGAAAATTATGCAATTGCAACAGGAAATGAAAAGTTAGAAGAAAAGAATAAAGTGATTAAATATTGGATGAAATCTTTCAAGGTGACTAATCAAATGTCAGCTCTTCTACCATTGTTCTCTCCAGAGCTTGCAAAAGATCTTGACATTAGAATGCAATCAAAATTTGGAATTAGATAATCAAACGCTATATTATACCTATCTATTTCATACAACACTTTGACCTTAAGTTTATAAACATTATTTTTACAGATTAATACACATATTATGAATCAATTTTGCGAAGCTATTCCATGTCCTGTTATACTAAATGCTACTTGCGTATTCTACGAAGGAGCTAGTTTAACATGTGCAGGAATCAATACCAATGATACACTTGAAACTGTCATAGTTAAATTAAATGATAAACTATGTAATGTTAGTGGCAGTGCTGGAACTAGTGGAACTAGTGGGACTACAGGTACATCAGGTACTAGTGGTGCACAAGGAGATAGATACAGAACAATCAGCACTGATGAATTTGTATTAGGACAAGGAGGAATATTGAATGTTGCTACATTATTATCATTCACTCCTGCACAATCTATTGTTATATCACATAATGCATATAACTATCAAGAATGTATTGTTATTGATTATAATCCTTTAACAGGAATCTTAGAATTTGAGTTTCCTACATTAGTTGTTGGATCAGGAACATTTACCTATTGGGATATAAATCTTGATGGTTCAACAGGTGGTGATGGATCTTCAGGAACTTCTGGTACAAGTAGTACATCAGGTAGCTCAGGAACATCAGCAACAAGTGGAACATCAAGCACTAGTGGAACATCAGGTCTTACAAGTACAAATGGTACTAGTGGAACAAGTGGTACAAGTAGTACTGGAGGAAGCAGTGGTACTAGTGGAAGTTCAGGAGCAAATGGTGTGAGTGGTACATCTGGTACATCAGGAATTAATGGTACAAATGGAATAAATGGTATCAATGGAACATCGGGTACATCAGGTACAACAGGTAGCTCTGGTACAAGTGGTATTACTGGTTTAAATGGTAGTAGTGGCACATCTGGTAGTACAGGAACTAGTGGCACATCAGGAAGTAGTAGCACATCTGGTATAAGTGGAACTACAGGAACTTCAGGAACATCTGGTATTAATGGAATTTCAAATTCTTATTTTCCATATCAAGCAGATAATTTGACTTCAGGTAATCCTGGTAATGGTCATATTTTGTGGAATAATGCAACTCAAATAAGTGCTACACAAATAAATATAAATCATTTAACTAACACACCAATAACTGATATTGATATATTTTTAGCATTAGTTCAAGTAGGACAGGTTTTAATTATACAAGACCAAAATAATTCTAATAATTTTCAAAAATGGACAGTTACTGGAACTCCCACATTAATAGTAGGAGCAAGTAACTATTGGACATTTCCTGTAACTTATTTAACAAGTGGAGGAACACCACAGTTTGCAAATAACCATGATATTATTCTAGCAATAACATCATTTAATGGTAGTTCTGGAACTAGTGGCACATCTGCTACATCAGGCACAACAGGCACAAGCGGAACAACAGGAACATCTGGCACTACTGGTATATCTGGTACATCTGGTATCAATGGTACAAATGGCATATCTGGTACAAGTGGCATATCTGGTACAAGTGGTACAACAGGAACTTCTGGAACTACAGGAACTAGTGGAACGTCAGGAATAATAGGATCATTATCTGCAATAGGAAGTGTTCCTAATGCTAATGCTGCTACATTAACAGCTGGTGTATTAAATCTACAACCTGCTAATGCTTCTTATGGTGGTGTGGTTACAACTGGTATACAAACATTTGCAGGAGCAAAGACATTCTCTGATGTAGCAACATTTGGCACTATCAAATCTCCATCAACATTAGGGACCCTTGAACTAGTTGCTACTAGCAGTGATGGTTCATTAAGAACTTTAAACACTGATGATGGCTATCCTAGTCTTACTGAAATCGCATACGTAAGCAACGTTACAAGTTCTATTCAAACACAGTTTAGTGGAAAACAACCACTTGCAACTAATCTAACATCATTAGCTGGATTAACTTACTCAACTCCTGCATTTGTAAAGATGACTGCTGCTGGTACATTCACTTTAGATACAAGTGGTGGTGCAATAACTTTATCGGCTATAGGTTCAGCACCTAATTTAAACGGGGCTACAATAACTGGAAATGTATTAAATTTACAACCAGCTAATGCATCATTTGGTGGTGTTGTGACAACAGGAACACAAACATTTGCTGGAGCAAAAACATTTAACAATGGCATTTCAGTTGATAATATTTCAGTTGATAATAGTTCTATTTTTAATGGGAATTCTATTAATCCATCAATAACTATAAATTCAGATACGCAACCATCTATTTATGCAAATACTTATGATGGAAGTGGAAATGTTTTAGAAGTTAATTATACAAATCCATTAGGTGATAGTAGTTTAGTAAGCTATATAGGTCCTACTGGCAATGCTTTTTTTCCTAGCCTATACGCTGGTAATATATATGCAAATAATCAACCTATAAATACAATAGCTTCAATTGATGCTTCAAAACAATTAGTTGGTTTACCAACTGATACATATCCAAATTTAACTGAGTTAGCATTATTAAAAGGAATTACAGGAAGTTCTGTTCAAACACAAATTAATGGTAAACAAGCCACATTAGTTTCAGGCACAAACATTAGAACTGTAAATGGCAGTACATTATTGGGTAGTACTAATTTATCTGTTGGAACAGTTACATCAGTTGCTAGTTTAACATTAGGAACAACTGGTTCTGACTTATCAAGCACAGTTGCTACTGGAACAACTACACCTGTAATAACATTAAATGTACCTACGGCATCAGCATCAAATAGAGGAGCATTATCTTCAACAGATTGGACAACATTTAATGGAAAAGAAAGTGCTTTAACATTCTCTTCTCCATTATCACGTTCTACAAATACTATATCAATAGCAGCAGCTACAGCTTCTGTTGATGGGTATTTAACAGCTGCAAACTTTACTACTTTTAATGGTAAATTAACATCTCCAACGTGGGTAGATTATTCTGCTACTTCTACAATAGTAGGTTGGACTGCTCCTAGTATAAAATTTATAAGATATTTAATAGTTGGTAAAATGGTATTTGTAGAATATTATATTAGTGGAACATCTAATGCTACAACAACATCTTTTACATTACCAACAGTTGCAACCACTATAACTAGTATGGTTTGGGCTAATAATAATCAATCATCTAATAATGGTACTAATTATATGGGTTATTCAAATGTTATTTCAGGTAGTTCAGATGCTACATTTGGTTATTACCCAACTAGCTCAACTATTACAGCAGCTTGGACAGCAAGTGGTTCAAAATTTATAAGAGGATTATTAACATATGAAATAGCATAACTATGAATTATTACAGATACAATAATAGTTTTGAGTACATTGGTATAACAGAAATAGAACCTAATGACAATCTATGGACTAATATAGACTATATTGATTCATTTATTAAACCAATGTTTATTAACGGTTCTTGGACTGAGGGAGCTTCTGTTGAAGAATTAGCAGAAGCTCTTATAGAAGAAAACAAACAAAAAGATTTTGCTTGTTATACTGAACTACTAAAAACAGATTGGTATTTTATACGCAAACAAGACATTGGTGAAGATATTCCTCAATATATTTTGGATGAAAGAAATCTTATAAGACAAAAATACGCACACTAATTTAGATAAAACCCTCTATATGAGGGTTTTTATTATTTCTATTACCATATTTGGTGTCACACTCTTCTGACATTCAAACTGTCTATCTGTTCCTTCATGTACAGGACACCAATTCCAATTTCCTTTATCGAACTTATATTGTGGTTTATTCCAACATCCATGACATACATTTGTATTAACTGGTCTATGGCATGAGAACTCATGTTCTTTATCAGTGAAATTACTGATCATAATCACTGGTACATCTAACCCCCAAGCTAACCAACTTAATCCACTAGATAGTCCTATAAAGAATTCACTTTGTACTATCCATTCTATTGTGCTCTCTATTGATTTGTCAAGTAATGGCATACAATGTTTAAAAGGATTATTTTCTAATGATACATTCTTTACTGTATATCCTTGATCATGTAGATAGTTAATCACTTCTTGCCAAGCTTCTCTGGTCCAGAACTTACATCCAGCTGTACTGTTTGTAGCTATTGTAACTAGTTTATAATTTGCTTTAAGTTCTGAGTTATGTATTCTAGGTTTGATTTCTTTATATTCAAGACCAAGAATATTTGTAGCTGTTTGCTGAAGAGGAATTGTATTAGGAAGAACAGGTTCTTTGAATTTATTATAAAACCAACCTAACTTATACATTGCATATAGATCATTAACTACAGACCCTGGTTCTACAAACTCTAGTTCTGTATAAACGTCAAGTATCTTGTTCCAAAAACTTGACACAATTACATGGCAATTATGTTTCTTCTTAAACTCAAGAGCATATGGTATCCAAGCTAATGTATCTCCTAATGAAGAACTATCAAAAGCTATGTACACTCTTTTATCTGTATAATCTAATACATTTGTATATACAAGTATACCATCTTTATAAACTCTAGTTTCCCATTTTGTATAATATTCTCTATTAAGTTTTATCCAATGGTTGCACTTTATTGTATCATAATGAACTAATATTTTTTCTTTAAGATCATAAAACTCTACATCAAATGTGCTATCACTAGTTCCTGTTATCTCAAGGAATGGTTGCCCAACAAAATTTTGTACGATATTATAATCATTTATAGGCTTTTTGTTTGGAATAATGGACATTGTTTTTTTATATAATGATATGTGATCTTTAGCAAAATCATCAGATGTATTATTTATTGGTACATCGTATTGTTTACCATAGTTTAATAACATTTCTAATTGAGTTTTAGATTCTTTGATATCTGATATATATTCAGTGAACATATCTTTATACTGAGGAAGGTTTCTAGCAAGAATAGGTAAGCCATAACTAATAGCTTCTCTAAGTACAAGAGGATTACATTCCCATGTACTGTTAAACATAAAAGCATCTGCAGCTTTCATAAATCTATCTATGTCATCTCTTTCTCCCCATACAGTAACATTATCAGGTAGATCAACCATTAAGGGTTTCCAGTAGTCTTCAAAGTTACCAGCTTGATTACCTACAAAGTGAAACTCTACATATGGTAGAGATCTAGCTATCTCTATTCCTTCTCCTTGGTTCTTTCCTTTGGTCCAAAGTCCTACATTAACTACGTGTTTCACTCTACTATCCATTCCTAGATATGCTTTACTGAACAGTTTGTCTTTTGGAGAAACAATCTGTCTATCTATAGGAAACTCAATCACTTGTTTATATCCATCTACATTATTAAATGTATCTAAGTGATAAGGAGTACAAAAAGCATATGCATCTGGTGTAAATATCTTCTCAGAAGGAATGAAAGAAACATCATGACAAGTCTCAACTATTCTATATTTTCTATCAGGAGAGTATAATCTTTTTATCATCTTTCTGTCTAGTCTTTCAGACATCTCATCTATGTGTATAATGTCTGGTTTAAACTCATCTACAGCCTTAAAGAGTCTCATCTTATCTTCATTTAATGTATATAAGCCTGTAAGCTTTATAATTTCATCTCTCTGTACAACATAATCTTTGCTGTAACATTGATATTCTACCACTTGAATTGATACATTAGGCAGAGTTTGCAACGCTTGTATTCTCTTAAGAAGGAATGCTGGCATACCACCTGTAGATAGGTGAGGGGCAAGAAATAGGATTTTTAGTTTAGACATTGGTTTAGATATTTTAGACATTATTTTAGACATTTGTATTGGATCTTTCTCTCCATGTAGGAATAGTAATTGTTCTTTACACTCTGGTAACCTGAACCAACTCTCAACATGTTTACCCCAGTTATCTTGATTATATATCCTATCTAGTTTATCAAGACCAGCATTAGTGTATATATAAGGAAGACCATCTTGTATTTTATGTTTCCATAATAATACATTAAGGATAGTTTCTTCATGATATGGAGCATAATGTTGTGGGTTCTTAAGTATTTCTGGATGATCACACATCCAATACCACTGATCTAAGAAATCTATAGTGTTTATACCAGCTACAAAATAACCAGTTTGTCTATATCTCTCTCTTACATATTGATCTATATTGAATAGTTCACATACTGGATGTTCTAGTGTAGTGGAAAGATCATCTTTGCTATCAGCTCCTCCTATTCCATTATGATGTAGATAGTCATACACACCTTCTACAAAATATGGATACCAAGAATTGGTAACATACATATCAAATATACTATCTACATATTGTGTAGCCACACTGTCAGAATCTACATAGCATATTGTATCAGCAAAATTCTCAAGAGCATGTTTAACCACAAGAGGTCTTTGGATTAGTATCTTGTATATTCTAGAATCATCTCTATCTATATAAGCTCCTTTCGGTACATCTTCAATCTCACATTCCCAGTAGACAGCATTAGCTCCAGGAACTTCTCTATGATCATTTAACATATACACAGTTACTGGTATATCACTCACTTTATTGATGCTTTCTACAGCCATACATACAGTGCTGTAATAGGATGCATTTGCATATAAAACGTACATTTTATCTGCCTTTATATGTTCATACGTATAACTATCGGACATAGGTTTGATTTTTTAAAAACAAAGATATAAAAATATTTTTAGCTTATGCTATATTATGAAAGAAATATCGTTTAACCATTTTATTATATGGAATATATGATTTACATTTGTTATAAAATGTTATAATCATTACTTCCGTACAATTATGTTCTGTAATTGCACATTTTTATAATAATATCCTTTTAGCCATTATGGAAAACAAATTTGAAAAACAAGTAGAACAAGAATTAAAGAGTATGGACCAACGCCTATATGATCTAGAAGAAAAAATGACTTCAATAGATACCAAACTAACCCAAGTTGTGGACGCTATATTAGGAAATGCATTAACAAAAGCAGGTGGTTTTGTTGCTGAGTTGAATGAGTTAAAGACTAAAATAAAAACTCTAGAAGATAAACTGAGCAGACAAGAGAACTTTAAGAATAAAGTGATGTGGACTGTTGGTGTAGTTGTGGCTATTGGTCTTATATTACAATATTTAGCAAGTATATATTATAATCTGAAAAGAGTATGAGTTTTATAAAAAAGAATTATATATTTTTGATAATAGGCATTCTGATTCTTGTAATATTATTACAAAGATGTGGATCAGGTAAAACCATTATTCAACCACCAAGGGTAAAGGTGGATACTGTATGGATAAAACACGACAGTCTTATATATTCTAAGCCTAAAATAATTAAGATTATTAAAGGAATTCCTCAGATACAATATGTACCAGATACATCTTATACTAAACTAGTAGTACAGTATAAAGACTTAGTTGATTTATACACAGCACAAAATGTATTCTCAGATACATTAAGAATAGATTCTATTGGGTATGTAAATGTTAAAGATACAATTACAGAAAACGTAATAAAAGGAAGAAGTTATAATTATAACTTAAAGTATCCTGTAGTTACAAAGACCATCATTCTTCAACCAACTCCTAAAACACAAGTGTATGTAGGTGGAGGATTACAAGGAGATCAATATAGTATGATAAATCAGTTCAGTACTGGACTACTCCTTAAAACTAAACAAGATCAAATCTATGGCTTATACACAGGAATAGATAATGATGGAAGAATACAATATGGTTTTCAAGCATATTGGAAAATCAAACTACACAAATAACATGAGTAATTTAGATAAGATATTAGAAAAGATCATCTCTCGCAAGTTAATGGTATTTATCATTGCTTGTGGTGGTTTATTTGCAGGTGATTTAACTTCTCAAGATTGGGTTATTATTGCTACTGCTTATGTGAGCATTCAAGGATTTACGGATATTGTTGCAAAATTAAAGAGCTAAATGAGAACAAGTAAAAATGGTTTAGACTTAATCAAAGAGTTTGAATCTTTACATGATGGAGATTTAAAACAAATTGGTTTACAACCTAAGATGGATCCTATTGGTATATGGACAGAAGGATATGGTCATGCTATGCGTGATCAAAAAGGAAACTTTATTAAAGGAGCAGCTAATAAACAATTAGCCTATTCTAGAATATCAATACATACTGTTGCTGAAGCTGATAAATCTTTGTTAGAAGATTTAGTATCTTTTGAAAGAATTGTATTTACTAAAATCAAGAAAGAACTAAACCAAAATCAATTTGATGCTCTTGTTAGTTATGTATACAATACAGGAGGTTCTAGTACATTATATACATTGATTAATAGCAATGCTTCTAAAGAAGCTATTATGAATTGGTTCACAACAAAATATATAAGTGCTGCTGGTGTTCAATTAGCAGGACTTGTAAGAAGAAGAAAAGCAGAAGCAACTCTTTATTTCAAAGAAGTATAATGAGAAGATGTAATGATGTATATGAAATAGTAACTGTTTACTATCCCACTGGTTGTGTTAATTCAACTACCACAACTACTACTACCACTATTATATAATACAATTAAACCATGGCAAAACAAACCAATTCAGTACAAAAGAGAGTGAATGTTAAAGTGAGCAGACCTGGCGTACATGCAAAATCTCAGACATCTAAACTTAAATCTTCTAAGAATTACAAGAAAAAAAATGTTGGACAAGGTAAATAAAGTAATATGAACTGGGAACTAACACTTAGTTTACATTGGCCTCATGATAGATTTGTCATAGGGTGGGACATCATGTATGCTGATGAGAAATATAATTACAACACATACAGATTGTATTTAGGAATACTTACAATAACATTAGATATAGATAATTAATTTAGTTAGATTTACTCTAACTGTTTTTGTTATTTTATTTTGGTAAAAAAGATTTATCAATAGTAAAAAAACACTTATTTTTGTATAATAAATAAAATTTAAAAAATGGCAATACCAGCTAAACAAATCGGACAATCAGCAGAAGCTAATCTATTGTGGCAAATATCTAAGCAGTTGGAACTTTTAATTAAAGTGACAGCAGCTAACAATCCTACTACCACTACAACTACCACTCCTGCTCCTTAATTGCAAAATTAAAACATAACAAACCAACTACATATGAGAGATTTAAAATTTATTCAAGCATGCCCTTCAGATGTATATTACACATGGCAAGTTCATTTATGGCTTGAGAGCTTAAGAAACATTGGACATAGTGATAAAGCTATATCTGTTATATTCACTCCTGCAGGGAGAGAGAACAGAGATAAATGGCAACAAATTATAGATCTGTATCCAGAATCAGAGTTTCATTTCTATAAGGATGAGGATAACTTAAATCAACTGTTAGGAATATACATTCCTGTACTAAGACCATATGTACTTTGGAAACATTTCAAAGCTAATCCAGAACTGAGTAAAAGAGCAGTGTTCTATTGTGACTCAGATATACTCTTTACTAAAGATTTCAATCTAGATAATTTTAAAGATGATGATGTAAACTACCTATCAGATACAAACAGCTACATCAATGCTACATATTTTGATAGCAAGATAAAAGATGTTCTTCCAGAAAAGCTAGAAGAATACAAAACAAGAGATGTGCTAGGAGAAATAGCTAGTATAATAGGTATAGATAGAGAAATTTGTGAAAAAAATAATCTAAACTCAGGAGGAGCACAATATCTACTAAAGAATGTAGATGGTGAGTTCTGGAGTAAGGTGATGAATGATTGTATTATTATTAGAACTTATTTACAAACAGTGAATAGAGAGTTCTTTAAAGATGAGAATACAGGTTATCAATCATGGTGTGCAGATATGTGGGCTGTTCTTTGGAACTTATGGTTTAGAGAACAAGAAACAAAGGTGATTCCTGAACTAGCATTCACCTGGGCAACAGATCCTATATCTAAACTAGAATCTAATACAATCTTTCATAATGCAGGAATAACAGGAACATCAATGAATGGATATCCTTGTTTCTACAAAGGAAAATATCATCAAGGAACTGATCCTACAAAGGATCCTCACTTAGATGATGTACTAAATAACATAGAATCACAGAAGTATTGCACATGGTTCTATGCAAACGAACTTAACAACATAAAACAAAAATATAACTTAAAATATTAATCCTTAATTATTAAATATTATGAACAAACGTGACTTAAAAGCGTATTCACGCTTCGATGGAACTGGTAGAATTGTACCAGGAAGTACTGTACTTAGACGTCAGAAACCAAAGGTGGGAAATTGGAAAGAAGTTCCAGCATATGAATGCTGTAATTATGTTCCTACAAATGCAGAACAAGATTGTATAATTGGAGTTAGATGGCCTGGTGACACATATATAAATATTAGTGGCAATAATGGTGATTATTATCAATCCATATCATTTTCTATTGAAACTATTGGAGGAACAACAGCAGCAGCGATAGCACTAAATCTTAATACTGTTGCTAGTCAATATGGAAGTTTTACAGCAATAGATGGAGATGAAGATAATTTAATTTATATACCTAGTGACCCACTAGTTAATTTGTACTCTGGTGCAAACACTACTCTTTTTCAATTTTATGTAACTTTTGTAGAATAATGAACTATCCTCGACTAACCCCAGAAAAAATATTATCTTTGATTAGTATATATAAAGAAAACAAAGTTAAATATTTTAATATTGTAAAGACAGTAGAAGAAACAACAACAATTAATACTATTATAGATGAACAGTAGACCTTTGAAGGCTTATGTGAGATTTGATGGAAGTGGCAGAATTGTTGCTGGAAGTCTTATATTACGTAAAAGCAAACCAAAGGTGGGCAAGTGGCAAGAGATTACAGCATACGAATGTTGTAATCCAACTACCACTACTACTACAACAACTTAACACTTAAACTATGGCACTAAAATCACTATTTCCAGAAGAAATGATGGAAGGTAAATCAGGAGGAGGTAGTGGGCTAACGCTAGAGACTATCGCTGGGAAGTTATCATACTTCTACGAACAATTGCATTTATTACATTTTCAAACTACATCATTTGCTGAGCATGAAGCTTTAGGTAAGATATATGATAAGGTGGGAGATTTTCAAGATGAAATCATAGAGAAGATTATGGGATATTCAGGAAAGAGAGTTAGAGCATACAAGATTGATGCTTTAAAAGATTATTCAGGAGGTATGCCTAACACAGTGGTAAAAGAGTTAGTTACATTTGCTAAACAATTAGAAGAGTTTGGAGAAGCTAACAACATGCCAGACATAGAGAATGTTGCTCAATCTCTTTCAGGTGAAGCTAGTCAAACTCTTTACAGATTAACATTGTCATAATGCAAATAAACAGAAAACATTTTCCAAAGGTGATGCAAGATAATGATGAAATTTTTTTTGCATCACTTATTGGAGTGATTGAATCTGTTGATGAGTTGTGTAGTCTTGAAATTACAAAAAATACTGATAATTATAAGTTCAGAATAGCATCAAGTCTTCCTAAGTATAACAATATGCTTATAGAAGAGATACTAAAGTTTTGTAACATATTCAACATAAGAGTGGATATGAGTAAGAGTATTAAAACAAGTTCAGTAATAACATTTGAAATAACCTTAAAAGAATAAAATTATGCCAACATTTATTAAAACAGGATTTTGGGAAAAAAAGAAATCAGGATACAATCAAGAATTAAATCTTGATCTTCTTGTATCTAATCTTAGTGATCAAAATTTACAATCAGTCACAGATATTGGATCAATTACTGATAATTCAATAACTGCAAATTCATTTATTAAATCAGGGGGTTCTCATACTCAATTTTTAATGTCAGATGGTTCTGTTACTATAGGTAATGGAGGTGTATATAGTTATGAGATTCACGTTAGCCAAATTGATGGTAACGATACAACAGGTACAGGGGCTGTACTTAATCCAGTTGCAAGTATAACTAAAGCATTAACTTTAATCACTGGGGAGCGTAGAACAATTGTTATACATCCAGGTAACTATACTGAAAGTCCATCAATTACAAGTCAGTATACAGTATTAACCACTTATCAAGCTACTGGTGGAAACACATTAATCACTGGAACAGTAAGTACAAACACAGGATGTTCTATCTCGGGGTTAAAGATGACTGCTTTAACTATTAATGGAGTATCTGGCAGAGGAAATATAAACATACTTAACTGTGATATTAGTGGAACACTTACAAAAAGTGGTACTGCTGATTATGTACTTATACGTTTCTGTGATATTGGTAATCCACAGACTGGAACTGGTGGATTAAATGTTACAAGTAGTGCAGGGTTAACAGCTGTATTTGGTGGTAATCCAAACTTTATTAACGTCAATAATGCAGGTGCTAGAGTTCTTGTAAAAAATGTTACAACTGCTGCTTCTGTATTACTTGCAGGAAGTTTAACCTTTGATGATTCTATAATACTTGCTCTTGCTACCCAATGGGTTACTGGTACAACTTATGCAGTTGGTAGTTTAGCTTATAATTTAGGTTTTACTTATGTTCGTATAGTTGCAGGTGCTGGTTCTACTGCTCCTGCTTCTGATCCTACTAACTGGTCCCTTCAGTCTTCATTAAATGGTATTGACACTAGAAATGCTATTACTACTGCTATAGGATCTGTTGTCACTATAGCAAATAGTCAAGTTATTATTCCAACATTTCAAAATGTTGCTAGAGTTTCTTTAAGTGGATTCTACTCAATACTTAACTGTGTCTTTGACAAGCCAAACTCAACACTTGTTGCTTTATCTGGAACAGGTGGCTCTACCAATTCTATTATTTATTCTCAATTTATGAATGCTGATAGACTTCTTATGCAGGATGGAACAGCTCCTACTGCTAGCTTAACAGGTGGAGGGATTATGTATGTAGAAGCTGGAGCTCTAAAATATAGAGGTTCTGCAGGAACAATAACAACAATAGGCCCAGCATAAAATAAATTTGCAAGTGTAACAAATTCTTTTTACATTTGTTGTATTATAAACCAATTAATTTTTTTACATTATGGCAGATTACAATCCTAACGCTAGGTACACATGGACTCCTGAAGACAAATTTGAATTGTCAGGACAAGAATTTGGTCTATTCCTTAACATGGTTAGATCTTATTTAGGATCAGAAGAAGCAGCACGTTTTCAATTAATGAATCAAGCTAACGAAGTTATTGAGAAAATTATGAAAGCTGGTGTTGAAGATGATGTTATCAAGGAAGTGTCAGACACTCCTACAGAAGCTCTAGAAGCTGAAGTGATGGAATAACACAAGAATGCTGTTGGGTGACGAATAACAGCACATTTCTAAAAAAAGCACTTCTCTATGAGAATATACGAACCAAAGAATAGAATAGATGTTATAACACCAAAGGGAGAGGGGGTAGTTTGGCTAGTGACTGATTATGGTCATGAAACTGATACCATCTATACAATAATAATTAATCAAACTGGACAGATGTGGCAATATACACATTCCCAAATAATCGTTAAACCCAATATAACATTTAAACGCTATGGCAACAATTAAAAAAGGAGCAATGCTAAAACAAGCACCTAAAACAACTTTAGAAAAAATATCTAGTACTAAACTTAAAGATGTTCCTGAGAAAGCAAAAAATTTAGGTAAAAGATTAATTGAATCAGGGAAAGATGCAGTTAGTAATACCATTAATAAAGTAAAAAATACTACAGTTGGTGAAGCTACTAAAGTTATAGGAACTGGGTTAACTGGATATGATCCTGATAGAAAACCTACTAAAAAACCAAATTCAGTACTTGCTGCTATGGCTAAAAAGAATGGTGGTAAAGTTGGTAAAATGAAAAATGGTGGAAGTCTAACTGGACTTAAAGCATCAAATAAAAGAGTTGGCCCTATTGATCCTAAAGGAGCATTCACAAAGGTTCAAGAGAAAACATTAGCTGGTGCTAAAGGAAAAGCTCATCTTAAAGAGAATAAAGAACTTGGTGCTACAAAGATGACAGCTAAAGCTGGAAAGAAAATTTCTAAAAAGAAATAATCATGGCAGCTATAAAGAAACCTATTAAGAAAGCACAATCAGGTGTTTCTCAAAAAGCAACAAAAGATAGTACAGCTTTTTATAGTAAACAAGCAAGTGATTTTGGTACTGCTGCAGCTATGAATATGAATAGACCAGCTACTGCTAATAGAGCTTTTAAAAATCAAAAAGAAGCTTTAAAAAATGAATGGAGACAAGAAAATAAAGGAAAACCAGGTTATGATAAAAATGGATTTCCTAAAAAGAAAAATGGTGGAACTGTAAAAGCTAAAGATGGTGGTAAATGGATACAAAAAGCAATCAATCCTGCACATAAGGGATTTTGCACTCCGCAAACTAAGACAACTTGCACTCCCAAACGTAAAGCACTTGCTCAAACATTACGTAAAATAGCTAAGAAGAAATAATGTCTAAGCTAAACCCTCAGAACGCTACAGCTTATATAGGCCCTGGTGTATTACGTAAAGGTGGTAAGATAACACCTGTTCCAAATGGTCCTCTTATTAAGAAGAAGGGTCCATTTAAAGGAAGTACATTGAAAACTGGTGGTATGATTAAACGTGCTGATGGTTCTATGTCTAAGAGAGGACTTTGGGATAACATAAGAGCTAATAAAGGATCTGAAAAGAAACCTACAAAACAAATGTTAGTGCAAGAAAAGAAAATTAAAGCTAAAACTAAAAAATAATGGCAAATTGTAATTGTAATTCTAAGCTAAAAGCATATGCTAGAATTGATGGAACAAACACACTTGTTTCAGGAAGTCTTGTTTTAAGATTAACAAAACCTAAAGTTGGAAACTGGAAAGAAGTACAACCTATAGAATATTTTAATAAAACTTCTCAACATTATCTTGATATAGTACAAGCTACATATCCAGATGCTAAATTAGCTAACACTGTTGCTATTAAGTTAGAACAATTTCTTTCTGATAGAGGAATTTATGCTAACAATACAGTTTTAAATTACACTTCATGTTCAGATGATGTTAATGCTCCTGAGTTTGCTAACATATTTAATATAGGTCAAACTCCTCCAGCATTAAATGAATTCCTTGGACCATTTATGGGTGGTGGTTTAGCAGGTTATCCTCATACAGGTGCTTTAGGATTACAAGCTTGGCAAAGTCATGCTACAACAGATACTCCTATTGATGGGCCTTTATTATTAATTAATATGCCTCACATAGGTGTTACACAACAAGCTGATCTTGTTGCTAGTAATGATAATGTAGGTAGAATGTTAAGAAGAGGAAAAACTTCTGCTACAGCAGATAATACATGTGGAGCTGTTGTTACAGCTGCTCAATGGGTAATGACTAATTTAGCAGGTGGTTCTGCTCCAGTAAGAGGTGCAGGTGTATTTGCTAATAATGATCAATATTTTACTCTTGCTACAATACTTTATGCTGATAGAGCTACATTGTGTTCTGCTCCTTACAATTTTGTTTTAAATGCTACTAAATATAGTGCTGGTGTTAAATTAGCTACAGAATATATTAGAGCAAAAAGTTTTACTGATTTAAAAAATACTTTGATCCCTGTTCTTGCAGGACAAAAAAATTTATATTTCCTAACTGCTACATTTATTAATACTGACGATGGGTGGGCTCCTTGTATTGATTTTAAAGAATTATGGCTTTGGGATTCAGGAGCTTGGACAAATCTTACAACACAATTTAATACATATTTATAATGGCAACAGCAGCATGGACACGTAAAGAAGGAAAGAATCCTTCTGGAGGATTAAACAAAAAGGGTGTAGCTTCATATAGAGCTGCTAATCCTGGTAGTAAACTTAAAACAGCTGTTACTACTAAACCTTCTAAACTTAAACCTGGAAGTAAAGCAGCAAATAGACG
>Ga0194041_10000047_pt1 | contig 43429 bp, 73 predicted proteins | sample JunL449m_MetaG_FD_160082 | JGI IMG/M metagenome (GOLD analysis project Ga0194041, IMG submission 160082) | Anoxic zone freshwater microbial communities from boreal shield lake in IISD Experimental Lakes Area, Ontario, Canada - Jun2016-L442-9m | ecosystem: Environmental > Aquatic > Freshwater >...
ACCGGCTGCGGCGGAGGCGGAGGCGGAGGCGGAGGCGGCGCGCGCACCGGCAACGGCGGCGCGGGCGGCAACGGAGGCTTCCCCGGCGGCGGCGGCGCGGGCGGTGGAGGCACCGCCGGGGCCGGAAAGACCGGGGGCACCGGCGGAACCGGCGCCGCGGGCACCGTTCTCCTCGTCTACAGGACAAGCACATGAAAGCCAAAGCCGTAGAGATCACCGATGCCGACCTCGGCCACTGGGCTCCCGGGGTCAGGATGTTTCGCATCGGAAAACGGCACGTCGTCGTCGATGCCGACACCACTGAATACCCCACCGGGTCAGTGCGATTCATCCGACGGCCCACTGTGGCGTTCTTCTGCAAGGACGACGCGGTCGTCACCGACATGACCGCCGACCACACCTTCGCCCCCGGAACCACCGCCGAGGACGCACTTGCCGCACTCGGACACACCATCGGAGCATCGTGAGCGATTACCTCAAAGGCCACGTCAAGCGCGACCCCGCCACGGCGGCGGTGGCCGTTCGCACGATCTTCCCCGACGACGACGGCCCCCTGGCCTCAATGACGTGGCTGATCGCCACCCCCAACGCCGGCGCCCGCCAGGCCCGCACCGCCGAAGTGGACAGCTGGACCGACATCTACACCCCTACCGCAGAAGGATCCTGACACCCATGGTCAACGTCACCGCCACCAAGCAGACCATCTCCAACTACGCCGCGTCACTGGGGCATTGGGTCGGCCTGTGCACCTCCTCGCCGGGCGTCACCGCCACCCCCTACAGCGAATGCTCCGGCGGGTCGCCGGCCTACACTCGCCAATCCACCACCTGGACCGCGGGCTCTGGCGGGGTGAACAACGGCTCGGCGGTGACCATCAACGTCCCCGCCGGCACCTACCCCTACGCCATCCTGTGCTCGGCCAGCATCGGCAACTGGATGGTCGACTGGGCGCAGATCATCGCCCTGACGGTCACCACGCAGAGCCAATTGGTCGTCACCCCGACCTACACCGCCATCTAGGTGAGCGGCTCGGAGGTCCAGCTGCACCTGCAGGCGTGGCCCACCTACGTCGGCGTCACCGATGGCACCCACGAGCCCGCCGGGGACTACCGGCGCGGGGCGATTCAGTGGAGCGCACAGCCCGACGGGCAGATCCTGGGCTGCGCCCGCATCTGGGCACCCAAGGGCACCTGGACCCACTACGTGTTCTACTCCGGCCCCCAGGACGACGCCACCGTGATGGGCATCGCCACCATGGAGCACCCGATCATCTTCGACCGCGCCGGGGTCATCGACGTCGACCCGATCCACAACCATGACGTGCTGCCCCGGATCGCCTGAAATCCACCCCATGGAAGGCATTGCTGTGAACGACTTCTTTCTGCTGCTCAAGACCGGATTCGCCTCCGAGTACGCATTCCTGATCAAGGCCCAAAACTTCCACTGGAACGTCACCGGCCGCAACTTCAGCCAGGACCACGCACTGTTCGAGCGAATCTATGAAGAGGTCGGCGACATCATCGACGACTTCGCCGAGAACCTGCGCAAGTCAGGCACATTCGCCCCGGCGACCTTGGCCCAACTCGGTGACCTCAGTGTCATCGAGGATGCCCCCGAGACCCCGGTCAACGCCGACGACATGTACCGGGCTCTACTCGCCGATTCCGACACAATGGCCGAGCTGTTCGCCGCACTGTTCGACCTCGCCGAAACCCACCACGAGCATGGTCTGTCCAACTTCATGGCCGACCGCCAGGACGCCCACCGCAAACACTCCTGGATGCTGCGCTCCGCGATCGGAGCCTGACGCATGACCCTGAAATCCAACTGGAGCGCGGGGCAGACCTTCACCGCCACCGACGCCAACGCTGTTGCGGCGGCAGTCAACTCCGCCACCACCGCGATTGGCGCCATCGCGCTCAACCCGACGGTCGTCAAGACCGCCGGGTTCACCGCCTCAGCGTCGGACCTGGCGATCTGCGACGCCTCGAGCGGAGCGTTCACCGTCACCCTGCCGTCCGCGCCGGCCGACGGCACGCAGCTGTGCATCAAGAAGATCGACAGCACCACCAACATCGTCACCGTAACCCGTGGCGGCACCGACGTTTTCAACAAGTCCGGCGGGTCAACCTCGCTGCAGCTGAAACTGTCCAACCAGGCATTCACCCTGCAGTACAAGTCGGGCATCTGGTACGTCATCTCCGATGATCAGTCGCTGACACAGCTGGACAGCCGCTTCCTGCAGACATCAACGGTCACCACAGTGGGAAGCGCACTGGTCACCGCGGCCACCCAGCGCGCCGCGAGAATGGCGCTCGGACCTGCGGTGTTCGATGCCCGCGACTTCGGCGTCATCGGTGATTCCGGCTCTACGGCTCATAACAATGTCGCGAACCTCCTCGACGCTGTTGACCAACTACGACTCGCTGGCGGCGGCGTGTTGCTACTTCCTGCTGGGGTGATCAACACCTCCGAGGCGTCACTGGGAACTGTCACCGCAGACAGCGGCCGTACTTACGTCAATAACGGCGCTATTCCTTTACCCGCCAACAGCATTCCCATGACAATAATCGGGCATGGATCGTCTACGACCATCCTGAAAGCCTCGCCAGGATTCCCACGGGCGTTTGACTGTTTCTGCAATGAGGATTCCACGACTGCGGCTAGTAAGACATGGAGAAAGATCACGATCCGAGGCGTGGGTGTTGACAGGAACAACATCACCGGAGCGACGATAGTTCCCCGCGTGGCCGTCACGGGGGCGACGACGACGACGATCACCGGGGCTTGGACGACCATCGCCGGTTTGAACGCCGCCGACTTCGTCAACGCAGAGCATGTCTATGCCGAGTTCGGAAACACCGGCACTACCAGGCAGGGCAACGCAGGAGTAAATGCCTACTCTTGTCGCATCTACAACGGTGCCGTTCAGTTCTTGCGGATGGACGGTGGCACAAGTGCCCTTACCGTTTCCCCCGGGGACAGGTTCCGAGGCGCGACGAACCATCACGCACTGCTCGGTATCCATAACCGCTACCGCTCAAACACTAGTGCGTCATCGCTGGGAGCTTCCAGCAACTTTCGCGGTGTGGTCATCGACCAAATCACCGTCGAAGACTGCGAAGTTTTCAACCTCCCGGTCTCAACCGTCTCACCCGGTGATCCCATCTATGGCCCAGACGTCAGTTTCTACGGCATCGCCCTGAATGGAGACGAAAGCTCAAGCATCACCAACGTGCTTGTACGGCGTGTGCGCGTGAACGGCGGCAACGTCGGCGTCATGGCAACCGGCATCAACGGTGTGTCCCTTGACTTGGCCGGAAACCACTCCCTTGTTCCGTGGTACGACAACGTCAAAGTCGAACAATGCTGGCACGACACTAACTTCGACATGGCTGACACTTTGGCGGCGAACCTCCCCGATTGGGCCGCAGCAGATTCCATCACCTATGCCAACAAGGCAGCTTTTCCCGGCATCGGAGATGCCCGACGGTTCTATATCGACTCCGCAACCGGCAAGGTATGGCGGTGGGTATCGAACGGACGTCCTGCGTTCTCGGTCTATCTAGGCTCACCCAGCGGTGGCTCATTCGTGCTGAGCTTCAAGGGTTCCACGACGACCGCACTCGCCTACAACGCCAGCGGTGCCACCGTGGCATCTGCGCTGAACGCCTTGGGTAAGGGCACATTTACCGTCAGTACCGGAACGGGCGTGTATGGAATTACCGCGCCTTCTGACGACCTGCTCACCGGTACCGCCAGCCTTACCGGTGGCAGTTTCGGGATCGTCTGCTCCAGTTGGCGTAACGCCGCAATGCCTCTAGGCGGGGCAGGAGCTAACTATTTCATCGGCGGGCAGGGGCGGGTCGGATTCGCTTCCGTGACCAATAGCGTCGGCCGTCGCAGCGTTGATATTGCGCTGGAGTTTGATAACTGCTGGCACGCCGTCGAGCGTGACAACGTGTTTGAGGAATATTACGGAGTCGGTGTCGGCCCATCGAATTTCCTGATTCCCGCCAAAACCGCCGCAGGTCCGACCACCTCAACCCTGACCAGCGGGCCGACTACTGGCGTTGGACTGAGCGCCTCAGACACCTCTGCCGTCTTTTCCTTGGCCGGTGTGGAGGACACCTACGACCCAGTCACCAACCCCAACGGCTCGCAGATCGTGACCTTCGATCCGCCCGTGGCGCGAGCTGGTCTGTGCCGCATAGGTTCAGAGCTGATGTGGTACGAGGTGGCTGCCACTGCCGGGGACACCTTCAGGAAGAACCCGTCGAAAGTGACATTGTGGAGGGGCATTAACGGGACCACTGCGGCCACCCATCCCGTAGCGGCGAAGGTGACGTTTCTTGAATACGACAACTGGTGGATCAGATCCAGTAACACGCGGATGACGTGTTCGGAGTCGTCAAAGAACCTGTCCAACGTGGCATTCAGCGGCGGTTCCAGCAATAACCTGCCGGCCCCGGCATGGAGTATCAGGGACGCCACGGTGATCGTCCATCGCGGGACATACCGCACACTCACCGACTGGGCCACGTTCGTGGGTGGAGCCGGATGGCGTCACGACTTGGACATCCAAGGCTGCACTTTCATTCAGGCCGGACTTTCCACCCCGTTTTCCTTCAACGGAGCCGCCATATCATGCTCGGCTCCCACCACCACATCCCTCAAAGACGTGCCGTGCGCCGCCCCACGGATCTACATGCGGAACAACCGTGTGATCGTCAATGGCGTGGTGGCCGGGACATGGAGTGGCCCTATCACTGGTGCCTACTATGCCGTGTTCCGCCCGTGGTCTGGCTACTACCGGCTAGACCTCGACGTTGAGGCCGACGTATCTATTCTGAATGCAGTCGAGGTCGACATGGTGCGGCTCAGCGCCAGCGGGTTGGTGATCGCTTCAGGCTCACGACTACGGCTGGTGCCGTTGAATATCGGCGGTGCTGACACAACCCCGTCAGCACTGTACGTCGGTCCCGATAGTGCGGTGACCATTCAGGATCTGCGAGTGGAAGTCTCAACCGCAGACCAAGCGGCGATGACCACTCCGTGGTCGATTGATTCGAGTCAGTTGTCCAAGATCATCATCAATTCCTCTGTCGATAATTCCGACGGCACCGTAACCACCTACTAGGTAGAGGACACCACTCACTCATGGCAATTGTGCAATCCCCACTTATTGGTTTGACCAAGCTGACCAGCGGGACGGCGCCGGCTATCGGGAAGATCAACGTGTACGACGCCTCCAGTGGCGCTATCTCGGCGACACTTCCGGCGCTGTCAGGGCTTAATGTTGGTGCTCGCCTGCGCGTTTCCAAGTCCGATGGAGACAGTTCAACGAACTACGTCACGATTTCCTGCGCCGGATCGGACACATTCCAAAATCCATCTACCACATCGCTGACACTGCTAAACCCCGGCGATAGCGCTGTCTTGCAGGTCATTTCGGTATCGAGTGTGAAGTATTGGTCATTTCTGACGTTCTCGCGCCGCGGTCGAAGTCTTATGAAAAACACCTGGCTGCCAGAGGATTACGGGCTACTTGCATGGTCAGCCGATCCTGCGCTCTGTTCTACTGCAGCGGTTATCAATAGCCCCGGCCTGCTAGCCCTAGTGAGTATCCGCATCACAGAGCCGATGACTATCACCAATGTGTGCGCGGCGATCAACACCGCTGGTAGCGGCCTGACCTCGGGGCAGAACTTCGCCGCCCTCTATCAGAACAACTCCCTGTTAGCGGCTACTGCTGACCAATCAACAGCCTGGGCGTCAACCGGCCTAAAAACTATGGCCTTAACCAGCCCGCAAGCGGTGACACCCGGAATGGTGCAGGTGGGCTTCTACCACAATGGCACCACCGGTCCCCAGTTTTTGCAACAGGCTGGCTACCTGTTTATGACGAGTTCCCTGGGAATACGTTCTGGCTCCGTCAGCGGCGGCTTCACGACTGCACCACCAGCCTCAGTGTCGACACAAGCCGTGTATTCGCGCACGTATTGGGCAGCAGTGTCGTGACCGACTATCTGATCGACCCGCCTGTAGAGAAGCTGCTCCCGGTGACCCGCGGTGCTGACCGGGCGTTCAGTGTGCGCCGTGTCGACGCTTCAGGTGACCCGGTGAACTACGGCGCCGGGACAGTGTCGTTCTGGATCGACATCGACCCCGCCGATCCGACCGAAGTCGAGGCCACCATCTCGGGCGCGTCTGCATCCCTGCGCATCACGTCCACGGTATGCGACCTGGCCCGCTCGGGCACTAAGTGGCGGATCGTGTGGACTGACGGCACTGATGACATCCCGATCGTGGTGGGACGGGTTAAGCGCCATGACGGCTGAGTTTGTCATCTCGGCTGATGACGTGATTGACGTTGTCATTCCCGCGCCGACCGTTGTCCATACCGTGCTGGTTGCCGGCGCTCAAGGAGTCACCGGATCCACTGGGGCCACTGGCGCAACCGGCCCAATCGGGGCAACCGGATCAACCGGCGCAACGGGACCAACCGGCCCAATCGGGGCCACCGGCCCAACTGGGGCAACCGGGGCCACCGGGGCCACCGGGGCCACCGGGGCAACCGGATCAACCGGCGCAACGGGACCAACCGGCGCAACGGGACCAACCGGCCCAATCGGGGCCACCGGCCCAACTGGGGCAACCGGGGCCACCGGATCGACTGGAGCAACGGGTTTGGCGGGCGCAGCGGGGCCAACTGGAGCCACTGGAGCCACTGGCGCAACCGGAGCGACCGGCGCAACCGGAGCGACCGGCGCGACTGGTACGACTGGGGCGATAGGCGCGACGGGACCAACTGGCGCAGTAGGCGCCACCGGACCTCAAGGGGTGACTGGGGCCACCGGGCCAACAGGAGCAACCGGGGCGACCGGATCTCAAGGAGCAACTGGAGCAACCGGCGCAACAGGATCACAGGGAGCTCAGGGTCTCACGGGCGCAACAGGACCGACCGGGCCGCAGGGCGCTACGGGGGCGACCGGGGTGACCGGTCCTCAAGGCGCTACGGGTGCTACTGGACCGACCGGGCCTACCGGAGCCACGCCGACAATCACCGACAACAGCGACGGGACGGCGACGATCTGATGCTCGCCGACGTTGCCGCCGCCATCGGCGTCTACTGCGCAGCTTTGGCCACACTCGCTTTTTGTGCTTGGTATCTATGGATGGAGAACAAGTGAAACTCGGCCGCCTCGTTGAGCACGACCCCAGATCAAGGCTCTATCAAGCCCCTCAAGCCACCACGCCCCGGTCGGTCCTATGGGGACACCACGCACCCGTGCTTGACCAGGGCCAGATCGGTTCCTGCACGGGCAACGCCACCGCCCAGCTCATCAACACCGACGCGTTCGCGCACTGCCGTTCCCACTATCTGACCGAGGCCGACGCGGTCAAGATCTACAGCCTGGCAACGCATGTCGATGGACTTCCCGGCACCTACCCGCCGGACGACTCGGGCTCAAGCGGACTGGGCGCGGCAAAAGCCGGTGTCAAGCTGGGCTACTTCACTGGCTACAAACACACGTTCAGCTTCGACGCGTTCTGCGGCGCGCTACAAATACAACCACTCATCGTCGGCACCAACTGGTACGACGCGATGTTCAAGCCGGACAAGAAGGGCTACGTGCACCCGACCGGGTCGGTGGCCGGCGGCCATGAATATCTCGCGCTGGGCATCCAGTACGAAACCAAGACGATCACCTTCCTCAACAGCTGGTCGGCATCCTGGGGGCAAAACGGCCGTTTCTACATGACCTTCACCGACTTCGCCGCGCTGCTCGCCGACCAAGGCGATGCCACGGCCCCGATTCCGAAAGTGATTGCATGACAGAGAAAGTGCTGGCGTATCCCCGCGGCCCCGTCGGGGATTACGACGGCGTGACGCAAGACTACGGCTGGGACTGCGGGCCGGCGTCGTGCTCCATAATTTTGGCGGCGCTGGGGATCGACAAAACCGAAGACTGGCTCATCGGTCAGATCGGGACCACTGTCGACGGCACCAATTCGGCGGAATGCTGCCTGCCCGTGCTCAACTCACTGACCCACGGTGCCTACCAAGCCGTGTGGCTGTCCCGGGAACCGCTGACGCAGGCGCAGATCGAAAAGCTATGGGCCGACCTGACGCTGAGCATCAACGTCAACGGCCGCGGCGTGCTGCTTAATTTCGAGGCACCCCCAGGGCGAGGCCCAAAGGGCACTCGGGGCTCGACGTCACCGCCCTACCCGACCCGGAGTACCACCTACCACTTCACCGCGGCGATGGGGACAGCCGACGACGGTCCCGGAGGTCGGCACGTCTGGGTCGCCGACCCTGCGGGGTTCGGCGGGATCACCGGCTACTGGATCTCACTGGAGCAGTGCGCGACCTTGATCGTGCCGCACGCGTATGCCTACAGTTCCACCCCGGCACCGGCACCGGCACCGGCACCCAAGCCTGTCGTGGCGCCAACAGAACGCCTGGACCGAATGTGGATCGAGTGGAACGCCATTGAATTCGGCGACCCCGACGCCGTTGCTGTGATCGTCGGCGCCGCGAAAGCGGGCGACCCTAGAGCCATGATGGCGCTGGCCAAACTTGAGCAGACCAATCCGGCTGCCCTTCAACGTTTCATCAACCGAAAGGCCGTGGCAGCATGACACCGAAATTCAGGCAGATTCTCTATGTGATCGGCGTGATTGCATTCGCCGCACTGACGCTGCTGAGCACCGTTCACATCATCGACCCCAACACCGCGGCAAGTGTCTCTGCGGTACTGACGACCATCCTCGGCCTGTTCGGCGTCACCATATCCGGCGTGGCCGGCTACCACGTCACCCAGCAGGTCAACAAAGGCGCGTTCAGCCCGACGTCACCGGCCGACCAAGTCATCAACGGACTCGACGCCATCACCGCCGCCGCCCAGCAGGCCCAGGCCGACGTCCAGCGCGTCAAGGACGCGGTGGGCAACGCGGTGAGCCAGGTCCCAGTGCTGGGGCCGCTCGCCCAGCAGGCGCTCAATAACCTGCCGTGAACGAGTTCTACAACCCGGACTCGTGGATGGACGTCCTGGACCACATCTGGATTGGACTGGTGCTGATCAGCATCGCCGCCGTCCCGAGCTGGTTCGCCTACCGTAACCACGGCAAGATTCAGAAGGTGTCCGACCAAGTCACCGGAGTTGCCGCCCAGGTCGTCAACGGCCACAGCACGCCAATGCGCGCCGACGTGGATGACATCCGCACGGTGGTCGACGAGATCCGCGTGGATATTCACCTGATCAAGTCCGACGTTTCCGACATCCGCTCGGATCTGCGACAAGAACACAAAGACCGCATCGACCTCGACGACCGGTTCGAGGCATTCAAACGATTCAAGCGATGGTGACATGCGTCCCGCCGACCGGGCCTGGCTTATCCTGTTTTCCGCTGTCGTCGTCTACGAGGCCGCTGCGGCTGCCAGGTCCGACTGGGAGTTACTTAGTGAAGCGGCTGACCGACATCGCCAGCAGCGGCCGGTGCTGACTCACTTGACGGTGGGCTACATCGCCGGCCATCTCCTGCGGCGCTGGCCGCGCAAGCTGGACCCGCTACACAGGGTCGCCGAACGGCTGGGCCGATGACCGAGGGGCACCCGACTCATCTGCTGATGCAGGCCCGTCAGCCAACCGAAGGTCGCCCAGAGTTGGCACGGGTGCAGCACCTCATTGAGGCCGCCCTACTGATCGTGCGCAAAGTGCATCGTGGTTGAGGCGCTGCTCTGCTGGGCCGGGGTTGTCACCGGCGCTCTGGTCATGATCATCTACCGGCTGCTGCAGCACCCCTGGCGATGACCGAGCCCGCTGCCCGAATCCGCGCCGCCGTTCAAGCGCTTCTGGATGCCGCCGGAGACGGCTACCAACTCGGTCCTCTGGTGATCTCGATGGGGTTGGAACGCGTCACCGACGACGGCATAGAGTCCACCCACTGGTATTGGACACCACCCGGACAGGCCACCTGGATCACCACCGGTCTGCTGATCGCGGCCGAGGACATGGCCCTCCAGGAGGCTGAGGATCTGTAGGTAAAACGACAACCGCTCCGCCCCGCCTCGCGCCGAACATGGTGCGGGGCGGTTTTTTGCGTTTGCCGCTTACCGCTTATCGACAGTCCGCATCGACATCGCCAGTGCAATCACCCAGCCGAGAAACGTCCACCCCAGAAAGACGTTCACCACGATCAGCGAACCCAGATTGCGCACCTTGCGCCGGGAGCCGATGACTGTCGGAACGAAGTACAGCAGCAGGACAACCACCGCCGCAGCGACGACTCCGGGATGGTCGTTGTGACTGAATGAAAAGAGTGTCCCGAAGCCGTCATTGGTGCTGCCAATAGCAGCAAAGGACGCGATCACCAGGTATGCGCACCCGGCGATCGCGCACCCGATCAATAACCAAAGCCATGTGGCCACCTCGCGGAGGCTACCTCGCACGGGCGACATCATCAGGGGAAAGCGAGGGAAGGCCGCCGTGACACTGTCACGGTTTTTCAACGTTTCCCCAGGTCGCACTACGAGATTTCATGCGTTCCGGTGCAAGTGAAAACCCTGTTTTACCTGCTCAAACGGTGTTTTTCCGCCCAATTCAATTCCCGGCAGCTCCACAAAAACCCCCTGGTAACAGGGGGTTTTTTCTTTGCTTGGAATGCTTGTCACGGTTTGTCACGGTTCTCCCGGTGTAGCCTCGCGTGAGTATGCAGCTCACACCGGGGGATCTATGGCATCTATCCGCACTCGCACTCGCGCCGACGGCAGCATCGGCTACAACGTGGTCTACATCCACGATGGCCGCCAGACCTCGGTGACGTTCGACTCCGAACACTCCGCGACCGAATTCCTGGGGAGCGTCAAACTGCTCGGCTCCGACCGGGCCATGAAGGCGTTCGGGATCGCCCCGACGATCCGCGCGACGAAGGCCAAACCGTCGGGTGCCACCGTCGCGGACTGGGTCGCCAGCTATATCGCCTCGCGTACCGGTGTCGCCAAGTCCACCGTCTACGACTACGAGGCGGTGCTGCGCAACGACATCACGCCGCATCCGATCGGCAGCATCCCGCTGGAGCTGCTGCGCCGCGACGATGTCGTCGCCTGGGTACAGGGGATGACGACCTCCGGCAAGACCGTGGTCAACAAACACGGGCTGTTGTCGGCCTCGCTCAACGCCGCGGTGCGGGCCGAGCTCATCCCATCCAATCCGGCGGTCGGCATCCGGCTACCGCGATCGGAGAAGGCCGAGATGGTCTTCCTGACGCGCGACGAGTTCGCGCAACTGCTGGCGGGATTCACCGAGCGCTGGCGTCCGCTGGTCGAGTTCATGGCGCTCTCCGGAGCCCGGTTCGGTGAGATCTCGGCGCTGAGACCTGCTGACGTCGACCGGGAGAATTACACGGTGCGGATCGCCCGGGCCAGGAAGCGCACTTACGAGAAGGGCGCCAACTACGAGGTCGGCCCCACCAAGACGAAACGGTCAGAGCGGGTGATCAACGTCCATCGCGGCGTCCTCGACAAGCTCGATTATGACAGTGAGTGGCTGTTCACCAATACCCGCGGCGGGCCGCTGCTGCTGCCCGGGTGGCGCACGAACGTCTGGTACAAATCAGTGGCCCGCGCCCAGGCGCTCGGGCTGAAGAAAGCCCCACGCGTGCACGACATGAGGCATACGTGTGCGTCGTGGATGATCCAGGCGGGTGTCCCGCTGCCGGTGGTGCAGGCCCACCTCGGGCACGAGAGCATCTCCACCACGGTCAACCTGTACTCGCACCTGGATCGGCTCAGCCATGCGAGCGCGGCGGAGTTGATCGGCGCCGGTCTCTACGGACCCGGCCCAGACGCTTCACCAACACCGGGTCGGCCGCCAATGCCTGCGGTGAGTCCGCCAACTGATTCAGAAGCTGGTAGTAACGCACCGGAGTCAGCCCCAGCTCGCGGATAGCGGCATCCTTGCCACCAGCGGTGCGCCAGAACTGCCGCTCGATGTCGAAGACCGCGGTGGCTAGGGGATCCATTCATCCTCCAGTTCATGTTCCATCTGGGAGACCTCGACCGGGTCAAGTCCGTCGAGGCGGGCCTCAAGCGTCGGCACGTCGACCCACAGCATCTCGGCCAGCTCGTCGCGGTCGCGGGTCCAGCGCATGCCGTCGATGAGGGCGCTGATGGTGATCAGCCGGCGGGCCGCCAGCGCGGACACCGCACGCTCTTCCCGGGCCTGGCCCCGCGGATCATCGGGTACCGGGCCGCGCTCAAGGTGGCCCAGTTCGTGCGCCAGCGTCGACCGGCGGGCGGCCTGGTCCAGACGCCGGCACAGGTAGATCCGGTCACCGACCCGCAATCCCCACAGCGTGCCCGGTAACTCGCGATTCACCACGACGGTGATGTGCGGCCAGTGCTCGGCCAGGTGCGCCCACGGATTCCACCCCATGACCGCAGAACGTAGTAAGACCTACCGACAGAATCGGCTGTGACCAGCAATTACATCGGTGTTATTCAGCGAGCGGCTTAGGCCTGTCCTCGCGGCGGGCGGCCATCGGGAGGTCCCCGGCGCGGCGCCGAATCTCGGCGAGCAGATCGTCCAGGGGGACCTCGGTGATCTTGACCGCGCGCTCCTCGCTGGACTGTTCGCGGTAGTCGCGCGCGTCGAACCCCGCGAGTTTCAGCGCATCGGCGACCGGCCAGTCCACGGCCTTGGCTGCGGCGGCAACCGTGGCCGCGGTCGTGCCGATCTCAATCTCCTGCCCGCGGATCTTCTGATACCCGGACTCGAGCTGATACCACCGACCGTCGCTGATCGCCCCGTTGGTGCGCCGTGCTGCGGCTTTCACCGACAGCCCGGCCGCTGTGCGTCGGCGTGCCAACTCCGGGCCGAACGGCCAGTCGTCGCGCATGCGGGTCATATCCCCTCCATACCCACATGGTGCGCTGCGAACACCTGCGAACACAACCGCGAACTGTGCAGCGCATTCCTCCCCTGTCCATGTCGCAACGCTGAACCGCGCCCGGAAATTTCCCAGGTCGGCCCGCGCAACACACCGCGAACTACCGCGAATGCTTGCGTGTTCGCAATTGTTCGCGTTACAGTTCGCGCCATGAACGACAAGCCGCACGGGATCTGGCACGAACTTCGCGTGCTTCGCGAACGCACCGGCCTTTCCGCTGCCGAACTGGCCCGCCAGGCCGACATGTCGCGCAGCTATCTGTCCCAGCTGGAGAACGGCGACCGCTGGCCAACCCCGACCGTCACCAAGAAACTGGCCGAGGCGCTGCGCGTCCCTTACACCGTTATCGCCCGCCTGGACGCCGAGGTGGTCGCATGACCGCGCACACCCTCGCTGAAGTCGCCGAGATCGTCGGCCTAGCCAAGGTCATGAAGGAGCCCGAGCGGTTCCTGACCCGCCAGATCAAGTCCGGCCGCATCCGCGCCCGCAAGCTGGGCCGCTCCTGGCTGATGACCGACGACGACATCGCGTTCGCCCTCGAGCAGTTTGCGAACACCGTCACCCAACCCGCGGCGCCCGAGCCGACCTCGGCCGGTGCGCCGAGTATCGCCTCGATGCGCCGGCGCCGGATGGCGGTGTCGTGATGATCGACGGGGAATCGGTGATGGTCGACGCGGTACTCGCGGTCGCGCGCAAGCTCGCACTGGAAAACAAGGAGTTGCGCCGCCAGCTCGTCACCGCACAGAACGAGCGCGACACCTGGCGCGCGAGGTGCGGACAGTGAACGCGGTCGCAGTCTTCGCCATGGCGATGGCCGCCGGAACCTACTGGGGCATCACCTACTCCGAGCGGTCGCGCCAGATCGACAACCACATCAGGCGATTCCTGGCTGACATCGACGGTGACCGCCGATGATTACCTTCGCCCATGAGTGGTTCACCACCACCACACATTTGATGTCTGAGGCGGCGAAAGCTGCCGCCACGATCGCCCGTCGACTCCAGTCTCCCACGACTGTTGCAGACGACGTGCAGCCCGCCGGTGACGGAACCCCCACCGTCACCGGCGGGCACCTCACCCCGACGTCGGAACTGCTGGAAGCAGCCGCGTTCCACGTTGAGGGCACCTATCTGGCGGCCGACTTACGAGACCGCGCAGCGCAATTCCGCAGTTACGGGGATTGAAAAAGCCCGCCGCGGGTGCAATCCGCGACGGGCAACCCACTGAGAAAAGGAGAGAAAGCAGTGAGCACCAACGAGTTTAGCGGGGAGGTAGACATCATCCTCGCCGCACTACAGGAACTATCCGACGAATTCCGTGCCGACCACGACGACAGCGACTCAGCCACCTTGGCCGCGTTGAAGGCGGGCAAGGTCATCGGCGTCTCGGATGCCATGCACACCATTCGGCTGATGGTCATCGCCCGCGCCAACCACCCTGCGGTGTGGACAACAGACGACTTCGACGCCGCAGCCGAGCAGGCAATGGCGCTGGTCCGCGAGTCCAACGTCCGCGACATCCACACCGGCTCGGTGATCGCGTGAGCAGTGAGCCGAAGACGATCCCCGAACGCCTCGACGCTGCGAAGACGGGCGAAGAGTTCATGGGCGTGCTTCAAGACCTGTTCCGCGCAGTAGAAGCTGCTAAGGACGCTGAGTGAGGCCCGGGACGATCCGCACCTGGGTCGGACTGAGCGACACCTACGTCGGCCGGCACCGCAAGCCCAGCCTGTTCAGCGTCTCCCGGGAACGCAAGGCCCGCCTCATGGACGCCCTGGCGGTCCTGCTGCTGATGCTCGTCATGGCACTGGTCGGGATGGCGGTGCTGATCATGTCGGCCAGACCCGCGAAAGCCGACCCCGGCACCACCTACGGCCACCAGATGGGCCAGGTGATCTGCGACAACCTCGGACACTTCGGGGCCACCGACGCCGCGATCATCGGCACCGCCAACGGCATCACCGAGATGACCGGCATGACCTACGCCGACGCCGGGCAGGCCATCTACACCGCGGTGTCACTGACATGCCCCCGCTACATGCCCCAGCTGCTGGCGTTCTCCGGCCGCACCGTCCCGCACACCCCCGTGGCCGGTGTCGCATGACGTTGATGTTCCCCATCTGGTCATGGGCTGCGGAAGCCCTGTGCGCTCAAGCCGACCCGGAGCTGTGGTTCCCCGACCGGGGTGAATCGAACAAGGTCGCGAAGTCGGTGTGCCGCCAGTGCCCGGTGAAAGAGCAGTGCCTCCAAGAAGCGTTGATGACCCCCGATTACGGCATCTGGGGTGGAACGTCGGAAGCCGAACGGGCACAGATGCGCCGCGAGCTGGGCATCAAACTGCCCTCCGGGCATATCCGGCACGGCACTGAGGCCGGCGCCCGCCAGCACTACCGCAAGGGCGAACGCCCGTGCTCGGAATGCATGGAGGCGCAGCTGCGGTACGGGCAGGACCGGCGCAGGAAGAGGGTGCCCGCATGACCTTGCCCCGCGTGTTTGAAAACCGTGAAAGAGAACCGGGTGTCACTGATCCTGCGGGTTCACCGCGACACCGCCTGACACCTATGCCCGGGATCGGGTTTGCCGCTGCGGGCCTGCAAGGAGGAATGGTGATGGACGAACTGATCGCACGGCTGGAAAAGCACCGCGCCATGTCCGCGAGGGCTGAGAACGAGTTCAGCAAAGGTGTCGCGGAGGGAATCCAGTTCACCCTGGACCTGCTGCGCATCGAGCTGCATAACCAGCACCTCAAAACGATGGGGTGGATCAAATGAGTTGCGGCAACCGATTCGGCTACTCGGCGTCATGCCACCTCGAAGCCGGCCACCCCGGCGATCACACGAACGGGCGCGTCGACTGGGACGACGCAGCCGCGCAACGGTCCCGGGACGCCATCACCAAAGCCATGAAGGGAAGGACCGACTGATGGGCGACATGGAACAGCTCAAGAAGCTGCGGGAGCCGTTCCCGGCCAACCAGATAGGGAAACTCCCGAAGGGTGGCGTGACCCTCGACTTCGTCGGCCACGGGTTCATCACCGCACGACTGTTGGACGTCGACCCGCTGTGGAACTGGAAACCAGCAGCCACCGACGACCAGGGCCTGCCACTGCTCGATGAGCACGGCGGCCTGTGGATCCAGTTGACCGTCTGCGGTGTCACCCGCCTGGGATACGGGGACGCCGGCGGCCGGAAGGGCCCGAACGCCATCAAGGAAGCCATCGGGGATGCCATCCGCAACGCGGGCATGAGATTCGGTCTGGCGCTGGACCTGTGGTGCAAAGGGGATGCTGACGCGCCGCAGCCGCAGTCGGCGGGCGAGATCGCACTGCTGAAACTGCGGGCCGTCTGCGCCCGGAAGAAGGTTGACCCGAAGGTGATCGCGTCGCGGTTCGCCGACGAATACGGCATGGACATCAAAGAGGCCCAGCCGGAAACGGTGGAGGCGTTCACGAAGGTGCTCGCCGATGAGTGAATCAGACATCACCCCAACCTCGGCGATGATGGAGATGACCCGCCTGTCGAGGCAGCTGCGGGACGAGGGCTCAAAGATCCGCGGGCTGGTTCTGGACGCGGTGCGGGCACGCCACGCCTACACCATCGGATACGCCAAAGCGTTGGTGGCAGCGGACGGTTCGAACGCCGAGATCCGCAAAGCCCAAGCCACCCTGGAGACCGACGGGCTTCTCCTGGCAGCGGTGCTGGCCGAAGCCGAGCTGGACATCGTCAAGTCCGATATCCGCGACATCCTGGCACGCAGGCTGGACGTTGGGCGTTCGGTGTTCAGTTTCGTCAAGTCCGAGTGGGCGGTGACCCAGTGACCGGATTCTCTCCCGCTATCCGAGCCCTGGTGCTGGCCCGCGCCCAGGGCTGCTGCGAAGTCTGCGGCTGCGACATGGCCGGGCTTCAGGTTCATCACCGCCGGCCGCGGGGGATGGGTGGCAGTTTGCGCCCGGACACTAACCGGACGTCGAACGCTTTGGTGGTGTGCACGTCATGCCATGCGGCGATCGAGTCGCACCGGGAGTACGCCCGCCAGCGCGGCTATCTCGTTCGCCAGTTCGGCCGTCCACCGTTGGAAACCCCTGTTCTGTTGCATGGCGCTGAGTGGTGCTTGCTCGACGACGATGGGGGAGTGGTGTGATGACCGAACAGTTGACACTTTTCGGTTCTTCCGACTTCGTCGTCGCACCGACAAAACCTGGGGTGTACCAGTACGCCGCGATCCTGTTCACCTCGCTCGGTGGAACAACCAAGGGCAAGCAAACCCATTGGCCGCTATCGGCGTCCATTCAGTCGTGCACGTGCGACTGCGAGGACTGCGAGTTCCTCGACCACTGCTCCGAGCAGCCGTGCGAGTTTTCCGACGTCCTGCCCGACAACGCGGTTCCCCTGCTCGATGTGTTGAAGGACAAGCAGCGGATGTCCGGTATTGAACCGGATGCGCGGTTCGCATGGCGTCGGATAATCGTCGGCCCGTGGGAGGAAGTGTGACCCTTACTCTCACTGACTTGTTCTGCGGGGCCGGCGGTAGCTCGACTGGCGCCATCAAGATCCCCGGCGTCCAAGTACGAATCGCCTCAAACCATTGGGATCTAGCCGTGCAGACACACAACACGAATCACCCTGACGCCGATCATCTGTGCGCTGATCTTTCGCAGATCGACCCGAGGTATTTCCCGAAGACCGACATTCTCTGGGCGTCCCCGGAGTGCACCAATCACTCTGTGGCGAAGGGCAAGAAGCGTGAAGGAGCGCAACCGGATCTGTTCGGGGAAGTTCTTCCCGACGCCGCGGCGGAACGTTCACGGGCGACGATGTGGGACGTTCCCCGCTTCGCCGAGATCCACCGCTACCAGGCCGTCATTGTGGAGAACGTTGTCGACGCCTGGCATTGGGAGCCGTTCCGGGCGTGGCTGATGGCGATGGACTGCCTTGGCTACAACCACCAGCCGGTGTTCCTCAACAGCATGCACGCGCAGACCTTCGGCGTTGGTGCTCCGCAGTCCCGTGACCGCATGTACGTCGTGTTCTGGCGCAAGGGCAACCCAGCCCCGGACCTCGGCAGGATCACCCGCCCCGATGCGCTGTGCGGCGAGTGCGGGCCGGTGAAAGCCATGCAGACATGGAAGCGTCAACCCGCCTGGGGCCGATATCGCGCCCAGTACGTCTACCGCTGCCCGAACACCAAGTGCCGCAACGCTGTCGTGGAGCCGCTATTCCGTCCCGCAGCGGAGATCATCGACTGGGATCTTCTCGGTCAGCGCATCGGAGACCGGACCAAACCGCTGGCGGACAAGACACTGGCGCGGATCCAAGCCGGAATCGACAAGTACTGGGGTCCGTTCATCACCGAACACCGCCACGAATACCGAATCCGCGACATCAGCAAGCCGATGCAAACCATCGCCGCCTCGGGTAACCACTTCGGCCTCGCGGTGCCGGTGGAGGGTCGTGACGGTAAGCAGGCTCAGCCGGTGACGATGCCGGCCCGCACGATGACGACCCGCAGCGAGACCGGTCTGGCGTTCATCGCCGAGCTGCGTGGCGGCGGATCGAAACATAGGCCCGTCACCGATCCGTTAGCGACCGTCACAGCATCGGGCAATCACCACGGCCTGGTGACCACCTACTACGGCAACGGTTCCACCTCAACGACAGATGATGCACTGTCGACCTGCACGACCGTGGAGCGTCACGCACTGCTGACGAAGGAACTGCCCACGGTCGACATAAACGACGTGCTGTTCCGCATGCTCGAGCCGTCAGAGATCAAACGGGCTATGGACTTCCCCGCCGAATACACCATCCTCGGCAACCGCCGAGAACAGGTCCGCATGTCTGGGAATGCTGTCACACCGCCGGCCGCAAGGGATCTAGTCGGTGTCGTCGCCGAATCGTTGGCGGTGGCATGAACTTCGACGACCTGCCCATGATTCAGCTTCGGCCCGGCCCCACCGACGCCGAGCTGGCCGCCGACCGTGAACGCAAATACCAAGCCGAACTTGCCAAACCGACACCGTGCGGAGGGTTCCCGTTCTGTGAGTGCGGCGACTGTGACTGGCCGATAGGAGAAGTAACAGCGTGATCCAGCCCGCGATGATGTGGAACGACGCTCTGGCACTGAGGTTCCCGCACGTCGACCACACCGACTGCCTGCAACGCCGACGCCAGCTCGACGACCAACGTTGGGAGCCGTTCTACCCGCCCCTATGCCTGGACACCCACTGCACCCGTTGTGGGTCGTCGGTGCCACCGAGGGGACACGACTGCGGATGAACCACTCCTGCATTTGCGGCCACCAACCGGCCGATCACTACGCCGAGACCGGACGTTGTGAGCACCAAGAACGAACGCCATTCGGCGACTGGGTCGTGTGCGGCTGCCCAGGATATGAGTGGGAAGGCGACAACTGATGGCCCGGATACGGACAATCAAACCAGAGTTCTTCACGTCCCCGGATGTTGCCCAGGTGGACTTCCCTGTCCGCATCTTCTACCAAGCGTTGTGGTGCTGGGCTGACGACTTCGGTATCGGGGAAACAAACCTCAACGGACTGCTGGGTTTTGCGTTCCCTGACAGCGACGGTTTTTCTGCGCAGGATTTGCGCCGATTTTGCGCCGATTGTGCGCAGCACTTCGGAATCACGTTCTACACAGTGCGCGGACGGCACTACTACGCCATCAAATCGTGGGATGCGCACCAGAAAACCGAGCGCCGCGAGCAGCGCCGCAAGCACCCCACCCCGGACGATTCTGACGCCACACCTGACCAGCGCATATACGGTGGCGCGGATTTTGCGCCGGACATGCCGCGCAATATCGGCGCAGATTTGCGCGAAACCGGCGCTGGAACAGGGGAACAGGGGAACAGGGGAACAGGGGAATCTTCTGTTGTTACGTATGTAGGCGGCGACAGCGTCGAAGCGCCGGCGAAGCCGACGCCACGCAAAAGAGGCACCAGGATCACCGACCTCGACTGGATGCCGCAGCAGAAGACTGTCGACCGCATCAAGGCCGCCTTCCCTCACATCAGCAGCGATCAGCTCCGCAACGAGCACGAGCAGTTCATCTGCTGGGCGACGGGATCTGCATCGCCTAACGCCGTGAAGCTCGACTGGGATGCCACATGGTCCGGGTGGATGCGCCGCGAGCTAGCGAAAGCCCCTAGCCAGAACGGCTCGAGCGGGAAACCCCACAAGTTGCGTGCGCTGGCCGACCTGGCCGCCGAGGTCCGCGAAATGGAAACCACCACCGGGAAGGCATTGGAAGCATGACCACCGTCTCAGAAGCCATCGAAGTGATGGGCGTCGTCGCCGCCTGCCACCACCGAACCGCACCACGCATGGACGACCGCGAAGTCGTCCTCGTCACCGCCGAGATCTGGGCGGAACTGTTCGAAGTTTACAAACTGTCCAAGGACGACCTAGTCGCCGCGGTGAAGAAACGCGCCCGCGGAGCCGCTGACGCCCCGGAGCCCGCCGAGATCATCGCCGTTGCCAGGGAGATCCGCCGGGAACGCGCAGAGCGGGAAACCACAGCGGAACGCCACGTCCGTGAAGCCGCCATTGATGCCAAAGCGGCGGGCCGGGTCCGGTCCATTTCAGAGTTCACCAACCGATTCGCAATTGAGGAGAAAAAAGCATGACGCAGTTGACCATCGTGGGGAACCTGGTCGCAGACCCAGAACTGAAGTTCACCAAAACCGGGAAAGCTGTCACCAGCTTCTGCGTGGCCGTGGGCAAACGGCAGAAAACCCAAGAAGGCAACTGGGTGGACGGCGAATCGTCGTTCTACAACTGCTCCATTTGGGAAGCGCCGGCGGAACACTTGGCGGAGTCGTTGGTGAAGGGCCAGCGGGTGATCGTGGTCGGGGAGATCGCGCAACGCAGCTACGAGAACAATGCGGGTGAGAAGCGCACGGTGTTCGAGGTGACCGCCACCGAGGTTGGGCCGTCGCTGAAGTGGGCTTTGTGCAAACCGGAGAAGGTCGCATCGAAGGCCGGTGGGTATACGAAGGCCGCTCCGGTGGATGACCCGTGGAGTGCGGCGCCGACGGTCACCGATGAGCCGCCGTTCTGATGCCCGACGAACAGTTTTTGGATGGATACCGCTCCGGTTTGGGTGCCGCTATCCGCGCTGTGACAACTGTCCGAACAGATTTCCCGCGGTTGACGTGGGATTCCCCGCATGTCGACGATTTGACCCGTCAGGTGGTGGATTCGTTGTTGGAGCAGATCGCGTCGGGGTTGCGGATCATCTCCGCGAGCGTGGTTCTGGATGACGGGGAGGTGCGCCGGGATGCCTGACACCAGACGCACCCAGATCGTGGCTCAGCGTGGCGCACAGCCGTCGATAACGGCGCAACTGCAAGACCCGGACAGTCCCCTAGTGCAGAAGGCCATCGTCCGCGCTTGCGATCAGTGTTTAGCGCCGGCGGGGGAGCTGTGCATGAAGCGCGGGGGATTCAGCCGAGACTTACTTGGACGCGTCATTCATATCGGAAGGTTGGAGAATCCATGAAAACCGAGTTTGTGTGCGTGTGTGGTCGCGGGTTTGAGCTTGAGGTTCAGCACCGGCTGCATGTGGCTGATGCGATCCTCCGCGAGTTCCCCGAGGTGGCCCATTCCAGGCAATGGGAGGCAAGACGATGAGTGACGACATCCGCACCCGAATCGCCGCCGCGATAGAACGCAGTCTGGTAAAGCAGTTCCCCCCTGACCTACCCGACCGATACGGGGAATGGATCGACAACACCGCCCTGGCCGACGCGGTGATCGCGGAACTGGAGCGACAGCCGCCTGGGCTGCAACGCGACGGCTCATTTATCGACGCCGCCGGAACTGTTTGGCGGCACAACGGACAGGAGTGGACTGATGACCGCGCCTACCGACCCTGACGACCACCGCACCAGGATCAATGCCGTGCTGTCTAAGCACTATCCGCAGACCGGCTACCAGGACGAACTAACGGACTGGTGTCAGTGCGGGATGCCCCGCGACCATGTGGCCGACGCGGTGATCGCCGAACTGGGGCAGGAATGGCGGGCTGATTTCGGCTACGACGGCTACGCCGAATGCGACACCCGCGACGAAGCCAAGGCCCAGGTTGATGAGTTCAACGCGGCACTGGGCGACGATATTAGGGACGGGGAAAACGCGATTATCATGCGCCGCTGGGTCACCGATTGGGAGACGACCAATGAGTGATCTCCGCACCCGCATCGCCGGGTTGGCACGGTTCCACATCCCCTTCGACTACGCCGGGGGACTGGACTGCGGCTGCGGTATGGATTTCAAGCCCGACCGCGGCGGTATAGATGTCGCTGATCAGATGTGGGCTGAGCATGTGGCCGACAAGGTGATCGAAGAACTGGGGCTGCAACGTCAATCTGGTTGGGCGGACGAAGCCATCACCCTTGGTGCTCCCGCCGATTCCCACCGCTACATCACTGATTGGATCGCGGATGAGTGACGCCTATGCTGCTGGACACGCATTAGACAGCTACAGGAGCGCGCGTTGGCCATCGTGGAAGTGCCCATGAACAGCCCGCGCGATATCGCCGTGATGGACGCCGCAGATGAACTAGAGCTGGTTGATGGCTAACGCGGCCGGAATGATCTTCGAGTCGATTTGGCGTGACTCGGATTGGCGCAAGCTATCTCGCGGCGCCCAGGCGCTATACATGCAACTGCTGTCACAGCACTGCGGCGGGGGAGTCACCGACGCGTTCCTGTGTCGCGAGTGCGTGGACACCCTTGAGGACAACTTCTGGACGACGGCCTGATCATCTCCGCGCCGTGCGCCTGTGGGCATGCCGAATGGCGCCACTACCTGGGATGGGGTTGGTGCATCGGCATTAAGGACGAAACCCCCAAGTGCGACTGCCAGCACTTCGCCGACGCCACCAAGCCGACCTATTGCATCCGCTGTGGAATCACACACCTTCCTGGCATGTGTGGAAGAGACAAACCAACGATCCGACGAGATGCGGGGTGACCGATGAGTGAGCAAACCTGGTGCGACTGTCGGTGGGACGATCCCAACATTCCCGATCCCGGCCCGTGTCAATGTCAGAGGGACGCCGACCATGACATGCCGCATCGCTGCTGCTGCGGAAACGTGGCTGACGATGAGTGACTTACGCAGCAGGATCGCTGACGTCGTGCAGCAGACGCCACTGTTCAACGCCTATAACCGTCCGACTGCCCTAGCTGTGGCCGATGCGGTGATCCGCGAACTGCGGTTGGACTTTGACCTTCGCACCCGTATCGCCAATGAGCCGCCGGAGGTCGTCAGTGGCCCATGACGTTCCGCCCCATGTGGTCGCCCGCGCCGATCAGGAACTGGCCGCGGTGGAACACCTCCTGGACTGGCTGATCGTCCGCTGGCGGGACCGCCAGCCCGAGTTCGACGCCGATGGACTGGATTACGTCGGCCGGGTGGGGGCGTTCATGCACGACATTTACGCCGCCACCATGCCCTATTCCCCGCACGCCCCCTACGCCACGCTCGCCGTCCTGTCCACCGCCGTCACCCGTCTCGCCAGGAGGAAACCATGACCCAGTGCGTCAACTGCGACCGCAAAGCACAGCTGTTCCTGTGCCCTACATGCATCACCGAGCTGCGCGGCCTGTTCGTCGGGCTGCCGCGGTTCCTGCGCCACCTCCACGAGACCGCCTACGGTCAGGCCACACTGGCCGATGACGGCCGGCACACCCGCTCCCGCGGCTATCACCTCGACGGTGACGCCGAGGTGGAGACCTACGGCCGCTCCGCCCTGGCGGTGTTTCTCTCCGCCGGTCGCTGCAACCCGAAGGCGCTGACGTTGCTCGACGATGTCCGCACCATGCTGGGCACCTGGGCTCGGCATCTGTGCGAGACCCGCGGCACGACCTTCCCTGTCGGATCGGATTCGCTGCTGTGCGGATGGCTGGCGCGTCACGTGAGTGCGATCGGGGCCGACGAGGCGGCCAAGGAGTGCTACCGGGATGTCTCTGACGCGGTGGTGCGGATCGAGCGGGCGATCAACCCGCCGGTGCCGCCGCGGCTGTGCGGGCCGTGCCCCAGCCGCGACGAGTACGGCATCGTGTGCGGCACCCGCCTGATGGCGCCACCGCGGGACACCACGGTGCGCTGCCCGCAGTGCGGTGCGGTGCACGACGTGGGGGAGCTGATCGGCAAGCTGCTCGCCGATGTCGAGGACAAGAACTTCACCGTGCAGGAGTTGAGCGTGGCGCTGGGGGCCTTGCGCCAGCCGGTCCCGGTCAAGACTCTGTACCGGTGGACCTACGAGGCGAAGCTGGTGCCCCGCGGATGGCGTGGAGACAAGCCGGTCTATCGGCTGGCCGATGCGCGCAGGCTGTCTGAGCGCCAGCGGGCGAGCTGACGCCACGCCGTACTACCGGCGGAAATGACATCGGTGTGATTTAATGAGAATCGGTTCGCAGTAGCACTACTATGTCAATTTTCACCCCGTCGTTCTCGGCGGGGTTTTTTCGTGCCACCCGCCCTCTCCTTCGGGTGGCCCGATTGCGGCCGTTGGGCAGGCGTCCGCATCCGCGGGGGCGCGTCCGCGAGATATCCCAACGCGCATTCACCCGCACCGGGAAGGAACCCCCCCGGGATGTTCAAACTGTGCCGCCAGCTGGCGGTCATCGACAGAAAGCTGACCATCATCATGGCCGATCAGGAAATCCTCAACGCCTACGTCGCCCGACTGGGCGCCGCCGTCTCGGCCATCAAGGACGAGATCGACGCGCTGAAGAACCAGCCCGGTTCGGCCGCGCTGGACTTCACCGGCCTGGAGTCGGCCGTGGCCGGCGTTGAGGGCCTCGAACCGCCTTCGGACACCCCCGCCGCCTGATTCATCCCGGCTACCGCAGCAGCCGAGATGCACATCGCTTTCCTGGGCAACTTCGCCGTCGCCCATTCCAGCGAAACTCATCACGCCAACAGCCTGGAGTCCCTCGGTCACACAGTGGCCCGCCTTCAGGAGGGCCAAGCCACCGGGGAGACCTTCCTCGTCGCGGCTCGGATGTCGGACCTGGCGGTCGTGGTGCACACCCACTCCTGGACCACTCCCGGAATGCCGCTGACCGACGCGCTCACCGGGCTGCAGCACCTCGGCATCCCCACAGTCACCTACCACCTGGACCTGTGGCGGGGCCTGGCCCGGCAGCGCGACCTCGACGAGGACCCGTTCTACCGGGCTATCGGCTGGTTCTTCACCGTCGACAAGCTGATGGCCGACTGGCTGTGCGACAACACCGCCGTCAAGGGCCGATTCCTACCCGCCGGGGTGTACGGCCCCGAGTGCTACCTGTCCGAGCAGGACAGCCTCCACGCCAACGACGTCATTTTCGTCGGATCCCGCAACTACCACCCCGAATGGCCGTGGCGGCCCCAGCTGGTCGATTGGCTGCGCACCACCTACGGTTCCCGGTTCACCCACATCGGACCCGACGGGGACACCGGCACGGTGCGCGGATCAGACCTCAACGCCGCCTACGCCCGCTCCAAGGTCGCGGTGGGGGACACCCTGTGCCTGGGATACACCTACCCGCACTACAGCTCGGATCGGCTGTTTGAGGCCGCCGGCCGTGGAGCGTTCCAGATCTACCCGCGCATCACCGGCCTGAACGACTGGTTCACTGACGGCGACCACCTGCGCTACTTCGACTTCGGTGACTTCGACCAGCTCGGGGAGCTGATCGAGCATTACCTCACCCACGACGACGAGCGTGAGCAGATCCGCCTGGCCGGCCAACAGCACGCCACAGCGCATCACACTTACGCCCACCGCTGGCAGACCATCCTCGACACGGTGTTCGCGTGATCACCGTCGGGCGGCTGATGCCGGTCAACCAGTGGGACCAGACCATGGTCGACGACTTGTTCGCCAACCGTCTCGGCCCGACCGGGATCGAGTTCACCCGTGTGGAGGGATGGCCGGAGACCACCGGCGCAATCGTGATCATCCCCGGCCACTACTGGGTCGGCCGCGCCAACCTCATCAGCGAGCACCTGTCGCGCTACGACTGGGTGCTGGCGATCCGCACCGGCGACGAGCGCGACGATTTCGACCCCGACCGGGTCTATCACCGCAACATCCGCTGGTGGGTCCAGACCCCGCGCACCGACCGCGAACACCCCGGGGCGCGGCTGTTCGGCGTCGGCTACAGCCCGCACCTGGCGCCCAAGCGTTTCCCCCCGGTCAAATACCTCGAGGTATTCCTTTCCGCCCAGGACAACCACGCCCGCCGCACGGCAGCATTCGCCGCCCTGACGCCGACGGAGCACCGGGTCGTGCACCGCACCGAAGGATTTACCCTCGGCATCCCGCCGCTGCGCTACACCGAACACCTGCGCGCCGCCAAGGTCGCCCCCGCACCCTCGGGTGTGTTCTCCCCGGACAGCTTCCGGGTATGGGAGGCCCTGCAGGCCGGCGCGGTGCCGATCGCCGATGACCTCAGCCCCGCCTACGACAGTCGCGGCTACTGGCAGCGCCTTCTGGGTGAGCCGCCATTCCCCGTCTACACCGACCCCGCGGAGCTACCCGCCCTGGTCGATGAGGTGCTCGACAACTGGGACGAGGTGTCCCCGCGCGTCCGCGCCTGGTGGAAGCGCTACAAATTCAACCTCACCCAGTGGCTGATCGAGGATCTGCTCGACCTCGGAGCTCTCACATGATCACCGCCGTCGTCCCGGTCTCGCCGATCCCGTCGCACCCCGACACCGTGATCCTGCGCGAAACCCTGGCCAGCATTCGCCACCACCTGTCCGACGCTGAGATCATCGTGACCTTCGACGGTATCCGCCCCGAGCAGGAAGACCGCCGCGCGGACTACGACGAGCACGTGCGACGCGTCAGCCGGCTCGTCGACGAGAACACCCGCACCGTGATCTTCTTCGATCACCGTCACCAGGTCGGCATGCTGCGCGCGGTCATCGGCGAGATCTACACCCCGCTGATGATCTACGTTGAGCAGGACACCCCGCTGGTCACCGATCTGCCCATCGACATCGAGGACATCGCCGCGCAATTGATGAGCGGACGCAGCGATCTGGTCCGCCTACATCACGAAGCTGTCATTCCCGACGCGCACCGGCATCTCATGCACGGGCGCACCGGGGCGTTCCTGCGCACCAGTCAGTGGTCCCAGCGCCCACACATCGCACGCACCGACTACTACCAGCGCATCCTCGATGATCACTTCAGCGCCGACGCCCGCTGTTTCATTGAAGACAGGATGCACGGCGTCATCCAGGACGCCTGGGGGACCGGCGACAAAGACGCTCACCGACTGCACATCTGGCGACCCACCGATGGCAACTTTAAGCGCACCTACCACCTCGACGGCCGCGCCGGAACCGCCAAGTACGACGCCGAGCAGCGGTTCTAGATGCTCGGCCTGATCGCCCGCGCCGACAACTCCGGCTTGGGAATCCAGTCGTGGGAGTTCGCCCGCCATATGCACCCCGACAGGGTGCTGGTCATCGACGTCAGCCACTTCTACGACGACGTCGCGCACTGCAACAAGCGCACGTTCCTTGATCGCTACCCCGGCGCGCTCATCGGCCACGGCTGGAACCCCAACACCGGCCTGCTCGAGAAGTTCTGCGACGGTCTGAACGTCATCTTCTGCTGCGAAACCACCTACAGCCCAGAGCTGGTGAGCATCGCGCACAAAGCCGGCGCCAAGGTCATCGTGCAGTACAACTTCGAGTTCCTGGCCCACCAGCTCTACACCTGGCCACAGCCCGACATGTTCGCCGCACCCTCGCGATGGATGTGGGATGCCATCGACGTACCAAACCGCATCCACCTGCCCGTCCCGATCGCCACCGACCGCTGGCCCGAGCCGCCCACCTCGACGGACTTCCTGCACGTCGTGGGACGCCCCGCCGCCTATGACCGCAACGGAACCCCGGACCTGCTCGCCGCGCTCCGCCACGTCAGCGCTGACATCACCCTCACGCTGACCTGCCAAAACGTCGCCTATCTGGAACAGCTCCTACACGCTCACACGATCCCCGACAACGTCGAGCTCGTTATCCGGTCAGGCGACGCCAACCACTACTGGGACCTCTACACCGGTGGAGTCCTGATCCTGCCCAGACGGTTCGGTGGCCTGTGCCTCCCCGCGCAGGAAGCCATCGGCGCCGGGATGCCGGTGATCATGACCGACATCGACCCCAACGACGCCTGGCTTCCATCCGAGTGGCTGGTCCCCGCGCAGCATCGCGACCAGTTCCAATCAGTCACCCCGATCGACGTCTACAGCGCAGACCCCGCCGCGCTGGGCGCCCTGATCGACCGCTTCGCCACCGATGCGCAATTCGCCGACGATGCTCGAAACACCGCAGACAAGATCCGCCACGCACTGTCCTGGGACACCCTCACGCCCACCTACGAGGACCTGTTCGCCTCATGCTGATCGGCATCGTCGGCCACGTCGACCGCGCCCATCAGGCGCGCATCCTCCAGCACAGCGTCGGCGCTTCGTATCTGTCTCTTGACGACGGCAGCATGGGCTGTGAAGCCAACCACCGCCACGTCTGGGACTGGCTGCACACTCACCGCCGACATCACGACTGGCTGGTCGTGCTTGAGGACGACGCCAAACCGTGCGACGGATTCCGTGAGCAGCTGCACGACGCGCTCAATCATGCGCCCGCCCCGGTGGTTTCGCTCTACGCCGGCCGACAGCGTCCGCCGCAATTCCAGTGGGCACTGGAGCAGGCCATTGGCCAGGCCGAGAACGAGGACGCCAGCTGGATCACCTCCAGTGTCCTCATGCACGCCGTGGCCGTGGCCATTTGCACCACCCAGGTCACCGACATGCTCGCCACCCTGGCTTGGATGCACGAACCCATCGACGAGTCATTGTCACGCTGGGCAACCCGCGTCGCCTACACCTACCCCAGCCTGTGTGACCACCTTGATGGCAAGACCCTGATCAACCACCGCGACGGCCAACCCCGCCCACCCGGGCGCACGGCGTGGCGGCACGGCACCCGACCTGAATGGACCGCCCGCAGCGTGGCCATGCCCCTGTGACCCGAAGGCGAACATGACTACCGAGCTGACCTACTTCACCGCCACCGGCCACTGGTACAACATCGAGTCCGCCAGCCCCGGCGGCACCACCTCCAACCTGCAGTTTCAGGTCATCAGCGGATTCGTGCAGTTCTACCCGCGGCTGCCCACGGGCTGGACAGCCCACATAGCCGACCTTGACTTGGGCGACGAGGGCGTTGCCGACACTGACCTGGCCATCGCCCCGATTCTGGGCCGCATCTACCAGGGCAGGCTGTCCACGATCGACCGCGCGGACACCGAAGGCGTGCAACTGCTGGCCAACTCCTCGGCGATCAGCTCCCAGATCGCCCTGATCAACGACAACGTCGGCCTGGTCTACGACGTCGCCTTCTCCGAGGTGGTCTACGCCTCAGCCCAGCGCCACCTCAGCAACTTCGCGTTCAGAGCGCCGACGGACAGCAGCGCCATCTGCCTGACCGACCCGACGCTCACCCGCCTGGAATACTTAGGACCCTGATGAGGCCCACCGGTCACCGGTGGCGCAGCGTCAAGGGCCGGTTCCGCTCCGACTGCCGACGCAGTGGGCAGCGCTGCCACCTGTGCCGTCAGCCCATTGACTACACCCTCCCTGCCCAGCACCCGGACGCGTTTGAGGCTGATCACCTGCAGCCCGTGGCACTGCGTCCCGACCTGGCCTACACCTACTCCAACCTGCGTCCCTCACACAGCCGATGCAACCGCGCACGACAGGCCGACGCGGTGCGGGAGTGGGTCGCACCCGCCTGGTGACAGGAATGCATGCATCGACATCATGAATATTCATGCAATACGATGCATGGTGGGGGCGGGTCAAAACTTCAAAATTCAATACAGGCACCTAGGCAGTGCCCGTACTTTATCGCCCACCCGTTTTACGTAAAATGTTAAGCCCCTGAACTGCACTAATGCGGCATCTCGGCGCCAATGAGCGGAAGCCCTGACCTGCGGGTTGCCCGAGTGCCGCGACCCCCATCAGGGGCATGCATAAACCGCATATCTATGCAAAGAGGTCCCCGGCGCGGGGGCTCGGAAGGATCCCATCGTGGCTGAGCACGGAACTCGGCAGCGGTATGCCGACAAGTGCCGCTGCGAACTTTGTCGCGCTGCGCAAGCGCAGTACATGCGCGAGTACAAGGCCCGCAAGGCCGGTGCGCTCATCGAGGTGTCGCGCGCGGGACGCCCGCGGAAGGCCGCCGTGGCCGTCGATGGTTCTGCTGCGGGATCCGCGACGGTCACGGCTCTTCCCGGCGCCACTGCCCGCGCAGGCGCCGCCGAAACCGCCGTCCTCGAGGAATTGGCGTCGCTGACCAGCGCGGAGACCCGACTCGGTGCCGCCCAGGCCGCGCTGGCGATGGCCCGCATCCTCGACAACCCGCTCGCGCTGTCCCAACAGCCCGCGGCCGCGGCGAAACTAACCACCATCCTCGAAGACCTGCGCAAGGGTTCGGCCCGCAAGCGTGGCCGGCTGGCCAGCGTTCAGGCGATGACCAGAACGGGTACCAATGGCTGAAGGCATCTCCCTGTACCTGGCGCACGCTTGGCTGGGCACGCTGGCCGGAACATCCTTCTCGGTCGGTGCCCGCTACCTGCAGCTGCACACCGGATCCCCCGGCTACTACGGCACCGCCAACATCTCCGTAGGCAACACCACCCGCCAGTCGGTGACCTTCGGCACCCCCTCCAACGGGGCGATCGTGGTCACCAACTCTCCGAACTGGACCAACACCGGACACCAGGAGACCGTCACCACCGTCTCGCTGTGGGACGCCTCTTCCGGCGGGCACTTCCTGCGGTCGATCCAGCTCGCCGCCCCGGTGACATGGGTGGGCACCAACACCCTGCGGCTGGATGCGTTCGGGCTGAGCCTGAGCCCGATGGCGGGCAGCTGACCGATGGCCCTCGGGGGACTGGTCACCGTCTACGAGTTCCGCCCCTGGACGGCCACCGGGAAAACGACCTGGATGAGTGTCCGCGCGGACACTAATCGTGTCACCTGGGTCATCGTCAACTACCCCAAGCGTTACCCGCTGTCGCAGTCGATCGCCACCGGCGTGGAGACGGCCATCAGCCTGATCCGATCCCGGCCGGGACGCTTCGTCCTGGTCGGCACCAGCATCGGGGCGATCATCGCCTCGAACCTGTACGACGAACTGCGCACCGGAAGGCTCAAGGACCGCCGCGGTGACCTGATCGCCGGTCTGATGATGATGAACCCGCGCCGTCAATCCGGTACAGGGTTCCCGGGCTCCCCGGAACTCAGCGGCCGCGGGATGCTGCAGCCGAACCTGACCGGTACCGAGGATCTATGGTGGGAGTTCCCCATCCCCAGCGATCCGGCGTCGACATGGCCCGACGACGACACCGTGCTGTCACTGTGGGGCCGCGACGTGTTCGCCGACTTCCTCAACACCTACGCCGGAACCCTCTACGAGACCCTGGACCGCTGGATCAACCCTCAGGTCAAACTGTCCACCCTGGCTACGGCGATGCAGGCCATCCTGGCCGGCACCACAACGGACAACCAGACTCCGGCCACCTACAAGCCGCTGTACTACCAGTTCATCGACGGTACCCGGTTCCCGTACGCGTTCCCGTTCGAACTGCAACCCGACCCGGCCGAGGGGCTGCCGAACCCGTACTGGCCCAACGGCAACCCGCTGCGCACCGTCCAGCAGATCGCCCTGGATCGCATCAACAGCCTGGTCGTGGCTGACGCCGACACCCGAGTGGAGGCGGTGGCCGTCCCGGTCTCCGCCGATGGATACACCTCGATCCGGTGCCGCACGGCAGACACCTATGACAGCGCGTTCGCCTCGATGGTGCATCGGCCCCCCACCCTGCGCAACATCATCGACCGCCGCCGCGAGGACTTCCCGCCGCCGTGGTGGCCGCCGGGTAACGCCCGCACCAAAGTGCGAGCCAAGTAGGTGCCCGAGCTGCTCGGCGCTGAAACGCCGCGGATCTTCATCCCGCCGCTGCGCGACGTCACCGCCGAATTTGACGAGCACGGCCTGACCACTCACGGCCACAGCGCAATCCGCTTCGCCGAGGAACTGCTCAACATGAAGCTGTTCCCCTGGCAGCGCTGGCTGCTACTGCACGGCTTGGAGCTCAACCTCGACGGCACCTACCGGTTTCGCACCGTCGTGGTCGAGGTCGCACGCCAGAACGGCAAGACCGCCGTGGAGATCGTGCTGGCGCTGTGGCACATGTACGCGCTGCAGTCCCGCACGGTGATCGGCACCGCCCAGGATCTGGCCAACGCCGAGAAGGCGTGGAAGGAAGCCGTCTCCCTGGCCCAGGCCGACGAGGAGCTGGCCGAGCTGATCCCCGACGACGGCGTTTACCTCGGACACCCCAAGCAATTTCAGATCATCCACCACGCCGAGGGCCGCGAAACCACCAGCGAGTACCGCATCGCCTCGGCCACCCGCCGCGGTGGCCGCGGTTTCTCCGGGGACCTGATCCTGCTCGACGAGCTGCGCGAGCATCAGTCCTGGGACTCCTGGGCTGCGGTGACCAACACCATGAACGCCCGCCCGAAGGCCCAATGCTGGGCGTTCTCCAACGCCCCGGACGCCTCCGGTGTGGTGCTGCGGTATCTGCGGGCGCTCTCGCACCGCGAACTGTCCTGGCCCGATGAGGATTCCGACGTCCAATCGGATGTGCTCGGCGAGATCGAGGCGCTGCCGGAGTTTGAGGACATGCCCGAGGTGCAGTTCGATACGGGCTGGTTCGAGTGGTCGATGGCGCCGGGATTGCCGCGCAACGACCCCGACGGTCTGATGCAGGCCAACCCGTCCTGCAATCACACCGAGGTCACCGACAACTGCATCACCTACCGGGCGCTGATCTCCGGCCTGCGGACCTCCCCGGCCCATGTGGCCGAGGCTGAGATCTGCTGCCGTGAAACCTCATTCGGAGTCGGTGGACCCTTCCCGGAAGGAACGTGGGTCGCCTCTTCCGACGCTGAGGCCCGACCCGCTGCGGGTACGCCGATCATGGTGTGCGTCGAGGTGTCCTCCAAGCGGTCGCACACCTTCATCACCCGCGCCGGCCTGGACGGTGAGGTCGCGGTGGTGGCGGTGGCCGAGGATCGCGCCGGGACCGACTGGGTCATCGACTACCTGGTCGAGAGCCGTAAAACCTACGCAGGGATCGTCATCCGCTCAGTCCTGGGCGCCCCGGTCGGATCCCTGCTCAAGGATCTACAGAAACGCCGCCTACCGGTCGTGGAGTGGAAGTCCGACCAGATCTCCGCCGGCTGCGGGCAGATGTTCGACCGGCTGCGCGACAACACCCTCAGGCACCTGCCGCACGGTGGCCTGGACATGGCCGCCACGTCCGCGGTGGCCAAGAACCAGCCCGCCGGCGGCTGGGTCATCGACCAACTGAAGTCCCCGACCGACGTCGCACCGCTGAACGCGGCCATCGGCGCGGTCTGGGGACTGGCCAACATTCCGGCCGTCCCGCGTGTGCACGGATGGGACGCCGACCAGATCTCGCATTGGGAGAAGCAACTCACGTGACTATCGGAACCGGTGGGCGGCTCTACGCCGACGCTGAACCGTCGGAGTTGACCGACCCCACCCTGGATATCAGCGACCTGTGGTCGCCCCCTGCGGTCAAAGACCCCGAGCCGCAACCCCGTCGGCGCTGGCGGCGCCCGAATTGGCCAGCCATGGTCTCCAATGCGGCCGAATTAGCCGGAATCGGCTCAATTTCGGCCGGATTCTGGCTGATTTCACCGTCGGTGGGCCTGATTTCGGCCGGTGTCGGCCTGCTGGTGATCGGCGTGGCCTCAGGTAGGCCGCAGTGAGCCTGATCAACCGGCTACTGCCGCGCGAACGCCCCCACGCCAACGAGGTGGAGGCCCGCACGGTCACCTCCTCGGCGTTCATCCCGCCACCGGCGGACGGCTACGCCTCCGACGTCGTGGGCACCCACCGGGCCATGAGCCACATGGCGGTGTTCGCCTGCGTTCGGCTCCTGGCCGACACGATCGCCTCCCTGCCTATGGCGGTGTACCGCCGCGACGCCAACAACCTGCCACAAAGGGTCAGCCCGACCCCGAAAGTGATCCTTCAACCCACGCCGGGATTCGACCTCTTCCAATGGAAGTGGATGGTCGTCTCCGCCTTGGCGCTGCGCGGCAACAGCTTCCACGTGGTCACCGGCCGTGACAGTCTCGGCTACCCGACCGCGCTGATGCCGGTCCATCCCGATCTGGTCTACATTGAGCGCCGCACCAACATCCTCGAGTGGTACGACCCCATCTACCGGGTGGCCGGGGAGCGGGTCGAGCGCGCCGACATCGTGCATATCCGCCGCTTCACGATGCCCGGGGAACCGTTGGGGCTCACCCCGATTCAGCAGGCCGCCCGCGCGATCGGCATCGGCATCTCCGCCGAGGAGTACGGTCACCGCTATTTTCGCGACAGCGCTAATCCCTCCAGTGTGCTGCGCACCGACCAGACGCTGACCCCCGAGGAGATCGAACTCAATCAGGCGCAGTGGATTTCCTCCAACGGTGGCCGCCGGCTGCCCGCGGTGCTCTCCGGCGGGTTCGACTGGAAACCGATCAGCATCACCCCCGAAGAGTCGCAGTTCCTGCAGACCCGCTCAGCGTCGGTGGCCGACGTCGCCCGCTTCTACGGCATCCCCCCGCACATGATCGGCGACGTCGAACGCTCCACCTCATGGGGCTCAGGCATTGAGCAGCAGGCCATCGGGTTCATCACCTACACCCTGATGGGTTGGCTCACCTGCATCGAGTCGGCCATCTCCAACCTGTTGCCGCGCGGGCAGTTCATGAAGTTCGACACCAACTACCTGATGCGCGGGGACATGAAGTCCCGCTTTGAGTCCTACCAACTGGCCCGCCAGTCCGGGCTCATGAGCGTTAACGAGATGCGCGCCCGCGAGGAAATGCCGCCAGTGCCCGACGGCGACGGATACCTGCAGCCGCTGAACTTCGCCCCACTGGGTTTCGACCCCGCCACCGCGGCCACCCCGAAAACCGAGGGAACCGACCCCACCTCCAAGCCTGCGCAGGGGCTTGAGCCGACGCCCCCAGGCATCGGCGCCCGCCTCCTCTCCCGATACCGCCAGGAGCACACCCATGGATAAAGCCGACCTGATCGACGCCCCTGAGCGGCGCTCGGTCCCCGCGTCGCAGTTCGAGTTCCGCACCGGGGCGAACAACACGCTGAAGTTCAGCGGCTACGCCTCAGTGTTCGACAAGGGCTACGACGTCCACGGCGGTATCGCCGCCGGCGGCTGGACCGAGTACGTCACCCGCAAAGCCTTCGACGTCACCCTGCGGGCCAACCCCGATGTCCACCTGCTGATCAACCATGACGGACTCCCGTTGGCGCGCACCAAGTCCGGCACCCTGCGCCTGGGCGTGGACACCACCGGGCTGATCTCCGAGGCCAACCTCGACCTGCGCGACCACACCGTGCGGTCTCTTGCGGTCAAGATGGAACGCGGCGACGTCGACGAGATGTCCTTCGCGTTCCGGGTTAAGGGCCAGCAATGGAACACCGACGAGACCGAACGGTCACTGACCGAGGTTTCCCTGCACAAGGGCGATGTGTCGATCGTGTCCTTCGGCGCCAACCCGCACACCTCGGCCACCATCCGCTCCGCGGTGGAGCGGCTGGCCAACCTCAAGGGCGAGGAGCTCGCCGAGCTGCGCGCGATGTCTGACGACGTCGACCGCGCCGTCACCCAGCTACTGGCCTCCCGTGGAGAAACCCGGCCGCCGGCCAACGAGTCGCTGCGCGCACTGCTGGCCCGCATCAAACGCTCGGCCACCGAGGGGCAGATCGGCGACCCGCGCAATTCCACTCTCGCCCAAGCGATTCACGACATGTGCGCCGAGGCCGGAGCGGACTGCGGCACCGAAACCCAGCCCGACGACGATCCCGCCGATGACATGAAGCTCTCCGCCGGCCCGGCCCCGGAACGTCGCCAGAACGGATCCGGCCTGTCAATCTCGGAATACCGGCGGCTGTGCCGCCCGGGCGGTCAATCCGGCCCGCTCACCGTCAAGGAAGCCGCCTCGCTGGCCTCCTGACCCATCAACTTAGGCCCCGCACCCCTGGCACTGGGGTGCGGCCTAAACCTGCCCGCCATCGGGCAGAACGCCCTGGCACTGGGCCGCGCTGAGGCGCACCACCATTCACATCAATCCGAAAGGAACCTCTCCATCATGGAGGAATTTCTCAAGCGGCTCATGGCGCAGCGCGAAGAAGCTGCCAAGGAGCGCGAAACCCTGATTTCCAAGCGTCAAGCCATCCTGGACGTGGCCGAGGCCGCGGGCATGGAAAACCTGACCGATGTCGAGGACAGCGAGTTCCGCTCGTTCACCAAGGACATCGAGAAGACCGACGCCCGCCTCAGCGGCCTCGACGAGCGCATCGAAGAGCAGCGCTCGGAGATCTCCCGCGCCGGCAAGCTCTCCGACGGCGACAAGCGTCTGCGGGAAGCCCGCCGCCTTGTCGAGTCGGTGCGCGAGCAGGCCACCTACGTCAAGGGCGACCCCCGCCGGTCCTACCTCAAGGACTTGGTCACCGTGTCGATCCCCGGCCGCTCCGATGCCGATGAGGCACGCGAGCGCCTGTCGCGGCACGCCCAGGACGTCGATACCCTCCCGGAGTACATGGAGGCCCGCAACCTGAACCGCACCAGCGGCACCGGTGGCTACGCCGTCCCGCCGTCGTGGTTGGTCGACCAGTACATCGCGCTGGCGCGCGCCGGTCGCCCGGTCGCCAACGTGGTTCAGAACCAGGCACTCCCGGCCGGCACCAACAGCATCAACATCCCCAAGCTGGCCACCGGAACCGCCACGGCCATCCAGAACGGCGACAACGTCAACGTTCAGGAAACCGACCTGACGGATAGCTACGTCACCGCCCCGGTGCAGACCATCGCCGGTCAGCAGGGCCTGTCGATTCAGCTGCTGGATCAGAGCCCGATCGCGTTCGACGAGGTCGTCTTCCGGGATCTGACGCAGGACCACGCCACCAAGGTCGACGCCCAGGTGCTCTACGGCACCGGCTCCAACGGCCAGGTGCAGGGCATCCACGGCACCAGCAACATCCTGACCGTGGCCTCCGGTGGCACGACCATCGCCTACGTCTACGCGGCGGTGGCCAACGCCATCCAGCAGATCCACGCCAGCCGTTTCCTCCCGCCCGAGGTGATCGTGATGCACCCGCGGCGCTGGGGCTGGTTCCTGTCGCTGCTGGACAGCCAGAGCCGTCCGCTGTTCCTCCCGGCGGCGAACAACCCGATGAACGCCGGCGGCATCCTCGAGAAGGTCGACTCCCAGCAGGTCGTCGGCCAGATGCACGGTTTGCCCGTCATCACCGATCCGAACCTGTCGACCAACAACGGCGCAGGCAGCAACCAGGACTACGTCTACGTCATGCGCGCTTCGGATCTCATCCTGTGGGAGTCGGGTCTGCGGACCCGCGTCCTGCCGGAGACCCGGGCGACCTCGCTGACGGTGCTCCTGCAGGTCTTCTCCTACGTCGCCTTCTCCGCGGGCCGCTACCCGCAGAGCGTCGCGGAGATCACCGGCCTGATCGCTCCCACGTGGGGCAGCTAGCCAGGTAACCGAGCGAGGCTGGGGGCAGGGCGATCCCTTGCCCCCAGCCTCGCTCGACGGCACAACTACAGAAGAGGTCTCTCGGTGAACCTGGAAGTCCGGCACGAATTGGATCCCCCGATCCAGCTGCGTGATGTCGACGCCGACTACGCGCGCTCCATCGACGAGGCGATCGCCACCTACACCTCCCTCGGTCGCGAACCCACCGAGCACCTGCTGGCGCTCAAGGCGGAGATCGCCGCGCACGCCGCGCTTGAGAACAAGGCCGACGACACCGCGCTGGAGACGGCCGTCCCGGCACCGTCGGCGCCTGCGCGCCGGAGAGTCAAGCGTGAGCACACCGCTGGTTGATCCCGACGGTGACGATGACTTCGACGCCTGGGGGGCACCGGATCAGTCGGTGTTCATCGCGATGGCTGAGGCCGAGGTGCGCAAGTACTGCGGCTGGCACATCGCCCCCTCGTTGACGGTCACCGCGCAACGCTGCTGGTTCGGCTCCCGCGACTTGGTCATGCTGCCCTCGGCGTATGTCACCGCCGTCGACACCGTGGCCATCGACGGCAAGATCCAGACGGCCGACACCGACTACTACTGGGACGCCCCGAACCCGTGGATCCGCCGCAAGCCGATGTCGTGGCCCAAGAACAAGTTCGCGCTCATCGGATTCACTCACGGCTACGACGTCACCCCGATCGACGTCAAGGCAGTCATCTTTGAGCTGGTGTCCACGGCCATGGAACTTCCGGCCAGCAACGCCACCGAGATTCGGACCGCGCAGTACAACCTCAAGCTGCGCCGCGAGATCGGCATGGAACTGACCGGCGCGCACCGTAACCGCTTGGGCCGCTACCGGATCCCGCGCTTCGGCGCACAACTGTGCTGATGGCCAGCATCCCCGCCCCGATCACCGTCTACCACCGCCCGTGGATCACCACCGGTGCCACCGACGCGCACGGCAACCCCGCCTACGCGCTCGGCCCGACGGTCGCGCGCAAAGTGCAGGCCATCAACGAGTTCGGCCGGCGAGGGTCTTCCCGTGAAGTGGTCTCACCCGATTTCGTCAACCGCGCCGAAACGGTGCTGGAAATCGCGGTGCCCGACGCGACGCTCTACCACCAGAAGGACCAAGTCATCATCGGCGCCACCGGAACCGACAACGCCGGGGAACCGGTGGACGGCCTGGAGTTTCACGTGGAGGGCGTCCCCTCGGACAACAAGCTCGGCCCACTGCCCCTGCTCAACCGGATGATCGGCGGCGTCGTGCGCGTTCGGAGGGTCACCTAGATGGCTGAGGACCTCAACATCGTCTACGGCGTCAATGACACCGGGACGTCGTTCTCCATGAGCCCGACCTCCGGTGACTATGACCCCGGCAACCTGGTCGAGATCGACCGGGCGATCCGGCATATGCCCGCGGTGGTGGACTATCTGCAGAAGAAGGCCGGCGAGTGCCGGGGGATGATCGAGCACGCCGAACACTTCCGCGTGATCATGTCCACCGGCGGGCAGTCCCGCGCCCGCGCCTACGTCGCCCCGTCCGACAACGCCGGGATCCACCTCGAGTTGGCCGACAGCGTGATGCTCAAGGCCGCGGCGTCGATGTCGGGCCGATGACCTGGACCCCCGGCCACCTCGACCCGGTTGTCCTTCCCCCGGACATCGAAGAAATCGCGGTCACCTACCTCAGCGGCATCGTGTCCCCAACACCGGTGGCCACCCGAATGCCCAACCCGGCCAACCAGTCCGACACCGTCAACGACTTCCTGCGCGTGGAAGCCGCCGGCGGTGGCCGCCACAACTACCTGCTCTGGGAGTTGGCGTTCATCATGCACGCCTACTCACCGACCGAGACCGCCGCCGCCGCGCTGGCCCAGAAGGTCACCGCGCACGCCGCCGCGGCCCGCGGCCAGGTCGTCAACGGCTTCCCGATTCAGGCGGTCGTCAGCGTCGTCGCCCCGACGCGATTGAGCGACCCCAACATCAACCTCATCCGCTACCGCTCGATGGTCATCTGGCGCATGCCAGGCCGCCCCACCTAAAGCCGCAGTACCCGCACAACTGAATACCCACAACCGAATACCGCTCCCACACTCTCCAGCCCTTGACAGCCTGTCCGGGGCTTTTTTCATTGGAAGGAAAACCCCATGCCGGTTACCGCCGACAATGCCGGGCAGGCGATTTCAGCACAGCCTCGAATCACCGGCTCGGTCCTCTACGCACCCCTGGGCACCGCACTGCCCTCCACCAGCTACGACACACTGGCCTCCGGTTTCACCGACCTCGGCTACATCGACGAGAACGGCGTCAAAACCAAGGAAGACCGCTCCAGCACCGACGTGTACGCCTGGGGCGCCAACCTGGTCGGCTCACTGCAGGACAAGTACTCCCGCACGCTGTCGTTCAAGCTCTACCAGTTCCTCAACGAGAACGTCCTGGCCACGGCCTACGGCAACGCCAACACCACCGTGACCGCCCCGACGTCGTTGCACGGCAAGGAAATCGCGGTCAAGCTCAACGCGCTGCTGCTCGACACCCTCACCTGGGTATTTGACGGCTACTACGCCACCACGGCCGGCTACCAGGCGCTGGTGCGCTACGTCATCCCCGTCGGTCGCCCGGTGCAGATCGGTGACGTGAACATGACCAACAAGGAGTTCATGTCCGCCGACATCACGTTGAAGGCGTTCCCGGACAGCAACAACAACCTCGGGTACCTCTACGTCAACGACGGCATCAAGACCGGATCGAGCATCGGTGGCAGCTAAGAAGGCAATCCCGCAGCCACCCTCCCCCGGGAAGGGGGACGCTTCGGCGTCCCCCTACCCCGAAGGCACCCCGCTGTTCACGTGGAAACCCAAGGACGGCAGCGACCAGATCGTGTTCCCCAAGGCCACCACAGTGGTCAAACCCGGCGAGGCGTTCCGATTCTTCTTCAAGCTCAACAAGCTCAAGGGCGACATGGTCGGCCAGTTCGTGTTCATGATGGACTCCGCCGGCGTGCCCGAGGCGATGCAGGAGCGCGCGGCCTGCCTCCCCGATGACGAGGTCATGGAACTGATCTCGGCATGGACGGGGGAGCTGAGCGAGCGGGGGGAATCCTAACGGTCGCCGGAGCGGCGGCCGAGCTGTTGTGGGTCGCTGAAACGGTGGCCGAGCACACCAACGCCGTCGTGCTCGACCTGCTCGGAATGGGTTTACATGCAGTAGATCTGGGCACCGAGAAGCTTTCGGTGGGGGAGCTGATGGCCGTCGTGCTGGCCTGCCCGCCCGGGTCGGCGGTGCGCTACCACGCCGTCGACAAGGGTTGGACTCCCGAAGCCCAGTTGCTGGCCAACCTCGGCGAGCAGCAGGCCGGGGTCCTGCAACTGTCCGGGCGCTACCCGCGGCCCGGGCTGCCCGTCGAACCGGCCGAGATTCCCAACCCGATCGGCCCCGACGGCGGCCCGCGCCTGACCCCGATGACGCTGTCCGAGTACAAGGCCCGCCGCGACCGCGACCAGGCCCACGCCGCTCAATTGGCTTCCACCGAAAAGAGACTCGCCTAAACCGATGGCCGAAAACGACATCAATCTGGCTGCGCTGTGGATCCCGGTCATGGCCGAGACCTCCCACATCAAGGAGCAGCTCAAGAAGGCCGGCGAAGAGGGCAAGAAGGCATTCCTAGACGGCCTGTCCGGCGCGGGGGAGAAGGCCGGCGAGGGGTTCCTCGAGGGCCTGCGATCCTCGGATCTGACCGGCGGAATGACCCGGATCCTGCAGGGCGGCTGGGCCGGGGTTGTGGCGGCGTTCACCGAGAAAGGCCTCGACCTGATCGGGGAAACCTTCGAGAAGATGACCGAGATGGCCAAGGAGGCCGCCAAATCGATCATCGAGGTCGGCGAAGCTTGGCACGAGGTCGGCCGCCAGCTGGAGACGTTCACCAACGCCTCGGGGGAGAAGCTCGAAGAGCTCAAGCGCACCGCCGACGATGTGGTGCGCGGTGGCCTGGACGTGTCCATGAAGGACCTCGGCCAGACGATGGGTATCCTCAGCCAGCGCATCGGGCTGACCGGCCAGCCGCTGGAGACGATGACCCGTCATGTCATGGAGTTGGGCGACCGGTTCGGTCGGCTCAACGTGCAGAACCTCGCCGCGGCGTTCCACGGGTTCGGCGTCTCCGGGGCTGATGCCGACAAGGCACTGCAGTCGTTGCTCAACGTCGCCCGCAACCTCGGCATGCCCCTGGACGAGGTCATTGCCGGTGCTAAACAGGGCGGCTCGGTGTTCCGCCAGCTTGGCTTGGACATCGGCGAATCCGGTGCTCTGGCAGCGCAACTGAGCGCAGCGGGGATTGACCTCGCTCCAGTGCTGCGTGCATTGCAGGCGTCAATGAAGAAGCTGCCGCCCGGCGAAACCTTGGCCGAGGGAATCAAAGATCTCGTCAGCCAGCTCAGGGCAGCGATCGACACCGGCAACGTGGCCGCCCAGCAGGATCTCGCCACCAAGATCTTCGGCCCAAAGTGGGCGGATGCGCTGCAGGCGATTCAGCGCGGCCTGCTCGACACCAATACCCTGGTGTCCACCTTCGCTGACAACGGCGCGGAGTCGATCGACCAGTTCCTTGAGCACACCAAGTCCCTCGGCAACGAGTGGCAGGACTTCAAGAACCAGATGGCCCTGGATCTGCAGCCCCTCGGTGAGACCGCGATCAAGGGCCTCGAGGAGGCGCTGAGCCACCTCAAGAAGTGGATCGACGAGCACCACAACGAGATCATCGAGAAGATCCGCGAATACGGCTCCAAGTTCATCGACAACCTGCCCCTGATCAAGCAGTTCGTCGAGGGCGCCATCGTCACGATGGGCGCCTTCTTCGACTTCATGAAGAACGGCGCAGCCACCATCGGCAGCGTGCTGGCCGACATCACCTGGCTGTGGGCCAAGGTTACCTTCAACGATGACCTGGCCAGCCGTGCCGATGACATGCTCGACTCGTTCCAGAAGATGGAAAAGCTCGACTTCACCACGGCGGCAACGACGTTGTCCCATGTCGTCGACGGCATCGACACCTCGCCGGAGAAACTGCAGGAACTCAAGGACGCCCTCAACGGCATCACTGACAACCTCAAGGACCCGATCTGGTCGGCGGCCGGCGCGGGCACGACCGGCCCCGGTGCACTCGGCTCACTCGGCGGCCCGATGGGCTCCGTCCCGTCGATCGCACCGTTGGATAACGGCGGCGGGGCGGACGTTGGCGCGTCCTTCGGGGCGCCAGGCGGCGCAGGCCGCGGGCTGATCATCGGTCCCGGCGGCCCAGGAACCACTCCCAACGGATTTAAGCTGAGTCCATCCCTGCAACGGTTTACCGTAAACGGGCAGACCGAGGCCGACGCCGCGGGAGGTCCGGCCAGCCGACTGGCAGCGTTCGCGCAATGGTTCAACGACAACATCGAGCCCGTCAAACAGTTGTCAGGTTTCGACGCTGGCGGGCACGGCATGGGAAGTCAGTCCAATCACGCCTCGGGCACAGCATTAGATATCAACTGGGACGATTTCACAGCCCTGCAGGGCCACGGTGCCGATGCGAGAACTCACTTCTCACAGGCACAGATGCGAACCATCGTGGCCAAGCTGAACGAGATGGGAATGAACTGGGGTCAGTACTGGACTCCGGACTCCCGCGACCCGGGGCACTTTGAGCTCTCCGGTGCGCCGTACTCACAAAACGGTCCACAAAACGTCGGACCGCTGGCCGGCCAGGCCGCAGGCTTCCCCGGCCGCGGATTTCCGCTGCCCTGGAA
>Ga0194041_10000048_pt1 | contig 43333 bp, 39 predicted proteins | sample JunL449m_MetaG_FD_160082 | JGI IMG/M metagenome (GOLD analysis project Ga0194041, IMG submission 160082) | Anoxic zone freshwater microbial communities from boreal shield lake in IISD Experimental Lakes Area, Ontario, Canada - Jun2016-L442-9m | ecosystem: Environmental > Aquatic > Freshwater >...
TCTCGATTACGGGGTTGGTATCGGCTGGATGAAAGAGGAGTACGAGGCAGTTGGCGTTCCATGGGAAGGTCGAGCAGATCGTGCAGACGAGTACATCCAGGCCATGAAAGCTCTTTGGACTCAACATCGTTCTGCATTTGATGGCAAGTTCGTATCATTCAGTGACGTTGTTGCGTTTCCAAAACCTGTGCAAAATCCACACCCACCAATTTTGGTCGGAGGAATTTCTCGCGGAGCGATAAAACGAGCTGCAAAATTTGGTGATGGCTGGTACGGCTGGAAAATGACATTAGATGAGCTTGATGTAGCAATCGACATGTTGCGAGAAGAATTAAGTCTTGTAGGGCGGTCGCTAGACGACGGATTCAAGCTGATGCTAGGAACTCCGCACTTCGGAGATACTGCCGAGGTCGTTGATTTCATCATGCAACTGAAAAGAAGAGGAATTTCAGAGTTTGTTTTGGGGCTGTCTCTTTCTCGGAGTCGTATGCGAGAACAACTTGAATCTTATGCACGAACGGTTGTCTCGGTAGTCCAATGATTGAGTTGGGGCTTTCGCAGGCCGAGAGAGATATTGCACAACAGGTAACAGAACTCGGATGGAACACTCTTCGACCGATTTTCCATAAATTTGGCGAGCGACACGAAATTTGTCGAGAGGCAGTCGATGAGATTGCCGGGGCAGGTTTTTTTGGATTGAACATCGATTCGAAGTTTGGTGGCGCAGGGAATGCTCACCGGTATTCGACACTGTTGTGTATCCTTCGCGAAAATCTTGGATATTGCGACCCATCTGCTGACTTCACCTTCGGACTGCAAGGTTTGGGAACTGTCGCGATTGTGAAATATGGTACAGAATCTCAAAAGGAGCGGTATCTCACAGATCTCGTGAGGGGTAAGAAAGTATTTGCGTTAGCCATGACAGAGCCACTCGCTGGTTCAGATGTTCAGTCAATGGCGACGACCGCTCAAGTAGGCACGAACGGCTACACATTAAATGGTTCAAAGACATACATTTCTGGTGCGCCTGACTCTGATGTTTATGTAGTTTTTGCTCGAACTGATGGTCTTGTTCGGGGTCGCGGAATCACCGCATTCATTGTCGAAAAAGGCACGAAAGGGTTTAGTGCAAAGCAAGATATTGGGCTAGCAGCTCCACATGCAATTGGCTCGCTCAAATTTGAAGACTGCGAAATACCGGCTGAAAATATCGTTGGAGTCGTCGGCTCTGGCTTAAATGTTGCTCTCGGCACTCTTGAGGTGTACCGACCCTCTGTTGGCGCATTAGCTGTGGGGATGAGTCGTCGAGCTATTGATCTTGCAACAGAATTTGCGAGAGGTCGAAAGATGTTTGGCAAGACCCTTCTTGACTTTGATGCGACCAAGTCAAAGATTGCAACAATGTGGCTTGATATGACATTTTCGCGAGGGCTTGTATACCACGCCGCATCCATTCGGGATCGGGAAATGTCTTCTGCACGTGAGGCAGCAGTTGCAAAACTTTTTGCGACTGAGACTGCACACCGAACGATCTATGAATCACAACAGATTCATGGTGCGAGAGGAGTGACGCTTGGGTCGGAAATAGAATTGTTGTCTAGACACATCAGACAAGCGACTATTTATGAGGGCACATCTGAGGTTCAGCGAACCATCATTGCTCGGGCCGAAATTGCAAAGAACACTTATGGTGGCACAGCTGAAGAGATGGGTATTGCTGGAGTTGTTCTTTCAGAGCTGCATGATCAAATCGTGAATGATGCGTCGATGCAAAATCAGACGAGACAGTTTCGTTTTGCTGACCTCTGCGTCTCTATTGATTGCGTAAAAGTTATGAAACGACAATTGAATGAACTCAGAAATGTTGAGGATTCGCGAACCAAATTGTTTGAGTTAGCAGTATCTGTTGCAGAAGAACGAGCGGTCAATCTGTGTTCGGCCTTTTTGAAGGAGTTCAGTAAGGTCTCGGTGCTTTTTGATGAAGCGGAGCGCAAGAGGTATGAGGCTCAGTTATCAAATGGGATACACATTTCTATCGATTCTGCAACATTGGAAATCGGGTCAATTTTGTTGAATGTCTAGCGAATGTTGATTGAAGTCAGAAAAGCAAGTTTTAACATATTGGGGGAAACGGGATGTCTGAGACTTTAGGTTCGTTACTACACAATGCATGTTTGCGCTACGGAGACCGAGTCGCGCTAGTTGGTCGTGATGGAAATCGTACGTATCGCCAACTCCTTGAGCGAGGTAGTCGGTTGGCAAATGGTCTCGCGGGTTTGGGGCTGAAGCCAGGCGACCATGTTGCTGCACTATTGGAAGATACGGTAACTGCCTTCGAGGTCTATTTCGGGTGCGCGCTCGGTGGATTTCCCCTTGTTCATGTGAACGATCGACTGGTTTCACGTGAGATTGATTTCATTTTGGAAGATAGTAAATCAACTGTGCTTATTCATACAGATGGGCGAACTCCAGTTATTGATGAACTTGCATCTCTGAGCAGTATGAAAACTGTTATTACTATTGGCGACAATTTGTCCAAGGGCAGTTTGAATTACGAGAAATTACTTGAGAAGTCTTCATCAATAACTCCTCCTGATACACGCAAGCCGGAAGATCTTGCAATTTTGGGTTACACGTCAGGTACAACCGGTTTTCCAAAGGGCTCAATGTCGAGCCATCGGGCAGTTGTTGGATGCATTAAATTAATTCCATTTGCATACCGATTACCGATGTATGGACGATGTGCATTCACTGGGACGCTGTCATTTGTCAGTGGAATTTGGGGCGTTATTTTGCCTCACCTCTACACAGGGGGGACGGTGAGCTTCCTAGCTCCTTACACGGTTGAGACATGGGTCGATCACATGATTAACAACAAATCGACATTTACCTATGCGCCATCACCATTGGTGCCGGGGTTTATTGAAGAAGTTGGTCGACGCAGAGATGCGCTCACGCATTTGGAAACCGTCTTGCACTCGGCTTCTCCACTTCCTCCAGCACATGCTCAGGCTCTGGTTGAATTGATTGGGGAGCGTTATGTCGAAGTGTGGGGAATGACAGAGACTGTTGCGCCGCTTACTGTCACGGCTCGTGAAGATTGGCGCGGAGTGACTCGGGCTGACGATATTTTCAGCAGTGTTGGAAGACCTCTGATGACTGCATCGATCAGAGTCGTCGACTCGCAACGGCGACCCGTAGCTTCTGGAGAAACTGGTGAATTGGTCGTGAGTGCTGACACGATGTTTTCTGGTTATTACAACCGGCCCGACAAAACGAGTGAAGTATTGGTCAATGGCGAGTACTTCACCGGTGATATTGGTCGAATTGATGCTGCCGGATACATCTATGTCACCGATCGTGCAACAGACATGATCATTACCGGTGGCATGAATGTTTATCCTGCCGAAGTTGAGGCTTATCTCGCACAATTGACACAGATTGCTGAAGTTGCCGTGGTTGGAACTCCAGATGCCAAGTGGGGAGAGACGGTAACGGCGGTTGTTGTGCTGAAAAATGGCCAGACCATCTCGCAAGAAGACATCTTGAGACATGTCAAAACAGGTCTCGCAAGTTACAAGAAGCCAACTCAAATTGTATTTGCAGAGAGCTTGCCACGAAATGCGGGGATGAAGGTGCAGAAACACATCTTGAAAGCATCCTTGAAGGAAGGCAAATTGTGAGTCAGGCGCTACTTGCGGGACAGCAATTTATAGATGCACTTGACAGCAACGATTACTCGGAGATAATTGGAACAGTTGATTTAGGTGGAACTTGGTGGGTCGACACTGGGCTTGATCGTGCGGCTGGTGTGCACGGTTTTGATCCAGGCGATACAAGGCCATGGCCTTTGCATGGGCAAATGAACATGCAGGAAAAAACATCGTTGCTAAAGAATATTCGACTTCGATTTCCGGATAGGTGTAGACAAATTCGATGGAATTCATTTGCGGGATCTCATCAAGCCATTGTTGAAGTGAAGGGCGATGGCACAACAAGCGAGGGCAAGCGTTACCAAAATCGCTATGCCTTTGTCTTAGATGTTGAGAATGGCTTGGTTAAACACGTTCGTGAATATTTGGACACGAAGCACGCAGCAGATATTTTTGCCAATGTGAAGATGGGTTCACCATCTACATACGACTGGAAGGTACTCGATACCGTCACCTCTGGTACGTCGTTGGATGCATTGGCTATTGAGTTTTGTCAGGCAATTACTGAAGCTGATCCAGATCGGATGAAGTCCATTGCAGCCAGCGATGCAACTTGGTGGGCGGATACCGGAACAAAAAGAGAAATTGGCGATTTTGATCGTGCTCCGACTGATGACTCAAAACTTATTGGAAATGTAAATCTATGGCGTCGTGTGGAACAACTTCCAGGGCTTACAAAAACATTTAACAGTGGATGGATTTTGCATCCAACCAGAATCGTGAGCGATGGCCAGTCAATAAGTATCGAAGCTTCAAGCAACGGTCAGCGCATTGACCCAAAAACCTCAGAGTTAAAGACTTATCAAAATCGCTATTGCTTTATCATCGAAACTCAGGAGAAGAAAATCACTAAAGTTCGTGAGTATTGCGACACGCAACATGCTTTCGATGTGTTTCGAATGGGATGAGCACGATCATTTAGGAATAAATGAGTTCCAGCTGGATACTTCATTAACCTGCTTTCGATTGACAGGACCAAATGGTTTGAGGGGGTAGCCAAGTGGAATCGTCACCTCGATGTTGGTTCCCTTTGGGAGCTCAAGCAATTTTTCGATTTGATCTCTCGCGTGAATATGGAGAGTTGTGTATGCAGCACCTACTCCAGCCGCGCGAGCCGCTACCAAAATATTTTGTGCAGCCGCATACGTTGCGCTCAAGATCATTTCTCTTGAGTCGAACCCTGGTCCGTATTCCATCTCGATGCCACAAACAAAAATGATTGCCGGGGCATGACCTATTGATCGAATTAAGTCGGCAGCATCCTGGTACATCTTTTGCTTTTGTGGTGTTCGAAGTCGAGGTATAGCTTCCTCTACTTCAGCTGCTCGAGGGGCGATGAAGTCAGCGATTTGAGCCTTGATCTTGTCATCGTCGACGAGAACAAAGTGCCACGGTTGGCTATTGCGTGGATTGGAAGCATATGTTCCAGCAGTAACGATGTTTTCAATAATTGTTCGATCTACATGTTGGTCTTGAAACTTGCGCACAGATCTACAAGTAGCCATCACATGCAAAAGGTCGTCAAACGTAGGTTCTTGCAGACTCATCCTTGGTTCCTCACTATTGGCTCAAATGCACTTGGGAGATTGTCTGGAGTGGTGAATCCGCGTGATCCTGCGGCTCGGATGGTTCGTTTTGAAATCTTCCATGAAGTATTTTCTTTCACAACTTGGTCAAAATATCGACCCCACACTTCGGCGGTTGAACCATTTTCCAGCTGATGCCATGCGTAAATGTAGCTACTACATTCCGCTGTATTTGTTGTCAGGTTTGTGATTTGTACGTTTGATAGGTGATGGCTGGTCGCCGAATAGAGACAAAGCCGACTTGAGAGAAGATTGACGATTGCTTCTCTCCCCGAAAAAATTCGATTAAATCCATAATCGATTACGGCATCTTCGGAAAACAAGTCGTGTAATTCTTCGGTTGCAATGCGATCGACATAATCACAGTACTTGTAAAGGAGCATCTCAATTTGGTACATCTCCGGCGTGTTGTATTCGGTCATAACAACTCCAGTTCTAGATGCGATCAAATGCTTGAATGATTGATGTCATTCTGTCAGCATCTTTGATTGGCCATCCAAAGTAGGACGATACTCTGTCGAAGCGATTGCCGAATCGCTGTTGAACAAGTTTGGGCATCTGTTCTGGAGTACCGCTTACAATTATCTCATCAAGCAGTTGATCGGAAATCAGAGATCCCATTTGGTCCCATTCGCCTCGCCTTGACATTTCTTGTAGTTGAGGCTGGATGTCGAACTGATTGAGAGACTCAAGAACGCCTTTGTATGCAGGAGTAGACGCGTAGAACGCAATCTGGTCCCGGGCTTTGTTTCTTTGAATTTCAATTTCCTGATCATTTTCACCCATTGCCATAAAAAGCGGACATGTGACTGTGAAGTTGTCACGTGTACGTGAAGTGCTCGCAAACCCTCTATGTAATGCTGGAAGTGTTACGGAATCGAGGAATGCCGGATGAGTCATTCCGTGGAGAATGACACCGTCGCATGCTCTGCCAGCAAGTTCGGTCATCCGTACTCCAACTGCCGCAATATATATCGGAATTTGGTAATCGTGTAACGGTGGAGTAAATACTGGCGACATCAACGTGTGCGAATAGAACGCGCCTTCGTACTTGAGTCGAGAACCTGTTCTCCACGAAACAAATATTGCCTGAATCGCGCGAATGTAATCTTCGAGTCTCTCAACCGGCGACCCCCAGGGCATCGCAAAACGCCTAACGATGTGAGCTTCGATTTGGGTTCCCAAACCAAGGGTAAATCGACCTTGCGAGGCTGCTGCTATGTCCCAAGCCGCATAAGCAGTCGACATGGGATTGCGTGCAAAAGCAACAGCTATTGCGGTTCCAATGTCTACGGTTTCGGTATTGAGTGCAATCGCTACTGACTGAAGAAATGCATCGGTAACGCTTTCAGTTGCCCAGACGCCCTTGAAACCGAAGCTTTCGGCCTCACGTGCATCTATCGATGCTTTGGTAGATGAGTGGCCTATCAGGCTCGTGTCAAGCTTCATGATTATTCAGATGGACTAAACCGTACAAGGGCACTACGTTGCGCGGAACATACAAGGTCACCTCGTTGGTTGCGAGCACGGTGTTCAAGGGTGACAATTCCTTGTTGTGGTCGCGACTTTGAAGGTCGCTTGTCAATAATCTCGGTCTCCGCATACAGAGTGTCACCAATGAATACTGGTAGCGGAAACTTGATTTCGCCAAAGCCCAAATTGGCAATCGTGGTTCCTTCGGTTGTATCGCCGACGCTGAGACCGGCAGCGATGGCAAGAGTCATCAAACTATTGACGAGGCGTTGACCAAATTCGCTTTTCGCTGCTACCTCTGCGTCCAGATGGAGGCTTTGCGAGTTCATCGTAAGGGTGGTGAAGAGCACATTGTCGGCTTCGGTAACCGTACGTCCTGGTTTGTGCTTAAAGATGTCGCCTACTTCCATCTCATCATAAAATTTTCCCCGGCGTTCGTGAATAGTCATTTATCGATACCCTTTCGTGTTGACGGATTCTTCTAGCTCTTGTCTAAATGCTGGGTCTGCAATGCGGATTAAGTTTTCCGCACGTTCCTTCATTGTTTTACCTCGCAGATCTGCAACTCCATGCTCAGTAACTACGAATTCTGCAAGTCCTCGAGGGATTGTCACTGCGGACTCAGAAGATAGTCGCGGCACGATTGTGCTCACCGTACCCTTTTTGGCAGTTGACGCGAGGGCAGTGATCCGAACACCACCATTTGATTGGAATGCAGTCTCCGCATAGTCGATGCTTCCGCCAATTCCTGAGATTTGGCGAGAATCAACTGTCTCTGAATTGACCTGCCCCGAGAGGTCAATTTCGATTGCAGAATTGATACTTACAAACTTGTCGAGTTTGCTCAAAATTGAAGAATTATGTCCGATACGAGATGACACCACTTGAACCGCGGGGTTGTTGTGGGCAAAGTCCATGATTTTCTGCGTACCCATGAGCTCGACTGCGAGAATTGAAAAATCAGTTTTATCTTTTGGTTTTTCCATTTGACCTGAATGAAACATGTCGACCATCGGATCGCAGCCCATGCCGACAAAGCGGATGCCTTGGAGATTGCTTTTTTGAATGGAGAACATGATCGATTCGGATATCGAGCCCATGCCAATCTGAATTACCGGTGACTGTGGAATGAGCCCAATGACGTGGTTGGCTATGCGCTGTGCCGTTGGGCTTTCTTCACTGAGCTCATACATTGGCATTTGAATTTCAGATTGAATTCGAGTTGTGATCTGGCTGGAATGGATGAGGTTCGTTCCTACCCAAGGGACATTTTCGTCAATCTCCGCGAAGATGGTCGGACAGACATTGATTGCTTCGACGGGGTAGCTACCAGTAGGTCCGAGACTATGAAACCCTTCGATGTTCGCAGGTGAAAGTCTGAGAAGAGCAACATTCGTTTGCCACTTTCGCAGCAGATTCGGCACTTCGCTGGCGCGTGCTGGAAGATAGTCAACCTTTCCAGTAGCAACAAGATTGCGGACTTTAGGCATGACGTGCCATGTTGAATACTGCAATTTGCCGTCTTCAATTGACTGAATAAATGGTTCATAGTTCAATTGAAGACCACTAAATAGTCGAGCAAATCGTCGAGATCCTTGCGAATTATCCAAGTAGGAATTGAGGTTTTTGAGGAGGGTCGATGGACTGCCACAGCCAGGAGACGCAACAACTCTGATATTTCCTTGAACTTCAGAAAAGACCGAGGCGGAATTTACTGGTGGCATTGCCAGAAAATCCTTGCGCCGCTCATTGGCACATAGTAACAAGCAAGTGCTAGGTTGAGCAATGGAAAATCTGGAGGGTAGTGGTGGGGGACAATTTAGGTTTTGATGGTCAGGTAGTCGTTATTACTGGCGCTGGAAGAGGACTTGGCAGGGAGCATGCGCTCGCTTTTGCTGAGCGCGGCGCTTCGATTGTGGTCAATGACATTGGTATTTCCCTTACAGGTGATTCCACATCGCAGTCGCCAGCAGATGAATTAGTCAAAGAAATTCAAGCTGCTGGCGGAACAGCGGTGGCAGATTTCAATGACGTTTCAACTCCCGAGTCTGCGGCTCGCATAGTAAACAGTGCACTCGAACATTTCGGCCAAATTGATGTCGTGGTGAACAATGCGGGAATTCTCATTGACAAGTCATTCCCAAACATGGATCAAGCATCGTTGTCAAAGGTTTTTGACGTTCACCTCAATGGAAGCTTCTGGGTCACCCACGCGGCGTGGAAACATTTCAAAGAGCAAAACTTTGGGCGTGTGATCATGACAACGTCGGTGGCTGGATACCTCGGAAATTTTGGACAGTCAAACTATGGCTCGGCAAAAGCAGCACTCATTGGGCTGACCAAAACTCTCGCGATAGAAGGAAAGCGGTACGGGATTACAGTGAATGCAGTCGCTCCTGGCGCGCGAACAAGAATGACTGAACATCTGCTTGGTGAAATCGGGGACCGTCTTGGACCGGAATTTATCTCACCGGTTGTAGTCGCCCTTGCGCATCGCGACTGTCAGGTTTCCGGTGAAGTATTTCTTGCCGCTGGCGGAAGAGTGGCTCGGGTCTATGTTTCGCAAGGTAAGGGGATTTTCCAGTCTGACCTCACCGCCGAATTCGTTTTCGAACACCTCGATGACATGTTGATGGATAAAGAACGCCTTGAAATTGAAACTGTCGCAGAAGAGATGCAGGTCCTCGTCGACCTTCTGAAAGGGCAGAGTCTGAGTTAAATGAGGCAAAAACAAGCGGCTTCACATTTGATTTACTACCAAGCAAGTGCTAGGTTGATAAAAGATAACTCTAGGGGGACACGTTGAAATTCACTTACTTTCACTTGATGCCATTCGATGGTTTGCCAGATGACTTCAAAGCGAATCATCGAAGCGTATGGGTTGATATCTCGCCGGAATTGCAAGACGTGAAGCGAATGCACGTCCTATTTAATGACTATCTTGACGAGCTTGAATACGCGGCGGTCAAAGGTTTCGATGCAATTGGAGTAAACGAACATCACAGCAATGCATATGGACTGATGTCTAGTCCAAACATGATGGGTGCTGCATTGTCGCGTCGAATCATGGACACTCAGGCTCAACTACTTGTAATGGGCGATGCAGTGTCGCTGTACAACCCACCAATTCGAGTTGCTGAAGAGTTAGCGATGTTGGACGTGATGTGTGGTGGAAGGTTAATTACCGGTTTTCCAGTTGGTAGCAGCCAGGATGCAAACTTTGCTTATGGAGTGAAACCAGCATCAATGCGAGCGAAGCATCGTGAGGGATTCGATTTAGTTCTAAAAGCATGGAAGTCCAAAGAAGTATTTTCATTTAATGGTCGGTTTACAAAGTTGCGTTACGTCAACCCATGGCCGAAGCCGTTGCAAAATCCGCACCCTCCGATCTGGATGCCAGGTAGCGGTTCGGTTGAGACGATGGACTTCGCAGTTGAAATGGATGTCCCGTTCTTTTTGTTGTCTTATTTTGGGGCAAATTTCGCACGTGGGAACTTTGAAAAATACTGGGAGCGTGTTGAACTTGCTGGTCGGGATCGAAATCCACATCGGGCCGGAATGGTGCAACTTGTGATGGTGGCCGACACTGATGCTGAAGCCAAAAAACTCTACGAGAAACATGTTCAATACTTTTATCAAAGGTGTACGCATATCTACCCAGGTTTTACCGAAGCTCCGGGCTACAAAACAGTCAGATCATTGAAAGATGTTTTGCCTGCCAAGGGATCTGCCGTGAAATCTCGACCTGACTCATTTGCGGCAGCGCAGAAATATTCGTGGGAAGAACTCATTGAACAAGGAATCGTCATCGGCGGTAGTCCAGATACCGTTCGCGAGAGCCTCGAAGCTGCTGCAAAAGAATCGAGTATTGGTAACTGGATATTGCTCATGCACATTGGATCGATGCCAAGAGAATTAGCAATGCACAACATTGACATGTTTACCGAGAAGGTAATGCCTTCGCTATCACCGATTTTTGCTGAGTCTCCACATAATTGGTGGCCGAAACCAGTTGAAGGGTTCGAATCCACTCAAGTAGACCCAGTTGCAAGGAGCGTTAGGCGATGAAATCACAAACATTGAACTGTGAGCAAAGTGGAATTTCTTTTGAGGTTTCCCACGAGCAGATCGGTAAGCAGTCGACTGTGGTCTGGATTCACGGTGAATTTGGTTCTTTTGAAGATCCACCTTTCAGCAAAGAAGTCCAAGCACTTGCAAACATAGTTGTTGTTCATCTTCCAGGCTGGGGAAAATCAACGTCATCGAGCGACATTGATCGACTGGATCAATTGGCTACTGCGATGTGGTGGGCTGTTGAGGAGATTTGCGGTGACACGCCGGTGTTTTTGACTGGGCACGGGTTGGGAGCAACGATCGCAGTAGAGATGGCTATTCAGCAGCCGAGGCTGACTTTGGGGCTACTACTTGCAGCACCATTTGGATTTTTTGACGAATCAGATCCGGGCGTCGATATTTTTGCTTTGATGCCAAAGGATTTGATGAAACACCTGTACGAGAACCCAAATTCAGACCTAGCTCAGACACAGTTCCCGAGTTCGGATGATGGTTACGAACGTGGATTGATTGCAATTCGCAGAGTAGAAGTCTTGGGTTCCGCCAGCAGATACTTGTTCCCGATTCCCGATACCAACATCGGTGATCGCGCATATCGACTCTCAAAAGTACCAATGAGTGTGCTGTTTGGAAAGTCTGATGGAGTTGTCCCATCCGGACTTTCTGCACAATGGGCGAAATCATTTCCGCACGCAGAAATTCAAATCATTCCCGAAGCAGGCCACATGCTTCCTTACGAAACGACGGCAACAGATCGTGCGTTGGAGAAGTTGCTCGCAGTTAAAAGTGGATCCTGATGAACTTCGAGTACTCAGAAGACCAACTTCTGATTGCTGAGGCAGTTCGCAAGCGTTGCGCAGAATTCGATGATGTTTATTGGTCTAATTGTGATGACCAGCATCGCTTTCCTTGGGACTTCTATCAGGCGATGGCGAACGATGGATGGCTCGGTCTAGCTTTTCCAGAGGAATACGGTGGCGGAGATAAAGGAATAGCAGAAGCTGCAATCATGATGCGAGAAGTTGCCGCATCGGGCGGTGCGATGAATGCTTGCACTGCGATGCATTTGACTGTGTTTGGACTTCAGCCGGTCATCAAGTACGGAAATGAGCGATTGAAGAGCGAGTTTCTTCCACGCGCTGTCAGTGGTGATCTACACGTTGCTTTTGGTGTTACTGAACCAAACGCAGGCACGGATACCTCACGAATTTCGACGAAGGCTGTCAAACAGTCGGATGGTAATTGGAAAATTACTGGACAAAAGATTTGGACGTCAAAAGCGCTTGAGTCCGAGGTGGTTTTGCTTTTGGTTCGGACTTCGAACGACGAAAAGGATCGCTTTGGAGGTTTGACTCTTTTCTTGGCCGACCTTGACCCGCGACATGTTGTGATACGCCCGATTCGCAAAGCAGGTAGAAACGCTGTTGCAAGTTGCGAAACTTTTTATGAAGAATTGCCTGTAGAAGATTGGCGCATGGTTGGTGAAGAAGGACGTGGTTTTTATCATATTTTGGCCGGTCTCAATGCTGAGCGAATTCTTCTCGCAGCTACCGCTATTGGTATTGGTGAAGTTGCGTTAAAAAAAGCAGTTGAATATGCGGGACAACGCGAAGTATTTGGAAAACCGATCGGTTCAAATCAGGCAATTAGTCATCCTCTCGCTGATGCGCACGCTCGATTGAAGGCTGCTTGGCAAATGGTGTTGCTTGCTGCTTGGAAATGCGACAACGGTCTACCTTGTGGCGAAGAAGCAAATACCGCTAAGTATTTGGCGGCAGAAGCTGGATACATGGCAGCGGACAGGGCGATGCAAACATTGGGCGGATTGGGTTACGCAACTGAATACCATGTTGAGCGTTATTGGAGAGAAGCACGCGTCATCCGAATTGCTCCGGTCAGCCAAGAAATGACGTTGAATTACCTGGCTCAAAATGTTCTTGGGCTACCGAAGAGCTATTAGATAGGAAGGTTTTTCACATGCGCAGGTTCGATGGTAAATCTGTATTGATTCTGGGCGGCGGGGCAGATGGCCCTGCCCTCGAACCGGGAGAGCTTGCAATCGGGAATGGTCGCGCGATCACGATGCGACTAGCTGCGGAAGGCGCTTCGGTGGCCGTAGTTGACAGAAATTTGCAATCTGCAGAAGAAACTCTTGCTGCATGCAGTGGCAATGGTGTTGCGATTGAGGCAGATCTTTCGGATCCAGAACAATGTGCAGAACTCGTTCGCAAGGCCACAAAAAGTTTGGGACAGATAGACATTGTCATCGCAAATGCCGCCATATCGAGTTCGTTTCCACTTGAGACTCAGTCGATGGAAGATTGGGACAGAAGTAGCGCCGTCAATGTTGAGGGACATTGGCTAGTTGCTCAAAAATTGATTAAAGGTATGACTGAGCGCAAAAGCGGAGTGTTTGTCTTTGTCGGGTCTACTGCGGGCGTGTTGAGCAGTGGAAGATCGCTTGCGTATGAAGCGACAAAAGCAAGTCAACTTGCAGTGATGCGTCATATCGCCGTGCGGTACGCAAGTAAAGGTGTGCGTTCGAACGCGGTGGTCCTTGGCGTGATTGATTCGACAATGGTTCGGCGCGAGTTCGGAGCGACAGAGGCCGCGGTGAAAGCTCGCGACTCTGTTTCACCAATGCGAAGGCAAGGAACTCCGCAGGAAGTGGCCGGAGCGGCTGCATTTTTGGCATCCGATGATGCGAGTTATGTAAATGGACACAGTTTGATTGTGGATGGTGGAGTCTTAGCGGCATGGCCGAGTCCGGCACGTATTTCTAAGAGTTGAGACATAACTGAAAGTAGGGGGACATGGATTCTGTGTATATACGTGGTGTGGGGATGACGCGGTTTGGGCGTTTTCTTGACCGATCAATGAAAGATCTCGGACGGGAAGCTGTTGAGGCTGTGCTCAGCGATGCAGCGCTGGAAGTTAAAGATATTCAGGCTTTGTATTTTGCAAACTCACTCGCAGGCTTAATCACAGGACAAGAATGCATCCGTGGTGAAGTTGTTGCTTACCCGCTCGGTTTTGGGACGATTCCTATTCACAACGTAGAGAATGCTTGTGCTTCCGGTGGAAATGCGCTCCATTTAGCGTGGATGGCTGTCGCTTCTGGAATGTGCGACACAGCGCTTGCACTTGGGGTGGAAAAAGCAAATCATGAGGACAGAACGCGGATGTTTTCTGCTTACAAATCAGGCACGGATATCGAAGAGATGTTTGCAACGGGAGCTGGTGCGGGAACTGATCGCACACCACTTGTCGATCGACAAGCTGTGCTCGCACAGACTTTAATGCGTGAAAAGGGATTGACTCTTGACGACTTTGGTCGAATTGCCGCAAAGGCTTACCACTACGGCTCGCTTAATCCGATGGCGCATCGTCGTGAAGGACATGACATTCAAACTGTGCTCGGTGCAAGAATGGTTGTTGACCCCATTACGAGTTTGATGAGTTCTCCGATTAGCGATGGTGCTGCCGCTGTTATTGTTTCGCGGCACAAGGGTTCTGGCCCTTCGATCAAGATTGCTGGATCACGTTTGGCATCCCGCCCACCCAAGGGTATTCCTGGACCAACCTCGGCTAAGTCGGCGACAACCGCGGCATTTGCTGCTGCAGGAATTGAACCTCGAGAAGTTCAAATTGCTGAAGTCCATGATGCGAGTGTTGCATATGAAGTAATCGCATGGTCTGAGTGTGGGCTATGCCCAGAAGGCGACGAGCACAAGTGGGCATCGACCGATTACACGGCACTCGGTGGCAAATTGCCGATCAATACTTCTGGCGGGTTGATCTCTCGTGGGCATGCACTTGGGGCTAGTGGTCTTGCTCAAGTTTATGAATTAGTAGAGCAGCTCAGAGGTGTTGCTGGTGATCGGCAAGCTGGCAATCCGCGAGTTGCGTTGGCGCAAGTCGGCGGCGGAGTAATTGATTGGCAAACCTCAGTATCAACTGCACATGTTCTGGTGCGTGAAGATTCATGAGAATAATTGACGCCCACATTCATGTTTTGGATAGATCCTGGATACCTGCTGGAGTGCGATATGCATGGGCGCGTCAAGCAACTGGAAGACGCGAACCGATGCGCCGCATCGAAGATGTTGAACCACAAGTGATGGTTAAGCAGAGCGATCCGACCGCCGAGATAACAATGAAAGCATTTGAGAGAGTAGGGGTGGAAGCAGCGTTGATCCCTGTTGTTGATTGGACGCTTGTAGCTGGTCAAAATCCGAATGATTTAACAATTGACCAACTTCATGATCGACACGATCAATTAGCCATTGCTACAGATGGTCGACTGCGTTACTGCGCTGGCATTGATCCACGACACCCCGATGCGCGCGAACGCCTCGCTCAAGTCGTGACTCGTCCTCACTGCGCAGGAATCAAGCTGTATCCAGCTGGTGGTTGGAGCATGTCCGACCGATCCCATTGGTGGGTATTTGAATTTGCAAACGACCATCAGGTTCCTGTTGTGATACATACTTCGCCACTTGGCGGTGACCCATTGGTGACTCCTAATTCGAGACCTTCAGAGATCGCACCTGCAATGGCTGCATTCCCTTCCGTCTCTTGGGTGTTTGCCCACGCCGGATTCGAGGCATGGTGGCTAGAAGCAGTTGACATCGCATCTGGATGGCAGTCGGCATATCTTGATCTCTCGCTTTGGCAAATATGTGCTCAAAACGATTACGAAGAATTTCGAAAACGAATTCGAACTGCAGTGAGCAGAGTCGGGGCACATCGAATTTTGTTTGGGTCAGACATCATTCGTGGTCCGGGAGAGGACGAAGATGGAAGTCGCCTTGGTGAGTGGATCAAACTCTTTATTGGACTTGGCGAGCCTTACAAGGGAACAGATCGGGTGGTGAGCGAGCAAGATCTTGAGCTGATGCTCGCTGGAAATGCAGCTCGCTTATATGGATTTACTTCACGTGAAAATCAGAAAGGCTAATCAGATGAGCAAGATTGGAATCACCGGCTGGGGCTGGTACATCCCTAGGTATCAGCTTGACCGAGGTGCGATGTCGAGTGCATTTCGTATGAATTCTGGAAGAGGTAGTCGTTCTGTTGCTGCTTACGACGAGGATTCAATGACGATGGCAATTGAAAGTGCTCGTCGAACATTGCGTGCCGAATCCAATATCAATAATCTGATTTTCTCTACAACACATTCTCCGGTTTTGGATAAGGGAAACGCATCTTCAATGGCAGCAGTTTTGGGTTTGCCTTTTCAGGTTGGCGCCTACGACCTTGGAGGATCGATTAGGTCGGGTTTTGGATCGCTCAAATTTGGTTTGAGTCAAAATGGGGAATCACTCGTGATGTTGTCCGATTTGCGTTATGGCCGACCTGGGTCAGACGATGAAATTAATGGTGGCGATGGCGCAGCTTCATTTACGTTTGGAGAGAATCCGGTGGTTGAAGTTGTTGATGTTTTGTCAGAATCATCTCCTGTAATGGATCGTTGGAGAGCTGAAGGCGAATTAGGTACTCAAGTGTGGGACGATCGATGGTCCGCAGATCAACAAACAGCGTTAATGCTCCAAGTTGTTAAGAGCATCCTTGAGAAAAACTCTCTGACAGAAGCAGATCTCGGATCGATTGTAATTTCGTCTGCATCGGTGCGGTCTGTCGCCACAATTTCGAGTCAAGTCAAAGCATCAAGTCTGCAGAGTTCGGAAATTGACCAATTTGGTTTCTTGGGTGCAGCGGATTTAGGTGTTCGCCTTGCATGGACCCTGGAAAATGCTAAAGCTGGTCAATATATTCTTGTCGTACTCGGAGCTGATGGCGCCGACGCCATGTTGCTCAAGACAACACAACGTCTATCAAGTGCTCAATTTGGTCGTGAGCTTGTAGGAACAGTTGAACAGGTAGATGTGCCAACGTATTTAACCTGGCGTGGCCTGGTTAGTCGTGAAGCTCCACGGCGACCAGACCCAGAGGCCCCATCGGCACCAGCAGCTGCTCGAAACCATGACTGGAAGTTTGCGTTTATCGGTTCGGAATGTACTGCATGCGGAAGTCGCCAATTACCTCCGCAGCGAGTCTGTATGTCGTGCGGTGCAATAGATAAGAATCGCACCTGCTCAATGAGCGCAGTCAAATCAACCGTCAAGACGTTCACGGTTGACAGAATCGCGTTTTCATTATCGCCACCAGTAGTTGTTGGCGTGATCGATTTTGATGGTGGCGGAAGATTCAGATGTCAACTAACCGAAGTAACTCCGGATGATGTCGCGGTGAACGACAGAATGGAAATGGTTTACCGACTTATTTCAATTTCTTCGAACGGAGTTCGCAATTATTTTTGGAAAGCACGACCAGTAAGGGAGAATTCATAATGACTAACAAAAACACTTCAACAATGGTTGCAATCGTAGGAATGGGATGCACAAAATTTGGCGATCACTGGGGCAAGAGTGCTGATGACTTACTGATAGATGCAGTGGAAGAAGCAAAGACCTCTGCGGGGGTCGTCATTGATGATGTCGATGCATTTTGGATTGGGACCGCGGTTTCGGGACGTTCGGGGTTAACTCTGAGTGCACCGCTCAAGATTCGCAATAAACCAATCACCAGAGTTGAGAATATGTGTGCAACAGGGTCTGAAGCAGTAAGAAATGCTTGCTACGCGGTTGCTTCCGGTGCCTACGACGTCGTGATGGCTGTTGGTGTGGAAAAACTCAAGGACTCAAATATGACTGGTCTCGTAATTCCTTCTTCACCAACCGACGGAACTACAGCTGATTTGACAGCGCCAGCAATGTTTTCTTTTCTCGTTCCCGCTTATATGGCGAAGTTCGGAGTCAGTCAAGAACAGATGCGCGAGGTGCTGAGTCATATTGCTTCCAAAAATCATTCAAATGGCGCCAAAAATCCGCGCGCACATTTTCAACGCGCTGTTTCAATTGAAACAATCTCAAAAGCGCAGAAGATTGCTGGAGCGCTGAATGTCTTTGACTGCTCTGGGATCTCAGATGGGGCAGCAGCAGCAATTATCTGTCGTGCGGAAGATGCACATAAGTACACCAAGACACCAATGTATGTTCGAGCACTATCACTAGCTGTTGGGTCGGGTACTGGTGCGATAGATCCCGAATATGACTACACGACCTTTCCCGAAGTAGTTGCTTCGGCAAATGCCGCATATGCGCAAGCTGGAATCACTGATCCTGCGAGTCAAATTTCTATGGCGGAAGTTCACGACTGTTTTACGCCGACGGAATTGGTATTGATGGAAGACTTGGGGTTTTCGGAGCGGGGAAATGGCTGGAAAGATGTTCTCGCAGGTCGATTTGATAGCGACGGGGCATTGCCAGTAAATCCGGACGGTGGACTCAAGAGTTTTGGGCATCCAATCGGCGCTTCTGGATTGAGAATGTTGTTTGAAATGTGGCTGCAATTTAGGGGAGAGGCCGCCGCTCGACAAATACCAAAACCAAAATTTGGTCTTACACACAATCTTGGTGGACAGCCTGGAGAGTGTGTGAGCTTCGTTTCCATTGTGAGTAATTCACCTGAATGAATTCAAGTGATGCGCTAGAAGAAGGCGCTCGTTTTCGATCGCTCATAGGCAATTTTCTCTCGAAATATGCCTCCCAACATCGCCTTCGATCGGATTTAACGAATCAGGTAGATCGAGCGGCAATTCCAATTCTTGCAGGGAGCGGAATGTCTATTGAAGAGGAGACTCAATTTGTTGAGCGTTGCCGCAATTTCCAACGAGGTCTCTTTGATGCCGGACTCGGATGGATTACGGGACCTACCGACTTGGGTGGTGGTGCTTTTCCGCAAGAGTACGAATCCAAACTTCGAACCGAATTGAGCGGGCAAGGATTTCCAGATGACAGCCTGATTCGTACTGGAACTCAAGTAATAGGTCCAACGCTGCTTCGAATGGGTACTGACCACATCCGACAACAACATCTGCCGAAGATTCACCGAGGTGATGATCTCGTTTGTCAACTATTTTCCGAGCCAGATGCTGGATCAGATCTCGCAAATATCAAGACTGTTGCCGACGAAGTAGCAGGTGGTTGGAAAATTACTGGTCAGAAGGTTTGGAGTTCTGGAAGCGTGCACTCCGATTTGGGTATGTGTGTTGCGAGAACTGAACGCGGATCTTCGAGACATGCTGGACTCAGCGTCTTTCTGATTGACATGAGCGTTCCAGGAGTCGAAGTTCGGAAGATCAGGCAAATGACTGGTGGAGCCGAATTCTGTGAAGTTTTTCTAACAGATGTTTTCGTTGACTTGGATCATCTGATTGGAGAGGTTGGTCAAGGATGGAAAATCGTCACTGATGTGCTGATGAACGAGAGGTCATCAATTGGTGGAGAATTACTACCTGCTGTTGAAATGCTTGAGAGATTGCAAAATTTATATCTCAATTTGTCGACTTCAGATGCAGCGATTCGTGATGCTCTCGCGAAGGTCATTATTAACTATCGCGTAAGTCAAATGTTGACGTCGCGTCTGAAGTCCAAATATGGGGAAAACGAAGCACCCGGACCCGAATTGGCGATGACCAAGCTATCGATCACGAATGTCATGATGGAGATGTCGAGTGTCGCAAGCATGCTTTTGGGGGCCAAGTTAATTGCCGACAACGGAGAGGTTGGCACGTATACATGGTCAGAATTCGTGCTTGGAGTGCCGGGAATTCGAATAGGTGGAGGAACCGACGAGGTCCTCAAAAATGGAATTGGTGAACGGGTACTTGGGTTGGCTAGGCAGTAGGTAGAGATAGTTGGGTATAATTTTCAAACAACATGCAATCTGGAAGTTTGATGGGGTAAGTGCGCGATTAGAAGAAAGAGAATTCGTCGATGACAGATTTAGATGACAAACAAGTTAATCGGCGAAGTGAAATTCTGCACGAAGCTGCAAAAATTATTGCTTCGAAAGGTTATGCAAGCGCAACTGTCAGGGACATTGCGGATGCATCTGGCATTTTGTCGGGAAGTTTGTATCACCACTTTGATTCCAAAGATCAAATGCTTGTAGAGATTCTTCAATCAATGTTGTCGGATATTACTGAAAGTTATCGTCGTATTGCCGACGAGAATCGTGACCCACGGGACACCGTTCAAGAATTGATTGTGACAGGGTTCCAAGCTCTTGATAAGTGGCAAGTTGAAATCAGAATTTTACAAAATGATTTTCCATATCTTTCTGAAATGAAAAAGTTTGACTTTATAGGTGCTGCACATTCCGAAATTGAGTCGATTTGGACTAGTCAGTTGCGACGTGGAGTGAGCGATGGAACTTTTCAGAAAAACATGAACGTAGGGCTTGCGTATCGAATCATCATGGGTTCAATCTTGAGCGCTGGTAGATGGTTTGTTCGGGGCAGGACTCAGACATCACTAGAAATTGGGCGCGCGCATGCTGCTTTGTTTCTTGATGGGCTTCTGAATTCCAAAAATAAGAATTAGATATCACAATGTCGGATGTGAAACTTGTCGAAGTTGGTCCTCGTGATGGTCTTCAAAACGAACAGATCACACTTTCGGTTGACATTCGGGCACAGCTGGTGCGAAGACTTGCATCGAGCGGAATCAGGACTTTGGAAGCCGGTTCATTTGTTCGCGCTGACAAGATTCCTCAGATGGCATTGAGCGAGCTTGTACATGAACAGATTCGCGATGTACCTGACTTGCGAACGATTTGGCTAACGCCAAATTTGAGAGGAATGTCTGATGCATCTAATGCAGGGGTGACAACTACTGCAGTGTTTATTGCGGCAAGTGACGAATTCAATATCCGAAATATAAATGCAAACACAGCGAAGGGTTTGGCGAACGCGAAGGAAGTTATTGAAGTGGCTCGCAATCAGGGCATCCATGTAAGGGGATATGTCTCGACAATCGCTGGATGTCCGTACCAGGGTGAGGTGCCAGTAGGTGAGGTGATTGAGCTAGTCAGAGAACTCGTTAATTCTGGTTGCTATGAAGTAAGTCTGGGAGACACGATTGGGGTCGGTACTCCACGAAAAATACGAGCTCTTTTGCAGTCAGTATCCAAGGAAGTTGATATCACAAAAATTGCGTTCCATGGTCATGACACGTATGGAATGGGGGTGGCAAATGCGCTTACTGCGATTGACTGCGGAGTACGAACAATTGATACTTCAATTGGGGGATTAGGTGGCTGTCCGTTTGCTGGTCCTGGAGCGAAGGGAAATACCGCAACTGAAGATCTTGTCTATGCGTTAGGCGTAGACGGGTTTGAGAGCGAGATTGATTTAGATGGTCTAGTTGCGACGTCTTGGTGGTTGTCGTCGATGACGCAGCATCCTCCGCGATCTCTCGTTGCTCACGCACGAAAATAGTTTCAGCGCCTAATTTGGCTAAATAGTTGAAGCTCCGCCATCAACCGCCAATGTCGCTCCGGTGACATAAGAACCTGCTCTGCTGGCGAGGAAAATCACTGCCCCTGCAATGTCTTGGGGGGTGCCGATGCGGTTCATCGGCACGGAGTCAGTCACTATTTTCCGGTTCTCTTCACTTGCAAGCATTGCGGCCATCATCTTTGATTCGAATGGACCTGGTGCAATTGAGTTGATGTTTATATGGGAATTGACTAGATGGGCGGCAAGGTGGCGAGCCATCATATGCAAACCTGCCTTGGATGCCGAGTAAGAATAATTCGTCATAAACGATGTCCGTATTCCGTCAATGGATCCGATCATGATGACGCGAGCTGGCTCCTCCGAGGTCGCATTTTTCTTGAGTTGCGGTAACAGTGCTTGAGTGAGAAAAAAGGGTGCCTTGATATTGATACTCATAACTTTGTCAAATCCAGCTTCGGGAAAATCTTCGATCGAACTCACCCAGACGGCACCAGCGTTATTCACCAAGATGTCGAGATGCTCTTCATGTTCATCAAATCCAGCCACAAAATGTGCAACACCCGCGGTTGTGGAGAGATCTGCAGGTATCGCGATGCAGTGACCCGATTTCGAAAGAAAGCGAGCAGTCTCTTCGCACTCCTGCTCATTTCTAGAAGTGATATAGGTCCGTACACCATTTTCAACCAGACCAGTTGCGATCATGCGACCTATCCCACGCGAACCACCTGTAACTACAGCTACCTTTCCCTTCAAGTCGAACAAGTTGGAAATATGTAGAAGGTTTTGAGGCATGCTCGTAACACTAACAATTGCAGGACTATTCGGGGTTAGAAGGCGCGCAAAATGCGGGGAGTAGCGTGTGTTTATATCAATGACATCATTGCTGAAAGCGGACTAGTTCCATGAAACCTGACACTCAACTTGCCAAGGCTCATAGTGATTTTGCGGATCGAAATCCGCAAAGCCGCCTCCACTACGACGAGGCTCGCAAATTCTTGCCAGGCGGGCAGACTCGTTCTGTACTCACGCATGCACCATTCCCGCTCGCTTTTGCTTCAGGAAATGGTGCAACGCTCACCGATGTAGATGGTCATACATATATTGACTTTCTTGGTGACTACACAGCAGGTCTACTTGGCCATAGCGAAAGGCGAGTACTCGACCCCGTGGTCCTAGCGCTGTCGCACAACACGAGCGTGGGTGGTGTTCACCCAGCCGAAGCAACACTTGGCAGGTTGATGTGTGAGCGATTTGGCATAGATCGTGTGCGATTCACTAACTCGGGGACCGAAGCGAACCTATTGGCAATGACGACTGCGGTCGTTGCAACCGACAGGAAAAAGATTTTGGTCTTTGAAGGCGGTTACCACGGAAGCGTGTTTTATTTTGCGAGTGGAAGCGCAAAATGGAATGCTCCATTTGATTTTGTAATTGCTCCGTATAACGACACTTCTGCTGCGCTGCAAGTGATCAATGACAACGCCACAACGCTTGCCGCCGTTGTCGTGGAGCCAATGCTTGGTTCCGGAGGGTGCATTCCAGGCGACCCTGCGTTTCTTTCTGCGGTATTTGCAGCTGCTCGCAAAGTTGGCGCAGTATGCATCGCTGATGAAGTCATGACGTCGCGTCATGGGCGAAGTGGCATGATGCAACTACTAGGTGTTGAGGCCGACATCACCGCGTATGGCAAGTACATTGGCGGAGGTTTTTCGTTTGGCGCGTTCGGTGGAAAAGCCGAATTTCTTGATCAGTTTGATACGAGCCCGGAGTCGGGGCGAACATCGCCGATAGCCCACGGCGGCACATTTAACAACAATCTGTCGACTATGACGGCCGGATGCGCCGTACTGGGCGAGGTTTTTACAGCGGATGTCGCAGAGGCACATACCAAGCGCGGTGACGAGTTTCGCCAAGCTGTTGCTTCAGTGATTGCGAAGCACAATGTTGGAGTCTCAATAAGTGGGTTTGGGTCAATGATGTCGCTCCATGCACTTGCGTCACCTCTGCAAAAACCCTCTGATCTCGTAACTCGTGACCCAGAGTTGCAAGAGCTTTTGTTTTTTGGATTACTCCAACGAGGTGTATACATCGCGACTCGTGGAATGATGAATTTGGGGCTCGCACATACTGATGACGAAATGGCAGCGACTCTCGATGCGCTTTCTGATGTGCTGAGTTCATTGCAACAATAGTTTTACAAAAAATTGTTAGGTAGTCCACTCAGCCGTAAGGCGAGCCACACAAAATTATGTGAGACATCTATGGCACAAGTCTCTAAAGAATTAGAGCAATAACAAACAACGAATTGCGAATCAGTCATAAGTTAAGTGCAGGAATCCTTCCTGAAAGACTGTGAAAGGTCGCTCGCATGAATAAAAGTTTGAGTCGAAACAAAATAAGTGAGGCAACAGTGTTCTCTTTAGTACTTTGTTTATTTATATCGGTAGTTCTCGTTGTTGGAGTACTTGGCATACGTTCGATGGACGGTGGTACAACAAAAGTTGCATCTGCTGCAGCGCCCTCCGCCGCGGCTCCAGTTACTGAAGTAAGTAATGATGCAGTCATTGATCCTGCAGCCATGCCTGCAGCGAGCTGGAATCCACGCGATCCGATTATTCCAAGCGCAACAAGTGATACTGCTCACGCCGTCACGTTTGAGATGTCAGAGGTCCAAATGGAAGTTGCTCCTGGGGTTATGCAGGAGATGTGGACCTTTAATGGGCAAGTACCAGGACCAACATTGCGTGGCAAAGTAGGCGACACTTTTACGGTCACGGTTGTTAATAAAGGCAAAATGACACACTCAATTGACTTTCACGCCAGCAAAGTTGCGTGGAGTGATGAAATGCGTGCGGTCGCTCCAGGCGAGTCGCTGGTGTACAAGTTTGTCGCCGATTTCTCTGGAATCTTCATGTACCACTGCGGTACCGCTCCAGCACTGCATCACATCGGAAACGGAATGTATGGAGCATTGATTATTGATCCACCAGTTCTTGCTCCGGTCGATAAAGAGTTTGTGATTTTGCAAAGCGAGTTGTACTTAGGCCCAGATGGGCAGCCTGGCGACTTGACCAAAATGATGAATGAAAAGTGGGACGCAGTTGTATTCAATGGCTATGTCAATCAATACAAGTTTGCGCCGATACATGTTGAAGCAAATAAGCGTTACCGCATCTGGGTGTTAGATGAAGGCCCAAATGAAAACTCTGCATTCCATATCGTGGGAACGATTTTCGACACAATCTTTAGAGAGGGTACGTATGTGTTGCAGCCAGATGCTCGCACCGGTGGTTCACAAGTACTTGATCTGCAGCCAGCCCAGGGTGGCTTCGTGGAGTTCACATTTGCCGAAGACGGTCTGTATCCATTTGTGACCCACAAATTTGCCAATGTAGGTAAAGGTGCATTGGGATTCTTTGCGGTGGGCAATGTAGACACGAGCGCGCTTGGCGGTCACTAAACGTTTTAGCGAGTTGGCGGGTTGCGGCGCTTAAAAGAGTCGCAACTCGTCAGTTCGTTTGCCGCGCAGTTCGTCGTAGTCGACTTCGCACCAACCCATTCCGCGGCTTTCGGCAAGCACGCGAGCCTGGGGCTTTATCGACTGAGCGACGAAGATGCCACGAATATTGCCGAGCGAAGTATCGGCATGCAAGCAGTCGATGTAGCGGGTGAGCTGTTCGACACCATCGATCTCTCCACGGCGCTTGATTTCGACAGCAACTGTTTGGCCGCTCGCGTCGCGACAAAGCAAGTCGACTGGGCCAACTGCGGTTGGGTATTCACGGCGAATCAGTATGAGACCAGGCTCAATAGATTCTGGGAGTGCAGCAAGTAGTTCTTGCAGATGTGCTTCAACTCCGTCTTTCGTGAGCCCTGGGTCTTCGCCTAGTTCGTGCGACGAATCACTAAAAACTTCATGCAGGTAGATCGTCAGAGTTTCACCCTTTGGGTTTGTAACTACCCACTTGTCATCGTGCTCGACAACAGTGTTGGGTGCATTCATCCAGTTGAGAGGTTTATACGCCCCACCATCTGCATGGATCGCGATACAACCATCTGCTTTACGCATTAACAGTCGGTTCGCTTCAGGGAGCGACGCATCGAGCCGGCCCTCGTACACGACGCTGCACCGGGCAACTACCAGTCTCATGCGTGTAGAAACTAGATCAACGACCGACGTGTTCGCGCATTCGCTTTTGGATCAAGTTGCGACGCGCTTGCAAATCTCGGTATGTCAATGTGTCTACCGAAGTATCGACTCCAAGACCTGCCTTAAGGCTGTCCATATTAATTTCGACAGCCAAATGATCGATCCCGAGCTCGCGTCCTAGGCGCTCACCGTGACGCTCAGCAAACAGCATCGAGATGGCAGTGACCTCCTGGATGATGTCGAGGTCGGGTGCCAAGCGCGCGATTGCTCCATCGAGAAACACCATGTTTTTGACGTACAACATGAGTTCTTTCGGCATGCGAGCGCCATATCCCATCATTGCTTTGACGATGCGCTGTACTTCATTGACGAGTTCTTCGCCAGACAGTGTGGTTGGGTCGACTACTGGTTGATCCAGATTGAGATCTTTGATAACAGCCTTGATGTCTGTGTCGAATGGAAGTGCTCCGAGGTCGCGCAATGCTTCAATCTGTCCAACAACATTATTTGTTGTTGCGTTGAGCATGAGTCGCAAGAACGCCATGCGACGTGAGCCGGTGAGCCGGCCAACGATGCCGAAGTCAAGTAATGCAGTTCGGCCATCTTTCATTACGAACAAATTGCCACCATGCAAGTCGCCGTGGAAGATGCCATGAATCATTGCGCCTTCCATGAACGCGATCATTCCTGTGCGAATTACTGCGACCGTGTCTATGCCTGCATCGTGCATACCAACCACATCGTCAAACTTGAATCCTTCGAGACGTTGCATCACGAGCACACGCCGTGCGACGAGGCTTGGATGTGGACGCGGCACGATGTAACCCTTTTGATCTAGTTCGTGCAGCATCTTGGCAACATCGAGCATGTTGTCGGCTTCGATGCGAAAGTCGAGTTCTTCGACAATCGTTTCTGCGAAAAGTTCCACCAATGCAGGTGGGTTGGCAAGTGCACTGATTTTGATGCGGCCAATCATGTGGGGGGCAAGCCACGCCATGACTCGCAAATCTTTACGTACGAGTGCCGAAACAGTTGGTCTTTGTACTTTGACAACTACTTCTTCGCCGGTGATCAACGTGGCTAAGTGAACCTGAGCAATTGATGCAGCGGCAAGTGGGGTGGTCTCAAACTTACTAAAGACATCACCAATGCGAGCTCCAAGGTCCTCTTCGATGACTCGCTTCGCTTCTTCAAATGAAAATGGTGGAACTTGGTCGCGACAGAGTTTGAATTCGTTGACGAGTTCGACTGGGAACAACCCTTCACCACTCGAAATAATTTGACCAAGCTTGATGTAGGTAGAGCCAAGACGCTCGACAGCTTTGCGCATACGAAATGAAATGAATGCACGTGATGCTTCAGGAGTCTCAAACTTCTTGCGCTTCTTGTTAATAAACCAAGGCAAGAGAGCCTTACTGAGAACAAATACAACAGTGATCAGTCGAGCAATTGGTGGAATCTTTGTTGGTTTCGTGAGTACTGGCACTTCGCGCTGAGCGGCTGTGCGCAAAGCAACAGCCGATTTTTGCCACTTAATGTTGTCGAGTTGCAGAATCCATGGCGAGTTTTGGTCAAACGCGCCCCAGTCAGTGTCGGGAGTAAAAGTCACCCGTCAATTCTGCCCGCGCGAAGCGCGTCTACAACTTGGTGTGCCAAATGTTGTTGGCAAACGATGAAGTCGGGGAGCCAGGTGTCACGCATGTTGTATATAAGAGGTGTTCCGTCGATGCGACTTGTAAATAACCCGGCGGCTTGAGCAACCACCATTGGTGCGGCTGAATCCCATTGATGCATGCCGCCCTCATGGACGTAAATATCGGTTTCTCCCAGCACCACTGCCATTGCTTTGGCGCCAGCCGAACCGAGACGCGCAACTTCACAGTCAAGAGCCTGGGCCACGATGATCGCGGCATCAGTCGCGCGATTTCGTGAGACGACTAGTCGGGGTTTGCCTTCGTGTCGAGGTGGTGTTGGCGGCGGTGTGCCTGTTGAGAGAACCATGCCGAAAGCGGGAAGCGCAACTGCGCCTGCGGTGAGCATGCCTTCATTAGATGGAGCACCACTTGAGTCTTTGCGCTCCCACAATGCAATGTGTACAGCCCAATCAGCACGATCGAATTCTGAATATTCCTGTGTGCCGTCGAGCGGGTCGATGATCCAAACGCGATCTGCGGTTAATCGATTGGAGTCGTCGGCGGCTTCTTCGGAAAGGATTGCATCATCAGGTCGGTGCTCGGCAAATGCTTCATCGAGAAATCGCTGTGCCGCGGCGTCACCGACATCCTTGGCCAACCATGTGGATGCGCCATCGTTGTAGAGACGCTCGCGCACTGCAAGCAGGCGCTTGCCGGTTTCTTCTGCTAAAAAATGTGCAAGCTCGTGATCGTCGAACTTCACGAAATACTGCGCCCAAGATCGATGGCTGCGCGAACTGCTTCACGTACTGCGTCTTCGTTGGCGCCGGACGCAATGAGTGCTGAAACTTGTTTCTCGAGTTGTTCGGCTGCCACTTCGTCAAATGCATCGATGTGCTTGTTGGTTGAGATGGTGGATGCAGTGAGAAGTACGACTGCTGCTATAGAAGTGACAAGACCGATAGCGATGATGCCACCGTTGTTATTGGAAACAATGCTGGTCACGATGATGCCAGCAATACCTACTACGAAGATTGCAGCACACATGATGCGGATGCGCTTCAGAGCGGTATTCATACTGTTTGTATCGTATTGCGTTATCGCGAAAGTGGCTTGTACTTAATACGCCTTGGTTGATCGGCTGCGCCACCCAATTCCTTTTTACGCCATGCCTCGTAGTCGGTGAAGTTGCCTTCAAACCAACGCACTTGGCTGTCGCCTTCGAAGGCCAACACGTGTGTCGCAATACGGTCGAGGAACCAACGATCGTGAGAGATCACCACAACGCAACCAGGAAATGATTCGAGAGCGATCTCGAGGGCACGCAATGTGTCAACGTCGAGATCGTTTGTCGGTTCGTCGAGCAACAGCAAGTTGCCGGCTTTTTTGAGCATCTTTGCCAAGTGCACGCGATTGCGCTCACCACCCGACAAATCGCCGACTCGCTTTTGTTGGTCAGAGCCCTTGAAGTTGAAACTCGCAACATACGCGCGTCCGTGAATCTCGCGTCCACCGACCTTGAGTGTTTCGGCTCCGTCAGTGATTTCTTCATATACCGATGCATCTGAGTTGAGCGTGTCGCGACTTTGATCGACATAACTCATCTGCACGGTGTCACCAATAGTGATCGAGCCCGTGTCTGGTGCTTCTTGACCGCTCAACATATTGAACAGGGTCGTCTTACCCGCGCCGTTCGGTCCGATGATTCCAACGATGCCAGCAGGTGGAAGCGAGAACGAAAGATTTTCAATCAACAGTCGATCGCCAAAACCTTTGCTGAGATCTTTGACTTCGATGACTGTGCCACCCAAGCGTGGACCAGCAGGAATTGCGATCTCGAGTTTGTCTGGGCCGTTGTCGGCTGCTTGCGCTTCGGCGTGCAACTTGTCGTACGCCGCAAGTCGCGCCTTACCTTTTGACTGGCGAGCTTTTGGTGCCATGCGAACCCATTCAAGCTCGCGTTGAAGTGTGCGTTTGCGCGCATCGTTAGATTTTTCTTCTCGACCAAGACGCTCTTGTTTTTGCTCAAGCCAACTGGTGTAGTTGCCAGAGAATGGAATACCGCGCCCACGATCCAACTCCAAAATCCACTTGGCAACGTTGTCGAGGAAGTAGCGGTCGTGGGTAATTGCTACGACAGTGCCTGGATAATCCTGCAAGAAGCGCTCTAGCCAATCAACGCTCTCGGCGTCCAAGTGGTTGGTTGGTTCGTCCAAGAGCAACAAGTCGGGTCGGCTGAGCAACAAGCGGCAAAGTGCGACGCGACGTCGTTCTCCACCAGAAAGTTTGGTGACATCAGCATCATTCGGTGGGCATCGCAAAGCATCCATCGCGATTTCAACGTTGCGTTCGAGCGCCCACGCATCGGCTGCTTGAATTTTTGCTTCGAGGTCTGCTTGTAGTGCGCCAACTTTGTCAAAGTCGGCATCTGGCTCACCCCACATTGCAGTGACTTCTTCGTAGCGCGCGAGTAGGTCGCGAATCGGTGCGACACCGTCCATCACATTGCCGAGCACATCCTTTGATGGATCGAGTTTTGGTTCCTGTTCAAGAATTCCAACGCTGAAGCCAGGAGTGAGTCGTGCTTCGCCGGTGTAGCCGTCATCGGTGCCGGCCATGATCCTCAGAAGGCTCGATTTACCGCTGCCGTTAGATCCGATCACACCAATTTTTGCGCCAGGGTAAAAGGACAGCGAGATGTCCTCAAGAACAGTGCGATCTGGGGGATAGAACCGAGCCAGTTTGTAACAGGTATAAATAAATTCAGCAGCCATGACGCCTACAAACTAGTGGCAACACCGGACTGTGGGGCAGTGCTAGTTTGAGAGTGCTAGGAAATCAGTTTTTCCGTTCAATTACTTAACTCCTAAAGGGGAATTTTCAATGAAACTATTTAGTGGCGATTTGCTCGGCGACGGACTCTTCAGGTACCTACATATTCTTGCTGGCGTTACCTGGATCGGGTTTCTCTATTACTTCAATTTGGTTCAGGTGCCAGGTCTGGCTGCCTATGGCGATGAGGGTAAGGCACGCAATATCACGATTGACAAGATTGCACGTCGCGCGCTGTGGTGGTTTCGCTGGGCTTCAATTGCAACACTGGCAACAGGCATTTTGATCACAGGCACAATCAAGAATTATTTCCAAGATTTCATGGGCTCAACTGATGGCGTCAACCATGTTGGCCACGATGTTGCAATTTCTATCGGTATGACCATTGGAATTTTGATGGCGGCAAACGTTTGGATGATCATCTGGAAAAATCAGAAAGTTGTTCTAGCCAATGCAGTGAATGTTTTGGGTGGTGGCGAAGCAAATGCCGATGCACCAACTTCGGGTCGTAAAGCTTTGTTGGCTTCACGTCAGAACATGATCTTCTCTGTTCCGATGCTGTTCTTCATGGTCGGCGGAGCACATATGTATCAAGCCTTTGACACTGCGACGAAGTCCAACGGAAACATGTTGATGATGATCGTCTTGGCAATTGTCGCTTTGTTCGAACTCAACGCAATCGGAATCTTCGGTGGAATAAAGGCTGGCAACAAGATGCTTTGGCCGTACGAGAGCCACAAGAATGCTCTCATTACATCTGGCATCTTGTGGGTTGTTGTTGTTGCGCTCTCCGAGGTGCTTCTCGGCTAGTTCGTGCGACTCTTTTCAGTTAGCGGTGTCTTGTGAAAGCCGGTCTCATTTAATAATGAGATCGGCTTTCATGTTTTGATGGCCAGGCACAGTACAGATCAGCGTGTATGCACCAGCCTCGAGTGTTACCGAACCCAAATCGACATCGTCTTTTGAATGAACTGCAAGTGCAAAGCCAGAAACTTTCTTTCCATCTTTCACAACTACAAGGCTGTGCTGAATAGAGTCGTCATTCACGTACGCAACACTCAGCTGCCCGGCATTTGCAGTAAAGGATTTGCTATTAAAGCGAAGGCCATGAACAGCATGTACCTCTAAGCCAACATTTGCAGGAATCGTCTCGGCTGGTGCAGATGATGAGCTCGAGCAAGCAGGAAGCGCCATACTCAGCGCGACAAGGGACGTGAGTGCAAATGAACTTTTGGCAAATCGGATCATCCGAACATAATAACGGTCAAGATGCAGGGTCTTGATCGGTCGAACCCAGCAGGGAGATGTACTGTGTCACACCGTGCCACAACGCGCCGCGCCATATCGCACAAGCGGTTCGGAGTACAATAAACGCGATGCTTGACCGCCCTCAACCCGAGGAATTTGGCGCCAACTCTTGGCTCGTCGAAGAGATGTATGAGCAGTATCGCAATGACCCAGCCTCGGTCGGCGCAACATGGCAAGAGTTTTTTAGCGATTTTCGCCCAGCCGGTTCTCCGCGTGTTGACAACACTGCCGAAATTTTACGCCCACTGTTATTGCCACCCGAAGATGTAGACGGTCGAATCGCTCAGCCTGTCAAACCAGTAGCGACGTCGCCAGGGGTTGAGCCACCTGCACCGCGCATCATTGCGCCTACCGAGATCTTGGCCGACCCAGCACCAGAACCTTTGCGCGGAGTTCCAGCAGCGATAGCAACCAATATGGAACGCAGCTTGGCAGTACCGACTGCAACAAGCTTTCGCAATGTGCCTGCCAAGTTGCTTGAGGTGAATCGCAAGGTCATCAACAACTATCGCGGGCGCACTGGTCAGGGCAAAGTCAGTTTCACGCATCTCATTGGTTACGCAGTTGTTCGTGCCATCGCCGATGCTGTGCCAAACATGAAAAATTCGTACGCCACCGATACCGATGGCAAAGCACAATTGCAAAAACGTTCACACGTCAACATTGGTTTAGCGGTTGATGTCGACAAGGGCAATGGTCAGCGCTCATTAGTTGTGCCAGTACTTCGCCATGCCGACACGCTCGACTTTGCTGGCTTCTTGTTTGCATATGACGACATCATTCGCAAAGTTCGAGCAAACAAACTGACGGCCGATGATTACGCAGGAGCAAACGTCAGTCTTACTAACCCAGGAACGATTGGCACTGTGCAGTCAGTGCCACGACTCATGCCCGGTCAAGGCGTCATCGTTGGTGTTGGTTCAATTGATTATCCAGCAGAGTTTCAGGGTTCTGATGAACGCACCATCGTGCGACTTGGTATTTCAAAAGTTGTCACCATTACGAGCACGTACGACCATCGCATCATCCAAGGCGCCGAGAGTGGCATGTTCCTTAAATACGTACACGAGTTGCTGATTGGTGAGCACGATTTTTATGCCGATGTGTTCCGCAGCCTTGGTGTTCCGTATCAATCTGTTGCTTGGCATCAAGACTCACATCTCATTGATAGTGAAGATGCGATGCTCGACAAGCAAATGCAGGTTGCGACTCTTATTCGAGTGCACCGAGTACGCGGCCACCTGATTGCCGATCTAGACCCACTTCGTTGGCAAGAGCCGGTGATGCCACGGGAACTCGACCCAGCAACGTATGGTCTGACTATTTGGGACTTGGATCGTGAATTTTTGACAGGTGGCGTTGGTGGCGTACGCAAGTCGACACTTGGCGATTTGTTGGGTGTGCTGCGTGATGCATATTGCAGAACTATTGGTGTTGAATACATGCATATTCAGAACACTGAAGAGCAACATTGGATTCAGGAGCGAATGGAAGGTGAAATTCGCGGTCACACCAAGGTTGACAAGCGCAGAGTCCTTGAACGCTTAAACGCCGCGGAGTCGCTCGAGCGATTTTTGGCAACCAAATACGTGGGTGCCAAGCGGTTTGGTTTGGAAGGTGCAGAATCTGCGATTCCAATTCTTGACGCAATTTTGTCCGGTGCCGCTGACGCAAAACTCGATGGGGCAGTGCTCGGCATGATGCATCGCGGCCGCCTCAATGTGTTGACCAATGTGATTGGCAAGAACTATGAAGAACTGTTCGACGAGTTTGAGGATTACATCGATCCTTCGTCGGTACAAGGTTCAGGAGACGTCAAATATCACCTTGGTGCAACAGGCACTTTCGTGTCTCCTTCGGGAGCAACTCTTCCTCTCGAACTGTCTGCAAACCCGAGCCATCTCGAAACAGTGGACTCGATCGTGCTTGGAATGGTTCGCGCTGCTCAAGATCGAATTGATCCACCTCTTGCCTACAGCGTGCTGCCGTTGCTCATTCATGGAGATGCGGCATTTGCGGGTCAAGGTGTTGTTGCTGAGTGCTTAGCGATGAGTGATACCAGTGGCTACCGAGTTGGTGGCACCGTGCACCTCATCGTCAACAACCAAATCGGATTTACTACTTCGCCGCAATACGCGCGTTCGTCGCAGTACCCAAGCGACGTGGCCAAGACGGTGCAAGCTCCAATTTTCCATGTCAATGGCGATGACCCAGAGGCGTGTGTACGAGTTGCCAAACTTGCTTTTGAATATCGTCAGAAATTTCACAAAGATGTCGTGATCGACTTGGTGTGTTACCGCCGACACGGTCACAACGAAGGCGATGATCCGAGTTACACACAGCCGTTGATGTACAAAGCGATTGCGGAACGACGCAGCGTGCGAAAGTTGTATGTAGAAACGCTCGTTAAACGTGGCGACATCACACTTGACGAAGCCGAGCAAGCTCTCGCCGATTATCAGTCCAAGTTGCAAAGCGCATTAGATGCAGCACGTGCAGCAGCACCAGAACCAATTCGTGTACCGCGTCCACCAGAACCAATTGGTGTATTGCCACATGTTGCAACCGGGGTGGAGCGCAAGGTTTTGGATTCAATTTTCCATCACATGACCGATTACCCACAAGGCTTTGCTCCGCATCCAAAACTGGTGAAGCAATTTGAGTTGCGTGCCAAACAGTACGAGACGCAACAAGATGTTGACTGGGCCACCGGTGAAGCTCTTGCGATCGGCTCGCTAGTCATGCAAGGTATTCCTGTTCGTTTAATGGGAGAAGACTCGCGCCGAGGCACCTTTAGTCAGCGACACTCAACTCTTGTCGACAACAACAATGAAACACGTTGGGTTCCGCTCAATACATTGCCGAACGCTAAGGCTCGTTTTTGGGTGTATGACTCGCTCTTGAGTGAGTACGCCGCACTTGGTTTTGAGTACGGATACGCGCATGGCAATACCAATGCGTTGGTGATGTGGGAAGCGCAGTTTGGCGATTTTGTTAACGGTGCTCAAGTGGTGATTGACCAATACATTGTCGCTGCTGAAGATAAGTGGGGTCAACAGAACAGCTTGGTGATGTTGCTGCCACACGGATTCGAAGGACAAGGTCCAGAGCACTCGTCGGCACGTCTTGAACGCTTCTTGCAGCAGTGTGCTGAAGACAATATTCAGGTGTGTTACCCAACTACCGCTGCACAGTATTTCCACATGTTGCGGCGACAAGTTGTGCGAGAAGTGCGCAAGCCACTTGTGGTGATGACACCGAAGCAACCATTGCGCATGAAGCAAAGTCGATCACTGGTCGATCAGTTGACCACGGGCAGTTTTGAAGAAATCTTGGACGATCCATCCGGTATTGATAAGTCAAAGGTGACGCGTGTTGTGTTGTGCGCAGGCAAGGTGGCATGGGACGCAATGAATGAACGTGATAAGCGCGCAGCCAATGTTGCTGTAGTTCGGATTGAACAGTTGTATCCGTTCCCAATCAACGGTCTACATGAAGTGTTGAAGCAGTATCCGAACGCCAAAGAGTTGTTGTGGTTGCAAGAAGAGCCCGACAACATGGGCGCGTGGAGATTTGTTGATCACTTGGTGTGGCCGTTGAAAGATCAGGGTTACGACTGGCGCCATGTTGCTCGAGTTGAGTCTGGCAGTCCTGCAACTGGATCGAAGGCGATCCATGATCAAGAAGTTGCAGACTTGATGGAGCAAACTTTCGCTGCTTGGTAGCAGTTACTGATTGCGGTTTTATTTCTAGTTGTTTTGTGTTGTCAGGTCGAGATTGATGATCTGTGCAAGTTCGCTTAAGGCCTGTTCGCTCGTTGCGACCTTGATGGTGATCATGCCCATTTGTGCTGCTGGCTTGAGGTTGATGCCCAGGTCGTCAAGGAATACACATTCGTCGGGCTGCACACCAACTGTTTCACACGCAATCTCATAAAAGCGTGGTTCCGGTTTTCTGCACCCGACTTTGCTCGACTCAATAACGGCATCAAACCGTGCAAGCACTGCTTGCAATTCTTGTTGACGTGCGCGCTCAACAGGGTCGGTAGTTGCTGTTTGTTGCGTCAGCACATTGTTGGTAAGACAGGCGAGTATGAGTCCGGAAGCTTTGATGACGTCGAGTGCATGCACCATGTCGAGTCGCAATTCGCCGTGCAACAAAGCAAGAATTTCAGATCCAGGTATTCGGTGACCAAGCGCCTCACTTTCGAGCGCAAAAATGTCATCAAATTGGGCGGGGGAAATATCACTTCGTTCGAGGCGAGCCCAGGCGTTCTCGTGGTGATTGACCGAGTTGACCGAGCGGATGAAATTGAGTGGCAGACCGTGATCTCGCTCGTAATGGTTAAAAGCGTCAAAGGGGCTGGACAGGATGACGCCCCCAAAATCAAAAAATACGGCTCTCAGCACGCATAGATAGTAAGGGCTAGGGCATCCCTGCGACGCACTCGGCCCACTGGTTGACTTACCTAGTGGCAAATCGCGGTCCAAAGCATGTGGTGGTAGACGGGTCAAATTTGGCGACCGAGGGTCGCACGTCGCCCAGCCTTAAGCAACTACATGAGGCCGTGCTGTCGTTTATGAACGAATATCCCGACACCAAAGTGACGGTAGTAGTGGATGCCACTTTTGGTCATCGCATCGACAAGCGAGAAGTTGCCGAATTTAATGACGCAATCGACAACAACGAATTAGTTTCGCCGCCGGCTGGTGCTGTTGGGCGTGGAGACGGATTTGTGCTCACCATCGCCAAAAAAATTGGTGCGACTGTTGTTTCGAATGACAGCTATCAAGAATTTCATCAAGATCACCCGTGGCTATTTGATGGTGGTCGATTGATGGGTGGTAAACCAGTGCCGCTTGTCGGTTGGGTATTTATCGATCGCTTGCCGGTTCGACCATCGGCCGCAAAGTCTGTGAAGAAGGCAAGCCGTGAAGCCAACCGGCCGATGCCAATTCCACGCACACCACCACCAAATATCAAACTTGCTGCTAAAACAAAAGTAACTGCAACTTCTGCTGTGAACGCATCTGCGTCCGCGCAGGCGCCAAGTGCGCGAACAAAACCGACTACCGCAGTGAATGAGCTCGCACCATTTTTGGAATTCGTAGAGAAATACAAGTTGGGTAGCAAGGTAAAGGGAGTGGTTGAGACTTATTCGGCACATGGTGTGTACGTTCGCATTGGTGACGTACTCGGCTATCTGCCACTGCGATTGATGGCTAATCCTGCACCTCGTAGTGCGCGCGAGTTTGTCAAGATCGGTCAACAGGTTTCTCTCGTCGTGTCGAGCTTTACTGCATCGCGTCGCAGCATCGATGTGGGCATCGTCGGACCAGTCACAGCAGTCAAAAAAACCGTCCCAGTCAAGAAGTCAAAAAAGCGACCTGCTTCAGCGCAAACGCGACCTGCTTCAGCACAAACTCGCCCCGCTTCAGCGCCAATACGTAAAGCTCCCGCCAAGAAAAAATAAGAGTCGCGTAGTAGTTTGTTGCGGTGCTGATCGCTACGTGGAATGTCAATTCGTTAAAAGCCAGGCTGCCTCGCGTGCAGCAATGGATAGAGGAAAACAAACCGGATGTTTTGTGCATCCAGGAAACCAAGATGAAGGACGCTGTTTTCCCATCTCTTGTATTTCATGAAATGGGTTACGAGTCCGCACATTTCGGTCAGGGGCAATGGAACGGAGTGGCTATCTTGTCAAAAGTTGGTCTCGATAATGTGATCAACAACTTTGCAGTTGGCGAACCAGATGGTGAAGCTCGAATCATTAGTGCCGAGTGCGGTGGTATCACCGTTGTATGCGTGTATGTACCTAATGGTCGAGAGCTTGAGCATGATCACTATCAGTACAAGTTGCGTTGGATGAAGCAATTGAAACAGCACGTCGCCAAAATTGCCAAACCTGCGGGTGATGTGATCGTGACGGGAGATTTCAATATTGCCCCAAACGACATAGATGTGTGGGATCCAGAAGCACTCGTTGGTTCGACGCATGTGAGCGCACCAGAACGTGAAGTTTTAAGTGATCTCTGCGCATGGGGTCTGACCGATATCTATCGCGATCAACATCCCGAACCAAAGTTGTTTTCATGGTGGGATTATCGCGATGGCGGGTTTCATAAAAATCATGGAATGCGGATTGACCTGCTGCTCGTCAGTGATTCGGTTGCCAAGCGCACCAAAATGACCGTGGTCGACCGCAATGCTCGCAAAGGTGAAAAGCCAAGCGACCATGCTCCTGTTGTGATGGAGATGTAAAGAAGTCATCATGTCCAATCAGCCGAACAACTTCGCAGGTTTTCATATCCGTCAAGCGCCTATGACGGCTGAAGAAAAAGAGCGTGCCGAACGAGCACAAGTGATTCGGAATGAAATTGAAGAGAATGTTTCGTTGGCCGGTGCATCTTTTCTTGACCGCAGCCCAATTATCGGTGCGATAAATCCAATCGCAATGCCGATGACGATTACCACTTCTATCGATGAAAACGGTCGCATCAATGTTCTTGGCAGTGTCACGTTTGGTTCGGCATATGAGGGGCCGCCGGGGTGCGTGCACGGCGGAATTATCGCTGCCTATTTTGATGAAGTGTGTGGCGTGGCTCAATCGACTACCGGTAATCCGGGCATGACAGTCAACCTGACAATTGATTACCGCGCACCAACACCTCTGCGTAAGCCACTTGAGTTTCGCGCATTTGTTGCATCAACTGAGAAGCGAAAAATCATCACTTCTGCATCGTTACATCACGGTGAAACTTTGTGTGCGGAGGCCACAGGAATATTTGTGTCAATGAGACCAGAGATTTTTGAGCGCCTGACTCAGCTGCGAGATGCGTGACGCGCAAAAAGTGGTAGCACTGCTGGCGCAATACGTTGTGCCATGCTTTTTCCCATTACGGCAGCCAAGTCATCAATAGTCATCTCGCGGTCTTGTGGCTGCGCACTTGCAAGCCGCTTCAGTTCTTCGTCACTACAGATACCTGTTGGTTGTTGAAACAATGATCGTGCAAGATGTCGGCGCCAGGTTGTTAGGTCATCTAACAAATCTGGGTCATTGGATGCTCGACGAGCCAAGCGTGTAATCGTTGGTAATGCGACGACTGGCATGTCAATCGATGTTGGCATGTCTTGCAAAAGTGGACTGATGCCAGCGTTGCGGGTATTTCGCTTACGGGCATACGTGACAAATAGTTGATGGGCAGCGCGAGTAATTGCAACATAGGCGAGTCGTACTTCTTCGCGCTTTTGGTCGGTCGACGTTGCGGAGCCGTGGGGCAGAAGGCCAACCTCTGCTCCAGCAATGACAACGCAATCCCACTCGCGGCCCTTTGCGCCGTGAAATGAAAGCAGATCTACGCCAGCCTTTGGGTGAGAAACAGTTGCGTTCGCCGCAACCCATGCGCTGAACGCGCGACCGTCAACAGTGCCGATGGTGTCTTGCTGTACGAACTGTCGCACCATTTCGGCAACAGTGCGTTCGGCTTCATCAATCGACTCATTGAGTATGTCTGCAGACCAAGTAGTCAGGCCGTGCCTGCTTGTTGACTGTGCTGCCATTGCAATCGCAGCAGTGATTTCTGGTGGTTGACGAGTTGATCCAATTGGAATTCCAGCGCGAGTGAGCGCTTTGGAAATGGCTACGAGCTGAGTGTTGGTACGCACAAGAACCGCGCACGATTGCCACGGATGCGCGCCTGCTGTAGGCGCATATTGCCAAAGTAGCGATGCGATTCCGTCGGCTTCTTCCTGTTCGTCATCAAAACCAGCCATACGAATGTGTGGGCCGTCTTCGCGCACTGCCGCGATCTCAAATGCTTCGCCAGTTTGAAGGGCGACGTGGCGCGCAGCATGCACAATGTGCGGTGAGCATCGATAATTGTTTGGCAGGCTCAGCACAGTGGTGTGTCCGAGTGCGTCGGGAAGAGTGTCGAACAACATCCGATCGGCACCGTTCCATCCATAAATGGCTTGCAGTGGGTCTCCAACGACGAATACGTCTGGGCGACCGCCACGAATTTCCTCGAACAGTGCATATTGCAGCGGGTTCATGTCTTGGGCTTCGTCAACAAACAAGTGCTTGAATCTAAAACGTACAGCCTCTGCGTAGCCGGTGTCTGCACGCATGTCAGCAATCACGCGTGCGAGCAAATCGTCTAAGTCGACAATTTGGCGTTTCACTTTGAGTTGTTCGTACTGCTTATAGATCTCTGCAATTTCTGGTGCAGCAGTAGGCGGCGTGCGTTGCAGTCGCTTGACCATTTGTACATAGTCAGCGGGAGCGATCATGCGCGCATGAGCCCAGTCGATCTCGGCAAGTAACTCTCGTGGTCGGCTAGCCATGCGGTGAGTGCCGGCCGCAGCGGTTGCTAGCGCGGTTCGGTTGTGCACAATGTTTGGCACGGGCTGACCTAGATCAATGAGACGTTGACGTAGGAGCGAAAGTGCAACGGCGTGAAATGTGCCAACCGTTGGTCCTGCACCGTGAGATCGATCAACACCGAGATTGGTCAGTCGCTTGCGCATTTCGCCAGCGGCTTCGCGAGTGAAGGTGATGGCCAAAATATTCTCGGAGTTTGCAGTGCCAGTGGCTACTCGGTATGCGATGCGGTGGGTGAGTACACGTGTTTTCCCAGAACCTGCACCGGCGTGCACGACGATTGACGAAGGTGGAGTGACCACTGCTTCGTGCTGTTGGGCATCGAGCCCACGCAGTAAGTCGTCCTTAAGCATGCAGAGACTGTAGGCGTTCCGTGTAACACGCTGCACATTACGATGCATTCATGGCGTTTTCTACGAAATATCTCAATGATGACGAGCATGTAATTTTGGACTTGCATCCTCACTGGTGGACATTTGTAGAGCCGTCAATTTCGCTCATCACTCTGTTGATTGTTTGGTTCAAGAGTTACGACATTTCTGATGAGCAGTCATCAAAGGCAATGCGATTGCTTGAGACTGTCTGTGCGCGCGCAGTACAGGTCGCCGTGTTCATTGCTGTGATACGGCTGTTGTCGCGTGCTTTGAAGTGGAGCAGGACTCACTTTGTGCTGACCAACCAGCGTGTTGTTTTTCGTTCAGGAGTGATAGCCCGAACAGGTATCGAGATTCCGTTGTACCGAGTAAATAACATCAATTTTCATCAATCGATCTTTGAGCGAATGATCGGAGCTGGCGACTTGTTGATTGAGTCTGGCGGAGAAGACGGAATGGAAGTGTTCGACAACATTCGCGATCCTGAGCAAGTGCAAAGTTTTATTCAGCGAGCCATGCACAACGCTAGTTAACTAATTTTGCACCGCCAACAGGCTTGACAAGCGTTGCGCCATCAAGATTGTTCATGTTTGCAGTTGAGTCTGCAACGATCACGATGCAACCGCCAAAACCACCACCTGTCATTCGTGCACCGAATACTCCCGCAGTCTGCTGCGCATTACGGACGGCCTCGTCCATTTGGTTTGTTGAAACTTCAAAATTGTCGCGCAAACTTTGGTGGCTTTCGTTCATCAACTGACCAAACGTTGTCATGTCTTGAAGTGCTAGCGCCACAGTTGCTCTGCGAACACGCTCATTTTCACTCACAACGTGAAGTGCACGCCGTTGCAACACCTCATCAGCAATGTTGCGCACGCTGCCTACTTCGGCTAATCGCAATGGACCAATGTGTTGTTCTGCCTGAGCGCATTGGGTGACGCGATCCGAATACGCGCTTGAAGCAAGTTGCCGATGCGCAATGAACTGAACATAGATGTTCACATCATTTGGAATTTCAATTGGGCTGACTTGCAACGAGTGACAATCAATTAATAGGGCACTTCCGGCAACACCAGAAGCACAAGTAAGTTGATCCATGATTCCGCAGGGAACTCCGGTTGCCAAGTGCTCAGCGAAGCGACAGAGTTGCGCCAGTTCGAGCGAAGTAAGAGCAGGAAGATCGTTGACTGCACATAACATGAGGGCGGTGCTGAGTTCGAGAGCGGCGCTCGAAGACAAGCCGCCGCCGAGTGGAAGCGTTGTTGACACCGACCCAGAAAAACCACGCTCAACCTTCAGGAGAGCGGCAACTCCTGTGACGTATCGACCCCATGCGGGCATGGTCGAAGTCGGATCAACCACGGGCAGTGCGCAGTGCAGCTCAATTGGTTGATCCGCACTTGTGAGTTGTATCGCCGTTTCCATTGGCTGTGCAGTAATTGTTGTGTATCGGTCGATTGCCATTGGCAGGACCATTCCACCGGTGTAGTCGGTGTGATCTCCAATCAAGTTGACACGTCCCGGCGAGCGAGCAACGACCTCGGCAGACATATTCATAGATATAAACATATATGTGTACGTGTAAATGTCATTATTCCCCGAAGTTGTGAGAACAGCATGTTTGGGCAAGAATGACACGGTGCCAAAAACAACTGTTCATTCATCTGATAATCGATCAATTGAAATCGAGTACGCCACATTCGGTTCACCCAGCAATCCAGCCATTTTGATGATTATGGGATACACCGCTCAGATGATTGTGTGGCCTCAAGCTTTTTGTCAGATACTTGCCGACGCTGGTTATTTCGTAATTATTTTTGACAATCGCGATTGCGGATTATCCACGCATTTAGATGGAGTGGTCGTCGATACGGGTCCGATCATCATGGCGGCGATGACCGATCAGCCGATTCCACCAATTCCTTATTCACTGTCGGACATGGCGACCGATGCGGTTGGTGTACTTGACCACTTGGGCATTGAGCGAGCACATGTGCTCGGAATGTCGCTTGGCGGAATGATCGCCCAGGTTGTGGCGTATGAGCATCGGGACCGAACCATGACGCTCACTTCAATTTCGTCGCAGCCAGGTGACCCCGATGTTGGTCAGCCATCGATGGATGCTGCGATGGTCATTTTTGCAGACCCTCTGCCAACGTCAAGCCGCGAGGATTACATTGCATCTTCCACACAATGGCAAGTATGGCAGTCGAAGAAATATCGCAGCGACGAACTTTCGTATGCTGCGGCAGCAGCAAGTTATGACCGTGCGTTTTATCCAGAAGGTGCACCTCGTCAACTTGCAGCCGTGTATGGATCGGGCAGACGTCATGAGCAGGTGGCAACAATTTCATGTCCAACGCTGGTCATTCACGGCACTGATGATCAACTGATAGTGCAAAGTGGTAGCGAGCGCACTGCAGAGTTGATCCAAGGATCAAAACTCCTACTCGTAGATGACATGGGGCATGATCTGCCACAACCACTGTGGCCGATATTGACAGGTGCAATCTTGGAGCACGTTGCACAAGTCGTTGCCTAAGTAGTCTTTGACCATATGGCGAATCAATCCCAGTCGACAAAATCGAGTGGCCCATTGTCGGGCTACCGGATAATTGAGATTGCAGGAATTGGACCAGGTCCTTTTGCAGCAATGATGCTGGCAGACATGGGCGCTGAAGTAATTCGTGTTGAGCGCACACAGTCGGTGCGTGGTCCGGCACCTGAAGACGCGCACTGGGATGTGTTGTTGCGTGGTCGACGCAACATTGCCATCGATCTCAAGAGTCCTGATGGCGTTGAAACTTTGTTGTCATTGGTGGAGCATGCCGATGCATTGATCGAAGGATTTCGCCCAGGAGTAATGGAGCGACTTGGGGTTGGACCTGATGTTTGTGTTGCGCGCAATCCAAAGCTTGTGTTTGGACGCATGACAGGTTGGGGTCAAGATGGACCATACGCGTCATCTGCCGGACACGACATCAACTACATCTCACTTGCGGGTGCGCTCGCACATTTTTCTCGTGCAGGCGAGGCGCCAGTGCCACCATTAAACATGGTTGGCGACTTTGGAGGTGGAGGAATGTTTTTGGCATACGGCGTCGTATGCGCATTACTCGAAGCGCAAAAGAGCGGCAAGGGTCAAGTGGTTGATACCGCAATGGTCGATGGGTCTGCAGTGTTAATGAGCATGTTCTGGGCGATGAAGAACATTGGAATTTTTGATGAGAATAAGCCAGGTACAAATTTGCTCGACACTGGAGCGCATTTTTATGATGTGTTCGAATGCAGCGATGGCAAGTATGTCTCGATTGGCAGTATTGAGCCACAGTTTTATGCACTGCTGCTTGAAAAGACTGGGCTCACCGATGATCCTGCATTTGCAAAACAGATGGATGCATCGCAGTGGCCTACTCTCAAGGCCAAGCTTGCCGATGTGATGC
>Ga0194041_10000052_pt1 | contig 42354 bp, 46 predicted proteins | sample JunL449m_MetaG_FD_160082 | JGI IMG/M metagenome (GOLD analysis project Ga0194041, IMG submission 160082) | Anoxic zone freshwater microbial communities from boreal shield lake in IISD Experimental Lakes Area, Ontario, Canada - Jun2016-L442-9m | ecosystem: Environmental > Aquatic > Freshwater >...
TGACGACTGGCGCTCGCCTTCGACGTGGATCAGGCTGTGCTCATGTCACTCGTCTCCGTCTCCACTCCAGCCGACCATGTGCGCATCATCACCCTTGACAACCCAGACCGCCTGAACTCCATGTCCTTCGCCCTCGTGGGCGATCTCTACACCGCCCTGGCCCAGGTGTCCGCGGACAACGACTGCCGCGTGGTCGTCCTCACTGGCGCAGGACGAGCCTTCTGCTCGGGTCTCGAACTCGAGTTCGCTGGCCTGCCTCCGGGTATCGAAGACCTCGGCCGGCACCGGATGGGCCTACGAGCCATGGAGTTCATGGGCGGCGTGGTCCCCGCACTGCGCAATATGCCCCAGCCGGTGATCGCCGCCATCAAGGGCCCTGCCTACGGCGGCGGCATGTGCCTGACCCTGGGCGCCGATATCCGCTTGGCCGGGCGCTCGGCAGTGTTCTGTGGAGCTGGAATCACGAATGGCCTGACTGGATGCGAGCTCGGCGTCAGCTGGCTGCTCCCTCGGGCCATCGGCACGTCGCGCTCCAACGAAATCATCCTCACCGGGCGCAAGGTCGATGCCGTCGAGGCCGAGCGGATCGGCCTGGTGTCCCAGGTGATGGAGGACGACGAGGTGCTGGACCGAGCCGTGGCCATGGCGCAAGGGATGTCCGCTCTGAGCCCGCTGGGGCTGACGCTGACCAAGGACACCCTGTGGGGATCGCTCGAGGTGGGAAGCCTCCAGACCGCCGTCGATATGGAGAATCGGACCCAGCTGCTGGCCGGGTTCACCGGGAACCTCAACGAGGCCGCCGCCGCCTTCAAGGAGAAGCGGCCTCCGATCTACACGGAGTAGGCGCATGGCCAAGGCCAGGCGGGGCCGCAAGCCCGTCCGCAGAGCACGGGACCCCGATGCCGGGGGTGGGACCAGAGAGCACTGGCGGGCCGATGGCGCGCCCAAAAGCCAGTACGGGTCGGCCGACGAGGCCAACCGCTACGCCCTTCAGGTGCGCCTCGAAGACGGCGTCGACCTCGATCCCTATACCTGCAGCATCTGCGGCCACTGGCACCTGGGGAACCGCCGCCACTGACATCGCCACGCCGTCCCTACACAGTTGGCCCCGTCTGGCCAGCACTGACCGGAACTCTCGCCTAGCAAAGCGGGCATCACTGTACCGTCCAGACGGTATAGTCATGCCGTGACCTCCGCATCCCCTCCCAACTCCACCTCTACCTCTACCTCCAACTCCACCTCCACCTCTACCTCCACGTCCGCCTCCAAGTCAGCCACGCGTCACCGGGCACCGGCTAGCCAGGATGGACAGGATGGACCGCGCAGCATTCCCACCAAGCAGCGGATCCTGGAGGCTGCCGAACTCGTAGTGCTGCGCGACGGGGTTGGACACCTCACCTTGGAGGCGGCGGCGGCCGAGGCCGGGCTGTCCAAGGGCGGCGTCCTCTACCACTTCCCCACCCGGGACTCCCTGGTGTCGGCCATGGTGGACCGGATCATCGAAGAGTTCGAAGAGGACATTGCCTCCTACCTGCCGGAGGCCGGGACCGCCGAGGCATCGTTGCCTGGGGCGTACGCCCGGGCCTACGTGCGGGCCACGCTCGAGCCGGTGGCCCCCGGCCAGGAGCGCCTGGGTGCTGCCTTGCTGGCCGCGGCCGCAGCCGAACCAGTCCTCTTGGTCCCGCTCCAGCAGGCAGCCGACGGGTGGCAAGCCCGACTGATCGATGACGGCCTTGACCCGGCCCAGGCCACGATGCTCCGGATGGCGTGTGACGGCTTGTGGCTGTGCCACCTGTTCGGACTGGCCTCGCCGACCGGATCCCTGCGCCACTCCGTCGGTGCCGCTATCGAGGCGCTGACCCGGGTGACCCCGTGATCCGCCGCGGCCCGGGGACTCCGTTGGCCCCACCATCTGATGCATCAGTGAAGCTCATCCGCACATTGACCATCACCGTCTTCCTGCAGTGGTTCGGGTCGACATCGATCATCCCCATGCTTCCCGTCTACGTCCGCGACATGGGCGGGACGGTCTTCATGGCCGGGCTGGTGATGGCCGCCTTCTTTGCCGCCGGCGTGCTGTCGCAGTACCCGATGGGACGCCTGGCCGACCGTATCGGCCGTAAGCCGGTCCTCCTCATCGGCCTGGGTGTCTACGCACTGGCCACTCTGGCATTTTTGCTCCCGATCAACCCAGCCATCGCCATCGTGCTCCGCTCGTTTCAGGGGCTGGGGGCCGGGGCCTCGGCTGTCGCCGCCCTGGCCATGGTGTCCGGTGCCGTGGCCGTCGAGCGGCGGGGGCGGGCGTTTGCCGCCATCTTCGGCGCCGAGTTCGCTGGTATGGCCGTCGGCCCCCTGATTGGGGCCATCGTGGGCGTACGCAATATGTGGCTGATGTTCCTGGTGTCCGGCGTCGTCGTCCTGGTGGCCTGTATCCCGGCTGCCCGCATCGTGGAAGCACCCGCAGAGCTGGCCTTGCGCCATGCGCGGACCGATGCTGACGGTGTGGTGGCGCCACTGGCCCCATTGCGGTGGAACCGTTCGATGATCGGGGGGATCGTGGCCGCCGGTGCCCTCGGTATGGCTAGCGGCGTCTACGACATCTGTTGGACGTTGCTCCTCTTGTCGCGGGGTGCCAGTGGCTGGCAGATCGGCGTCTCATGGACCCTGTTTGCCGTGCCCTTCCTTCTGGCGGCCCGACCCAGTGGCTGGTTGGCCGATCACATGGACCGCCGTGCGCTCGTGCTCGGCGGTTTGGGAGTGGCCACGCTGTTCTGCGCTTCCTACCCCTTCATCCACGGCGTTCCGCTGCTGATGGTCTTGAGCGGCATCGAAGCACTCGGGTTTGCCGCCGCCATGCCCGCCCTGCAGTCGCTCCTCACCCAAGGGTCCGAGCCATCGGAGGTCGGGCGCATCCAGGGCATGTTCGGCACGACCCAGACGGCGCTGACCGCCCTCTCGACGGCCCTAGCCGGAGCCGCCTTCGCCGTTGCCTCGTGGCTCCCGTTCGTGACGGCCTCATGCCTGACCGCACTGGCCCTGATAGCTACCGCCCTGGTATGGCGCACCGTGGCCGGCCATGTCCACCCAGCCATCGATTCGTTCGACGTGGATGGAGAGACACCAGTTGCCACCGATGGCGGTTCTGTGGCCCTAGACAGCTCCCGAGCCGACGATCAGCCGGCGGTAGGAGTCAGCACCGAGGTGCAGTAGGCACAGCGGGTGGCGGCATCGGACACCTTCGACAGGCACTCCGGACAGTCGCGCACCGGCTCCTCGGTCGGCGTCCTACCCAGGCGTGCCATGAGCGCATTGACCGGCTTGATGACCAGGAAGAAGATCACGGCGGCCACGATCACGAAATTGAGTAGCGCGTTCAGCACCGACCCGTAGTTGATGTTCGAGCCGTTGATGGTGAAGTAGAGCGTGTCGAACTGACTGCTTCCTCCGAATATGGCCTTGATCAGCGGTGTGATGATGTTGGTTGTCATCGACGCGATCACCGCCGTAAAAGCCGCACCGATGACCACGGCGACCGCCAGGTCGAGCAGGTTCCCCCGCAGCAGAAATTCCTTAAACTCCTTGATCATCGATAAATTCCTTTCGATCGTCCGGATGCGTCGAGATCACCATAACCGCAAGGTCTCTGTCGAGGCAGGGCTAGCTCAAGCCGGCGTGCACGGCGGCCTCCCACCGTCCGGTCATCTCTACTTGGCACACCACGGTGGCCGAGTTCAGCAGCCAGTCGATGACCGTGCGGTTGTCGGCATCAGCCGGTACCTCTGCCACTAGGCCGCGCCTCGGGTGGTCCTGGGTGACCTTCCATCCGGTCGCCAGCGGGTGGCCCAGGTCGCGCAGACGCGAAGCCAGGCGGGGGCCGGTGGCGTGCTGCAACCCGATGGTGGTCGGCTTGGGCGATCGTCCGGTCGGTACATGACCAGGCATCCACGTGATCATCGGTACCTTATGAGTCGACCCCCCGAAGAAGGCGAACGGTCCAGGCTCCGGTGGCTGGTGTTCGGCGTCGATGACCGGTTCGATGTTGATCCATCCAGATCCACCCGCCTGCACCATCGACATCTGGGCCACCAACTCGGGATCATCGTGGGCGACGAACCCGAACTTCGTAGGCCGACTACGACTCATGTCTGGAGATCCCCGACGGCTGCGGCCAGCGCCTCGAGCTCGTGGCGCCACGACTCGGGACGAGCCAGCGGGCGCACCACGAACTTGGAGAAACCCACCTCGAGGAAAGACTCCAAGAAGCGACGCAGGGCGTCAAGGCCGGCGGGGACCACGGTGGTCGGGTCGGTGCCCTTGCGAGCCCGACCAAGGGCAGCGATCATGGATGGATCCAGGGGGCCCGGGGCATAGGCAAGGGAGACGCCGAAGTGCTCGGGACTGATGGAGCGACCCACGGCTGCCGCTGCCTCGTCGATGACGACCCGGCCAGCCGCCGCCTCTGCTGGAGTGCACGCTGATGGCAGCCACCCGTCGGCGAACTGTCCGCATCGCCGCAGGGCGCCAGGCACCATGCCCCCGGTCCAGAACTCCAGAGGTTCCTGAGCTGGCAGAGGCGACAGCGTCACCCCTTCGAACTCGCCTATGGACCCGTGGTGATCCACCGACTCTCCGGCCCACAGCCGCCGCAGCACCGGAAGTGCCTCTTCCATCCAGGGACCCTTCTCCTTGGCCGATACACCGATGGCCCTGGACTCGGGAGGTTGCGCCAGACCGGGCACGAACGTCACCAGCAGGCGACCTTGAGACAACTGGTCGAGGGTGGCCAGCTGCTTGGCCACCTGGACGACGTTGCGTCCCGGAAGCAGCATCGTCGTACCCAACTTCAGCCGCGGATTGCGGGCAGCCGCGTAGGCCAAGGCGGTCAGCGGATCGAGGGTCGGTGCCGTCAGGACCTCGGGGAGCCAGATCGAGTCAAACCCCAGGTCGTCGATATCGTCGACCACCTCCATCAGTCGGGAAGGATCACCGTCGAGCACTCCCATGCCGACACCGATGCGAACCTTCATCCGCCCTCCAGTCCAGGGCCGTCGAACCGGTCCACGGTGGCGAACTCCTCGACGGCACCCCGGCGCAGCTTGGTCGGCTGGTGTACCGGGTGACCGAGAGCGAGCACTCCGGCCACCAGATGGGTGTCGGGGATGCCGAGCAGGTCCTTGACGGCTGGCTCGTTGCGCACGACCATCGTCGTCATCACCCCGGCCAGCCCCTCGGCCCGGGCGGCCAAGAGGATGCTCCAGGCGAACGGGTAGATGGAGGCTCCCCCGACCATGGTGTAGTGGTCGCTGTCACGATCGACCGTGGCCAGCCGGGACAGGTCAGCCAGCAGTACCAACATCACCGGGACCTCGTCGAAGTGTTCGGCGAAGCCGCCCGGCCCCGCAGCTGCAGCAGCAGCGATCTCCCCGGATGCGGCGATCGACTCCGCCTCGACCAAGCGGTCGGTCACTACCGCCCACGGGGTCAGCCCAGCCGCCACCTGGGCCAGGTAGTCGTACCAACCGGGCAGGTAGATGTCGCGTATCGACGCACGGATAGCCGGATCCTTGACGACCACGATCCGCCATGCCTGCCGGTTTCCTCCGTTGGGAGCGAACCGGGCCGTCTCCAACAGGCGGTAGATGGTGGCATCGTCGACCGACTCGTCGGTGTACTCGCGCACCGCCCCCGTCGAGCGGAGCGCATCGGTCAGATCCACGTTTGCTCCCCGCTACAGGATCTCGAGGACCGGGTCGGCGGCGCTGACCGTGAGACCGGCACCGGGCTCCACCATCAAGTCCGTGACCACCCCGTCTTCGATCACCATGGCGTAGCGCTGTGAACGCGTGCTCAGTCCAAAACCGCTGCCGTCCATCTCTAGGCCGACGGCGGCGGCAAACTCACCGTTGCCATCGGCCAGCATCAGCACGGCGTCACCTACGTTCTGCGCCTCGCCCCAGGCGTGCATGACGAAGGGGTCGTTGACCGAGCTGCAGGCCACCGTGGTCACGCCCTTGGCTGCCAGCTCGTTCTTGCGGATGACATAGCTCGGCAGGTGGTAGTCCGAGCACGTTGGAGTGAAGGCACCAGGCACGGCGAACAGCACGACCTTGCCCGTGCCGAGCACGTCGGCCGTCTGCACGTGGGTGGAGCCGTCGGCTCCGGTCGTCATGATCCTGATATCGGGGATGGTGTCGCCTACGGCAATGCTCACAGATTCGCTCCTGGAGTTGGACCCCCATCGGCTGGGGGGGGATTCGGTCGGCTCGCCCCTAGGTGAGCCACCCGCAGCATACGGTCCGCCAGCCAACGGTGATCACCACGGGATTACTTCTGGGCCGTCTTCCGCGGCGCGATCCCTTGAGACAGCCTCTTGTGGCTTACCAGCAGATCCCACCACGCGCCCGGACCCGAACAAGATGGCCGCCCCCAATGCGAACGCCAACGCCGATCCGGCGAATAGCCCGAGTTCGGCGGCTGGCACGAGCGGTGGGTTCGAGGAGAAGGCCAGTTCGGCGATGAGCAGCGGGACGGTGAAGCCGATGCCGGCTACCGCCGATCCACCGACGATGTGGCGCCACCGGACCCCACCGGGCAGCAGGCCAAATCCCAGTTGGACCACCAACAGGCAGGCCAGGGTGATCCCACCCATCTTGCCGATCACCCGGGCCAGGCCTACTCCGGCGAACACGGCGGCCGCGCCAGGTGAGCCGAGGAGATCGGCATGGAAGGTGATGCCGGCATTGGCTAGAGCGAACAGCGGCAGGACCACGAACGCCGACCACGGAGCCACCCGCTGCTCGAGGTGCTCCGCTGGATCGACCAGGCGGGCGGGCCTCGTCTCAGATGTTCGACCTGGAATCTCCCCTGATGCCGGGTCCGATGCCGGGTCTGACGCCCCGACGGACACCGGGTCTGATGCCGCGCGCCGCCCTGGCACCAACAGCCCGGCCACTACACCGGCCAGTGCCGGCTCTACGCCGCCGGCGGCCAGCAGGACCCACAGGACCACCCCACCCAGCAAGAACACGACTGTCGGAGCACGTGTGGCCCGCCGGACGACGATCAGGGCGATCACCACCGCCAAAGCCGCCGCCAACGCTGGCACATAGGACCGTGACGAGTAGAAGACGGCCATCACGACCACGGAGCCGATGTCGTCGGCCACGGCCAACGTCAGCAGGAACACCCGCAGCCCGGAAGGGACCCGTCGCCCTAACAGGGCCAGCGCCCCTAGGGCGAAGGCAATGTCGGTAGCCATAGGAATCCCCCACCCGGACGAACCCGGGCCGCCGTGGGCTACTGCTGAGTACACCAACCCGGCCCCGAGCATGCCGCCGAGGGCGCCCGCTACCGGGACGGCCGCCGTGCGGGCATCAGCCAGATCCCCGTGTCGGCGCTCGCGACCGATCTCCAATCCGACCACGAGGAAGAAGACAGCCATGAGCCCGCCGTTGACCCAGTCGCGCAACGTGGCAAAGTCCTGGAACGCCTGGCCGCCACCACTGGTCGGATGCAGCCAGGTGGCCTCGTAGGACACAGACCATGGACCGTTGGCCCACACCAGGGCGATGGCGACGGCCACGATCAGAGCCCACGCCGCGGCAATGTCGGAGTGGAGCAATCTGTGCAGGGACCGTCCGGGGGAAGTCAACGGCTCCTAGACGTCCGCTAACTCGGCCAGCACCGACCGGCCGAAGTGATCGATGGCCTCCAGTTGATCGTGCCGGGTATCGCCAGGTAGGGCCACGCTGACCCAGGTGACCCCGATGGCCTCAAGCTCGTGGATCGACGCCAGTACCCGCTGCTCGTCAGGGACTGCCCCGCCCATGGACAGCCCCTCGGGGATGAAGCACACCGTGAGCGGTTCGGTCCGGCCCACCGCTGCGCCATGCTCTGCCGCGTACTCGAGGGCGACGGCCAGATCGGCCGTCGACTCGAGCGGTGCCGTCCGGGTCCGGTCGGCGTAGCGGGCCGGATTGGGGAAGGGACACCAGCCGTCGGCTGACTCCACCGCTCGTCGGACAGCCCGACGGCTATTTCCGCCGATCCACAACGGGGGCCGGGGGCGCTGTCGGGGACGGGGCAGCATGGTGTTTCCCGGTGCCCGGAACCCGGAGCCGTCGAAGGTGACGCTTTCGCCGGTCCAGGCTGCCTCCATGGCGGCCAGCGCCTCGTCCATGAGGTCGTTACGGTTGTCGAAGGAGGCACCGAGCGCGTCGAACTCGGGTTCGAGATAGCCGGCACCGAGCCCCACGATGGTCCGCCCACCACTCAGTACGTCCAGCGTGGCAATGCCCTTGGCGGCCACGAACGGGTTGCGGTAGGCGAGGACGAACAGGTTGGTGTGGACCAGCACGGTCGTGGTGGCCGCCGCCGCAAACGCCAGCGCCACCAAGGGATCAAGCGCGTGGTGGCCGCCATGGGCCAGCCAGTCGTCCCCGGGAAATGGGTGGTCGGTGGCGTATACCGCCCCGAAGCCGGCGTCTTCGGCCGCTCGGGCCAACTCGCCGATGGCCCCTGGGGCGAGGAACTCCTCTCCGCAGTCGATCCGATGGGTGGGCAGTCCGTAGGAGACACGCACGTCGGCTACTGAACTCCTGGCCCCGGGGAAGCGCCAGCAGCAGGAGCCTCAGGGGTGGCACCGACCAAGTGGGCCACGAAGGGCGGCATCCGTGTCGGCCGCCCCTCTAGGTCGACCGCACCGTGGACCGTTACCGCGGTAGCTCGGGCTTCGTCCTCCACCTCGAGGAGGTAGCCGATCTGGAACGTGGTCCGGGTCAGATGGCCCACCACGGTGTAGATCCGCACGTCATCGTCGAAACGGAGCGGCCGCCGATGGCGGAGGTAGAGCTCCAGCACAGCAAAATCGACGCCGTCGGGACCGGAACGGACCGCTTCGTAGGGATACCCGGCCCCTCGTAGCATGGCCACCCGGGCCTCTTCGAGGTACTCGGGGTAAGACCCGTGGTGGATGATCCCCATCGCATCGGTTTCGCCGAACCTCGTCCGTAGCGAGTGGACGAACGGGTAGTGCGAGCGATCGAGTGACGGTTTATGAGAAAGGCGCACCGGGGCGAGGCTACTGCCCTGCGGCTGCAGGTACCGGCTGGTTCCACTCGATCCACCCGGTTCCGGTGCGGCCGTCTGAGGCGGTAAAGCGCGCCATGGCCCGGGGGAACCGGCTCACGCGTCCGTCTGTGGCCGTCAGCACCAGCGGCCCGAACGCCACCGGCTCGATGGCAAGATCGAGTCCGACCGGATCCATGCGAGCGCGGGCCGACGTCACCAGACCGAACGGGCCAAGTTCCTCGGTCACGTCCAGGCCGGTCACGGTCTCGACCAAGCCGTCAGGATGCTGGACGTACCCGAACGGGATCCGCTGGCCCGGAATCCGGATGTCGGCCCCGTGGATCCGAGTGCCGTCGTCCAGCCTGCCGGCGAACCAGCACCAACTGAAGGCCCACCAGTCACGCACGCCCCATGAGTGGTCGCGCTGGCCGTGGCCTTCGACACCAAGAACCTCGCCACCCACCGTTACGGTTCCTCCCACCAGGCACGGGATCTCATAGCGGGTAGTCACGTCGTAGTGGTACGGGATGCCGTCAGTACGCCATGTCAGGTCGAGTTCGATATCGGTAGGCCGACCCGGCGCACCCCGATAGACGTCGGCCGGGTCATCGTGGACCACAGCTGCGGCCGTCCCGGCGATGACCATGGAGTCGAGCGGCAGGCCGATCACCCCGTCCACGGAACAGCCGTCACCGCGCACCGTGAGGCCAGGCGCGGGCGTGCCCGGAAGGTCGTAGGCGACCGAGGCCACCAGCGGATGTCCTGGTCGGGCGACCACTGTCGTCCACCACGTCACCCCCAGATTCGGATAGAGCCCGATCCGGACGTAGCCGGCCAGTTGTCCGTCTTGGGACACGAAGTCGAGGTAGTGAGACTCGTTCCACAGGGGATCGCCGGAGGGCTCGTGACGGCCCTCATCGGCCGGGTCCACCGCGTGGGGGTTCAGATCTGCCATGTCGTGCTCCTCGTTGTTCTACCGTGCTCGATCCCTTACCGAAGCCGGACTCCGGACCATCTTGCTGCTGCTACCAGTAACCCTGTGGCTACCGGTGACCCTATGGCTACCGGTGCTACCGTTTTGTCTACCAGCCCACCTCGGCGGATCGTGGACAGCATCGTAATGAACCTCCTCTTGACTGCTACTCGGCGCGCGGCATCCCTGGTTGCTACCTGCCTAGGCGTAGCCAGCCTCGTGCTCGGTGCTTACGTGATTGCCTATCCCGCCCCCGTAGGTGCCAACCCGTACACCGGTGCCACCATTGCGCCCTCCGCCGTGCCGGCATTCGATGGTGATTCCCCTGACCCTGATGTCCTCATGGACGGCTCGAGGTACTACGCCTTCACCACCGGCACGACCAAGGCTAGGTACATCCAGGCGCTGTGCAATCCCACCGGATCTACGGACACCGGTTGGGCACTTTGCCCGGGCGGTTCATCGGGCGCATCGGCCCTCCCCAACCCACCGGCGTGGCAGGAACGCGGCACCCAGAACGCCCCCGGCGTCTACGTGTGGCAGGGGCTGTGGATCATGTTCTATACCGCCGCCCTCTCCGGCCATCAAGGCAATACCGGGGCCAACTGCCTATCGGTGGCCACCGATGCAGTTCTTACACCCTCGACCGTCGCCTTTACCGACCGCTCCAGCGGACCGCTGGTGTGCAACGGCGACCTCGGAGGGGCGATCGACCCGAGCCCGTACGTGGATCCGGCGACGGGACAGCCGTACTTGGTGTGGAAGACCAACGACGGCGGCTCCACGCAGTCAGCCAGGTTGTGGTCCCAACCACTCGGATCCGACGGCATGACACTGGTGGGACAGCCCAGCCTGCTCCAGGTCCAGAACCCGGCGCGCTATCCGTTCGAGACCACGATCGAGAACCCGCAGATCTTCGATTCCGGAGGGAACTACTACCTCTTGTTCTCCACCGGTATCTGGAACAGCGCCTCCTACAGCCAGGCGGTTGTCGGGTGTGCTGGGCCGCTCGGGCCTTGCGGTGAGCCATCGTCTGGCCCCTTCCTGACTTCGTACGGTGCCGTCGCTGGGCCAGGAGGAGGCACGGTCTTCCAAGACGCCCGAGGAGGGCTGCAACTGGCCTACGCCGGATGGTCGGCGGGGTGCACGTCATATGCGTGCGGCGGCACCCGTCGACTCTTCATCTCTCCGGTGTCCATCGAACCGGCCTGGCTACCTCCTCCGATCACCGGGATTGCCGCTGCCGCGGACGGCAGTGGCTACTGGCTGGTCAATGCCCACGGCGGGGTCTCACCTCACGGGGCCGTCCGTTCGTTCGGGTCGGTACTCGGCCTGACCTTGAACGCCCCCATCGAACACCTGGTCCCCACCCCGGATGCAAAGGGGTACTGGCTGGTGGCTGGCGACGGAGGAATCTTCTCGTTCGGGGATGCCCGGTTCTTCGGTTCGATGGGCGCCATGCCGCTGAATGCCCCGGTCGTCGGACTCGCTCCCACATCGGATGGCGGCGGCTACTGGCTGGTGGCTTCCGACGGAGGGGTGTTCGCCTTCGGTAACGCCAAGTTCTCCGGGTCGATGGGAGGGGTCCGGCTCAACGCTCCAGTGGTCGGCATCGCCTCGGACGTGGTCACCGGCGGATACTGGCTGGTGGCTTCCGATGGTGGGGTGTTCGCCTTCGGTGCACCCTTCGCAGGGTCCACCGGCTCGCTCCGACTCAGCCGTCCCGTCAACGCCATTACGGCAACAGCCGATGGCCAGGGCTACTGGTTCGTGGCATCCGACGGCGGGGTGTTCGCCTTCGGTGACGCCAAGTTCTCCGGGTCGACCGGCGCTCTCACCCTGGCCGCACCAGTAGTCGGCATGGCTGCAGATCTGGCCCATGGCGGCTACTGGCTGGTCGGTGCCGATGGAGGGGTATTCGCCTTCGACGCACCGTTCCTAGGCGCGGGCTGACCAACGGAATCGCTGGCCGGTCAGGTCACCCGCTAGTCAGGTCACCCGCTAGTCAGCTATGCGTCACGGGATTACCGCCGCTGACGTCCCTGGGGCCACCGGCGTGCTGGAGGCGGGAATGGTGGCAACGGTGGCCGTTCCCCCACCGCCGGCACCCTTACTGTGCCTACCGCCGCCGGCCACACAGCCAGCCGTGGTCGAATCCGCCCCGCCACTCCCTGCGGTGCCCGTCGACGGGGTGGTCGTCGACGTGGTGGTTGTCGATGGAGTGGTCGATGGAACGGTCGTCGACGTGGGATCGCTGGCCACACTCGTATCGGTCGGTACGGTCACCGGATCCGTCGCGGGGGGACTGCCCGCTGCACCAGCCGACCCAGAACCCGTGCTACAAGTGCCTCCCGTCCCGCCACCGAAACCCTGGTTCCCACCGCGACTGGTCCCTCCGCCAAGCATCGTGGTCGGTGTGGTTGGTGTGGTCGGTGTGGTTGCTACACCCTGCCCATTGTTCAACCCAGTACCTGCGGCCCTGGTATCGACGCGGTGCCTACCGGATGACTTACTGCGAGTAGTCGATGCGCCCGACTCGGACAGCGTCGACAAAGCGGAGTGCGAGCCGTGGTGACTCGTGGCCCTGGTGCACGACGCCGTCACCACTCCGGCGGCTGTTTCAGTCGACGACCCAGATCCCGAGGCACACGAACTCGCCGTCGTGGCGAAGCCAGCTGTCCGCTGCGCACCGCCCCCACTGGACCCTGTGGAAACATTGCCAGAACTCGGGGTACTGCTCGAGGCGGCTGGAGTCGCCTGAGCTGCAGCAGGCGGCGCTGAGATCACGCCGACTGTGCCGAGAATTCCTTGGACCGCCCGACCCGCAGAACCTGGTAGCTCCGAGGCGGCAGCGAGTCCAGTAGAGGCCACCATCATGGTGGCCAACGTGCTCACGGCCAGAATCGCTGGCGTCCGGCGGAATCGGCGCCTCGAATTCGACCATGAGCTGGCACTGACCACGAACGCGGTCCGGATGGCATGCTCGCCCCGGAGTTCGTGGTCCTGGGCCGGGCCCGCCGCTGCGGCCAAGAGATCGGCCAACTGCCCACTCACCAGATTGGGCAGGGCAACGATGTTGTTGCTCGGCTGCCTCAGACCCAATAGATCTGCTGTCTCCATCCTCGGGTCGTCAAGCAAGGATCCGCTGCCCTTCGCCTACACGCACGGTCGCTCCGGAGATCCGAGGAGCAGACTTCGACGCCCCGACCAGATCGGTGTCCTCGAGTGCCGTGGCAGCCAGCCGCTGCTCCAGACGCCGCAGGCCTCGATGACAGAGGACGCGGACCGACCCAGGGGTGCGTCCCATGATGGTGGCAACCCGGGCCACATCCATGCCAGCCACGATTCGGAGCATGACCGCCTCGGCCTGGTCGGCCGGGAGCTCGCCAATCAGGGCGATGGCTTGGTCGGTCGAGGAGTGCTCGGCCACCTCCTCCTCGACGTTGTTGGGTGCGGGCAGGACGATCAGGTTGGCGTGCTCGATCGCATCGGTCCGTCGCTCGCCGCTCCGATACCAGTCGGTCAAGCGGTTCCGAGCGGTCGTGTACAGCCAGCCCCTGAATCCCGACTCGTCACCTTCGAACGTGGGGAGGGCCCGCAGTATGCGCAACCAGATGTCGGCGGCCAGATCTTCTGCCACCGGCGAGGCCTTCATCCGGAGGTAACGCAGCAGGCCGGGCTGGAACTCACGCCAGAGACAGGCGAATGCTTCCTGGTCCCCCCGCTGCGCTGCCTGCACCGTCCCCCTGAAATCCACCACTTCGGTCTCCTGCCGTCTGCTTGATGATGCACTGACGTGTTTGCCTGGCTCTGTCTTACACCCACATTCCACCGGTGTCCAGCACCCTTATCCGTTGTTTATCATCTTCATATCAACGGTTTCAGTTGTGTAACGGAATGGGGCCTCCGATCGTTATTCGAGGGGCAATAGGTGTATTCGCCTCTTTGGCCGACCGGTTGGGTCAGTGGATGTCCGGGTGGTTGTCCGGGTGGTTGTCCGGGTGCATCCATCGATCTGGGCTTCGGGGTCCATTGGCTCTGCCCAAATGGCGAGCAGCGAACCGTAGTGAGGGCCGCTGTGCACGTTGTCACCCACATCCCCCTACCCCCAGAATTTCATCGTCTGATCGCTCCCCCTGCCTTCCTAAAGCGAAGTGCCCGATGTAGGATTTTCCTTCGACCACTGACCTTAGAGCCCGACGCCACGCCGCACCCGACACCACGCCGCAAGGGGGGACACGCCGATGCATCAATCACCATCGAGGCCCCCACGCCTTCGCTCGCCCATCACCTCGGTGGCCGTGGCTGCACTCCTTGTAGTCGCCATGGGCGTGTCTGCCTGCGGACAGCCCGCCACAGCGCCGCTCCGCCCTACGGCGGTAGGCGTCTTCCCGGGTGACGGTACTGCTGGCGTCTTGTGGGGCACGCCGAACGACGATGCCGACATCACCTCGTACTCAGTCACGGCCAGCCCCGGGCACAGCCAGTGCTCCTCGCACGTCAAGAGCCAGTGCACTCTCACCGGCCTCACCAACGGACAGTCCTACCTGATCAGCGTGCGGTCGGTCGGCGATGGCGGCATGAGCAAGCCGACCACGACAAAGTACCTTGCCGGGGTGCCGTGGGCTCCTGGGGTGCCCTACCCCGTGGCGGGCAATACCACCGTCACGCTCGGCTGGACTGCACCGATCTACTCGCCCGGCGCCCCCGTCACCTCCTACCAGGTGACATCGAGCACGAGGGGGGTCTGTCCGGCATCGTCACCGTTGTGCGCGAACCCGACTTCGCCCGTCGCCGGTAAGACCTGCACAACGACTTCCCGGACATGTACGGTCACCGGTCTAACCAACGACACCGCGTACACCTTCACCGTGTTGGCCACCAACAAGTACGGGGCCAGTGCCACGTCGCCTGCCAGCACAACGATCGTGCCGACGATCATGTCCGGTGGATCACCCGGAATCGTCTACCTCGGGCCGGTGAACGCCACCCAGGAGTTGACGACTGGGACCGTGCTCCAACGAGATGCCGGTATCAGCGTGGCCCTTCCCAACGGTCGCGACCTGTGGATCTTCGGGGACACCTCGTCGTTCTCGGCTGACTCCACTCGGACCCAAGCATTTATCGGAGGGAGCACTGCAGCCAAGGGCCGATATACCGTCGGGCGAACCCCGACCGCCCTCAAGGACGTCCAACCCGCATCAGCGACGAATTTGTCGTCAGCGGCGCCCTCGCAGTTCATCCCACCCCCGACCGATGCCTATATGCCCGATGGCAGCGGGCGACTCTGCACCCAGGCCAACGGCGCCAGCTACGCCGCCCGGTGGCCCACCGGGGCCACCCTGCTCAGTAATCAGGCGAACGTGTTCGTGACATACACCGATGTATGCGTCACTTCGGGCACCAACTTCACCGTTGAAGGCTGGGGGTTCATGGTGACCACTCTCCGGGGGAGCAAAATCAAGTTCGGGCCCTACGACGTATTTCCTCCGTCCCCCAAGGGAACCCCGTTGCCGGACAGTCGTGCCTATCAGTCACCCGTGGTCGCCGACGGCAAGGTGACGCTGTTCACGTCGGCCTGCACTGCGCTCTACATCTCCTGTGCTTCGGGCAGCGTCTCGGTCACCTCGATCGCCGACGATCCGACAGCTCTGGTCGATCCGGCCAACTACGTGGCCCAGCCCGCCGTGACTGACGGCACTCAGCCGTGGAAGCCGATCAACATAACGGTGGCCTCCTATCCGAGCGGCCTCCGTCTGATCGAACAGACTTCTATCGGCGGGGAGTTCACGGTGTTTTCGTCCAAGTCGCCGACCGGGCCCTGGCACCCGTTCCTGACCGGAACGCTCCCCGGGTGCAGCACCACACCCAAGGGGTTCTGCTACGCGTTCGTTGGCCACCCCGAGTTAGGAAGCAACTCCAGCCTGATCATGTCGTACTTCAAACCGGACTCGGTAAAGAACGTCGACGTGGGGCACATCGAGCTGGCCTACGTGCCGGTTCCTACTCCCTAGGCAGAGCGGTCAGGTTCTGTCGGCCCCACGGGACCCACGGGCCCCACGGAACCGACAGGACCGACAGGACCGACAGAACCGACAGAACTCCGCTGCCGCTTCGCCGTCCAGCACACCAGTAGCCGCCAGCCGCTACTGAGGCAGCGTGTACGAGTTCTCGAACTCGTCTTGGAGCACGGTGGCGACTGACTGGGTGGTGTCGATGATCAACTCTTCGTCGAGGATCCGCACTCGGTAGGTCCAGCCCTCGGGCATGTCCAGGCGGTCACCCAGCGTCATCAACGCATCCTCATCCATCATGGGATCGACCGCCACGCAGCGGGCCTGCAGCACATAGGCCAGACCGTCCGGGTTCACCAACTCGTAGACGGGCTTACCGGCATCGAAGAAGAACACAACTTCGCGGTTGACGTACTTCTCGGTGTAAGGAGCGTTGCCTGGGGACTCTCCCAGGTCGACGACGGCGATCCGGCGCATCTCGATCCCGTTGAAGTCGCGCATGACCGGCTCGAGGCTGTAGTTCTTTTGCCCCATGCCGTCGAGCAGCCAGTAGCGAGGGCCGTTCAACTTCACCAAGATGGCACCCATGTCGGCCGCGATCTTCTCGGCATCGAGGGTCTCCCACAGTTCCTGGGGGCAGTCGTTCAAGAACTGGGTTCCGAACACCTCGGCCTCGAACCGGCCGTCACGGTGGTAGATGGCGAGGACTTCGCCGTAACGGACGCCACGCACGTCGTCCTGGATTCGGGGGTAATCGATCGTCACGTCTGGAGCGTTCTCGATGGTCACAGGAGTAGTGCCTTTCTGCTGTCACGGTGGGTGCGATTCTCGGGACGACGCCGCGTCCTGGCCAACCGCCCGACTCGCCGATGCTGGCGAACTTTCCAAACTATAGACATAACACCTGACAGTTGGTAGCCAGCAGGCACCATAGCGAACTGTTGACAGATTTACTGTCACTACTTAGGCTCACCGCCGACGGGCACTCATCCGTCCGTTCGTCCAGGGAGACCGATATGTCGAGTACCGAGCAACGCATACAGAGTCTGGGTGCTGATCCGACATGGACCGAGAACTGGACGCTCGGCGGACTCGAGTACTACGGCGAACTCATGGATGAGGCCACCAACGGCGTGTGGTTGTCGGCGGAACCCATCACTCCCGAGGAGTACGAGTCGTTGTCGATACCCGACGGATTCAAGAAGTCCGGAGTTGGCCGCAGCCAGCACGATGCCGCCGTCTTCCTCCGGCCTCCTGGAGCATTGGTGGACGGGCCGGTCGAGTCGATGACCGTAGAAGGCCGGACGTTCAGCCTGGTAGCCCGGCCCGGCGCTACCGAGTCCAACTTCGACGGCGCCATGGTCCTGTCCGTCTACAAGACGCACCGCGTGCTGTTTGCCGCCGGGCGTTCGATCGAGGTGATCGACGTCGGCCACGGGTGGTGCCTACTCCCCCAGGCCGTCGATGCCCAGATGGGCGGAGCGCCAGCCGACTCCCGTCCCCCCCGCGTCCTGCCCGAAGGCTGGGCGACCCGCCAGGTGGCTGTCCACGATGACCTGGTCATCGATGTCCCCTACCCGGCCCGGGTGGTCATCTTCTTCAACGGCGACATCTTCCACGGCCCAGTTCGCCTAGACGCATTGCCGGGAGCCCCGTCATGACCGACCATTCGTTCGAGGGAGTCATCGGCCGCACCTTTGCCGAGTCGACGCCGCACTTTCCGCCTCCCGAGGTCCCGCCGAACTCGCCCAACATCGTCATGATCCTCCTCGACGACCTCGGGTTCTCCGACTTTGGATGTTTTGGCTCCGAGATCGACACCCCCTCGGCCAACCGGCTGGCTGCAGAAGGCGTGCGCTACACCAACTTCCACGTCACCCCGGTGTGCTCGCCCACACGGGCGTGCGTGCTGACCGGCCGGAACCACCACACCGCCGGCATGGGCGCGGTCCCCAACTTCCAGATGGGCTACCCGGGATACAAAGGCAGCGTGCCGAAGAGCACCGCCCTGATCGGCGAGATGCTCCAAGAGCAGGGGTACGTCACCATGGGCCTCGGCAAGTGGCACCTGACTCCGATGTCCCAGTTCACCGCGGCTGGTCCCTACGACGAATGGCCGGTCCAGCGCGGGTTCGACCGCTACTACGGCACCCCGGATGGCGGCACCAGCCAGTGGCGGCCCGATCTGATCGAGGACAACCACTGGATCGAAACCCCGGACCGCGAGGGTTATCACTTCAGCGTCGACCTGGTCGACAAGGGGATCGAGATGATCCACGAGCTGCGCAACGCCGACCAGGATCGTCCCTTTTTCTGCTACCTCGCCTTCTGCGCCCCCCACTTCCCCCACCACGTCCCGACCGAGTACATCGACAAGTACGTACCGGTGTTCGAAAAGGGCTGGGACCAAACCCGCGCCGATCGGCTGGCCCGACAGATCGAGATGGGCGTGGTCGAGCCCGGTACCGAACTGCCGCCCCGGAACCCGGGGGTAAAGGGATGGGACGAGTATGACGACGAGGCCAAAGAGGCCATGGTCAGGCTGCAGGCCACCTATGCCGGCATGGTCGATCACACCGACGAGCAGATCGGCCGACTCATCGCCACGCTCGACGAGACCGGAGACCTCGACAACACCATCTTCCTGCTGTTCAGCGACAACGGGGCCAGCCAAGAGGGTGGTGAGGTCGGCTCGCTCGACTCCATGCGCTTCTTCTCCACTGGCTTCCCCGATCCGGCCGCCGAAATTGCGGAGATCCGGGCCAACATGGACACCATCGGTGGCCCTCGGTGGGCCAACAACTACGGCATCGGCTGGTCGATGGCGTCAAACACGCCGCTGAAGCGCTGGAAGCAGGACACCCACGGCGGCGGCGTCCGGTCGTCGCTCATCGTGCGCTATCCAGGAGAGATCGCCGACGCCGGTGGGTTCCGCCGGCAGTTCCACCATGCCGTCGACCTCGTCCCCACCCTGCTCGACCTGGTCGGCATGGACGTTCCCGAGCAGATCAAGGGCGTGGTCCAGGAGCCACTGGCCGGTGAGTCGATGCGCTACACGTTCGCCTCGGTGGACAGCCCGACCAACCGCCACACCCAGTTCTTCGAGATGAACGGCCAGCGGGCCATCTGGCACAAGGGATGGAAGGCAGTGACCCATCACGAGCCAGAACTCGCACCCATCCTGACGCTGTTCGGGGATGCTGCCGCCGTCACCGACTTTGCCGCCGACCAGTGGGAGCTCTACCACCTCGACGAGGACTGGAACGAGGTCCACGACCTCGCTGACCAGGAGCCCGACCGGCTGGCCGCCATGATCGAACTGTGGTGGGCCGAGGCCGAGCGGAACAACGCCCTGCCGCTCGGGGCCAGCATCAACGGCATGAACGGTCCGCCCTCGTTCGCCCGTCGGCGCCGCAAGAAGAAGCCGTCCTGACCCGCATCCTGTATCCAGGCACGGCCCGCCTGGCCGAGGCCGGCGCTCCCGATCTGGCCGGGCGTTCCTATCGGATCCATGCCGAGGTGACCGTGGCCTCGGGTGGCGCCAACGGCGTGCTGCTCGCTCAGGGCGATGCGCAGACCGGCTTCACCTTTTATGTGGCCAGAGGCTGCCTGCACCACCTCTACCGCCATCGGGGTGGAGCCTGGTCGGTGTCGTCGGAACCACTCGACATCGCACCCGGCCGGACCACGCTCACGGCGGACGTTCGGCGGACCGGCCGCAGCGCCGAGGTGCGCATGCTCGTCGACCAGTCCGTGGTCGGCCACGGCCATATCGGCGTGCTGGCTGGCGACCGGGTCGCCTACTCGGGTATCGATGTCGGCTGTGACCGCGGTGTCCCCGTCGGCCCCTACGACGCCCCCAACTCCTTCGACGCCACCTTGCACCGAGTTCGGATCGAGGTCGACGAGGACCAAGAGCTCGACGAGCTGGCGATCCTGCGCATCGATGCCGCTATGGGCTGAGTCCCGCTCATACGCTCAGGCCCTGTCGTGGCCCGAGTGGCCCGAGTGGCCCGAGTGGCCCGAGTGGCCCGAGTGGCCCGAGTGGCCCGGGGCCGATCGCTCGGGGCAAGCCTTATGGCCAGCGGGGTCCACCCAGTTCGATTCCGCCAGTCGGTACGATCGCCCTCCCCGCCGATCATTGACTCGGTGAGTCCACTCTCCATGACGGATGCTCCATGACCAACTGCCCACCTACCTCGTACTCCGCTACCGGCTTCGGCGCGCGGCATACCCGGGGCTCCCGTGGGACCGCTCGAAGCTGAATGGCCCGGTCCATCAGACTCCGGCCTTGGCAGTTGGCCGCCCTCGATCAGCTCGAACGCTCAGAACGCCCCGACTTCCTGGCCGTGGCCACACCTGGAGCAGGCAAGACCACGTTCGCCCTGGCCGCTGCTCGTCGCTCCCTGGCCCGCTCCCCGGGCCAGTTGGTGGTCGTCGTCCCCACCGCGCATCTGAAGTTCCAGTGGGCCCGGGCGGCCGCCGCCCTCGACCTGCACCTCGACGCCGGATGGGCGCCCTCGCACGGTGCGTTCCCTTCCGACATGCACGGCATCGTGACCACGTATCAGCAGGTGGCCTCTGCCCCGCACGCCTTCTCCCGACGGGTGGATGGCGCCTTCGTCATCCTCGACGAGATTCACCACGCCGGGGACGACCGGGCCTGGGGTGACGCCCTGGTGACTGCGTTCCAGGGCGCCGCACACCGCCTGGCGCTGTCGGGCACGCCGTTCCGGTCCGACACCTGTTCGATTCCCTTCGTCCACTACGAGTTCGACGAGGCCAAGCCCGACTTCGAGTACGGGTACGGGCCGGCGTTGGCCGAGCGCCGGGTGGTCCGCTCCATCTACTTCCCCCGGACCAACGGCCACATGGAGTGGTCGGCACCTGACGGGACGGTCTATGCCGCTGATTTCGACGACGCCCTCGACGCGTCTCGGGCCAACCAGCGGCTACGGGCCGCCCTGTCCCTCGACGGTGAGTGGCTTCCTGACGTCCTGGCTCGGGCCCACGCCCGGCTCACCTCGGTCCGCGAGCATCATCGAGAAGCTGGCGGTCTGGTGATCGCCACCGACCAGGAGCACGCCCAGGGCATTGCTACTTTGATCCGCAGCCGACTGCGGGCCAAGGCGGTAGTGGCCACCTCAGACGACCCGGCTGCGTCCCAGAAGATCCTGGACTTCACTACTTCCGACGATCCGTGGCTGGTAGCAGTGCGGATGGTGTCCGAGGGCGTGGATATCCCTCGGCTCCGGGTGGGCGTCTTCGCCACCACCACGACCACTGAGCTCTTCTTCCGCCAAGTGGTCGGCCGCTTCGTCCGATGGCAGCCCGGTTTGGGCCGCCAATCGGCCCATCTGTTCATCCCCGATGATGTCCGCCTGCGATCTGCCGCATCCGACATCGCCGCCGACCGGCGCCACAGCCTCCGGCGCAAGGAGCAGGGGGGCGAGAACGGTCTGTCGTTCGCCGACGCCGAGGGTCTCGGGTTCGATGATCTGTCCGACTTCGAAGATGCCGAACAGTTGTCGCTGTTCGCCGTGATCTCGGCCGTGGCTACCGATGCTGTCATGCCCGACGACGACGACCATCTCGACGAGCCGATGGATGTCGATCCGGATCCGGCTTTGCTCCTGGAGCTCCCGGCCCCTCCCCTGCTGGTGGGCGCCTCGCTATCGACCACAGCGAGCACCGCGGAAGGGGAGACGTTGATGGAGCAGAAGAACCGGCTGCGGGCAACCAACACGTCGCTGGCCCGAGATCTGGCCCGCTGGACAGGCATGACGCACGCCCAGGTGAACGCCGAACTCAATCGGCTCGCTGGACTGCAACGCATCGGCGATGCCACCGCCATGCAGTTGGAACGCCGGCTCACCCACGCCAAGAAGTGGATGGCCAAGCGCTAGTCGTTCGATGACCCTGATTGGGAGATTTGGGGGAGTGGGGCGGGACAGCCGGGCGTAGTACCGATATATGGTCGACGGAACATTACGCGCGCTCCACAACTCAGGTTCCACGCGCCTGAACATCGAAGAGGATGGCCATGACGCAGGTGATTTCGATCCACTCATTCCGAGGTGGTACCGGAAAGAGCAACACGACAGCCAACGTGGCCGCACGGTTGGCGGCCGCTGGCGCCCGGGTGGCGATCATCGACACGGACATCCAAAGCCCGGGAGTCCACGTCATCTTCGGCTTCGACGACACGCCAGAGCCCACGCTGAACGACTTCTTGTGGGGGAAGGTGGCCATTGCCGAGGCCGCCCACCAGATCACGGACCGAGTCACCCAGGACATGGGGGTAGCCACCGGTGGTGAGCTGTGGCTCGTGCCATCGAGCATCAAGCCTGGCGATATCGCACGGGTGCTCCGCGAGGGGTACGACGTCGGGACGCTGAACGACGGGTTCCGCAACCTGGCCAAGGATCTTGCCCTCGACTACCTCTTGATCGATACGCATCCGGGACTCAATGAGGAGACGCTGCTCTCCTTCACCATCAGCGACATCGTGCTGCTGCTGCTGCGGCCGGACCGCCAGGACTTCCAAGGCACCGCCGTCACCGTGGACGTCGCTCGCCGCCTTGATGTCCCCAACCTGTTCTTGGTCCTGAACAAGATCCCTTCGGGAATCGACCTCGACGACTTGCGCCAGCAGATGACGGACGCCTACGGCGCCGAAACGGTGGGCATGCTCCCCTTATCGGAAGAAGTCGTCCAGAATGCTTCCGGTGGACTCTTCTCCCTCACCTCTCCCGAGCACCCATGGTCGGCCCAGATCGGCAGCATCGTCGCCCGGGTTCAAGCCGGATAGCGGAATAGGCAGGACCTGATGGCACCTGACACAAGCGACGAGTTCCTACCCGAATCCAGTGCCGCGTTCGGAGTGATGGACTGGACGGAGCTCACCACCGAGGAGCGGTCGTGTCTGCGGTGGATGCTGCGGGTGGGGGAAGTTACTATTGAGCAGACCTCGGAACACATGCACTTGGACGAAGACGCAGCGACAGTCGTGCTCGATGCACTGGTCGACCGAAAGTTGGCTATCCGCATCGAGGAGCGAGTCGTCTACACCGGGAACATCGGACAGAAGAAGGCCCGGTTTAAGCCGGGTGGGTTGTGGGACGATCTGTCCCAGAAATTGATGGACGACTGACAACACCACACAACTCGATGCCCCGCTGCCGGCGGAGGAGACGAGGTCCCATCGGAGCCCGGTTACCCTTGCGGGTCGCAGGTGCGGCTGACCCAGGAGAATCATGGCTGACCGTCTGAACCAAGAAGAACCACGTAAGCGCCAGTCCGGGCTGCTCGACGCCATCTTCGACGTGGTCGAGCAGGCCCCCGAGGAGACGTCGACCACCGAGGAATCGCTGTTCCGGGCCAAGGCGATCGAGCAGATCGACGTCCCTGCCCAGGTCGACCTGCTCCTTCCCCTGACCTCGAGAATGACGTGGATCGCCCTGGTCGGTGCGGCCCTGGTCATCCTGGCTGGCATCTTGTATGCGGCCAGTACTGAACGGATCTCGGCGGTGACAACGGACGGACGAGTGGTCAACCTCCCCGGCCTGGCCATGGCCGTCAGCCCCGCACCGGGCGCGGTCAACACCTTGCTGCTCGAGAACGGTGCACACGTCACCGAGCATCAGGTCATCGCCCAGGGGGATGCAGCCACGGGACGCCCCATGGACATCGCCTCACCCGTCGCCGGCGAGATCTGGCAGGTGCTGGTGCCTGCCGGGGGTGCAGTCACCCTCGGCGAGACCGTGGCCACGATCCTGCCCGAGGGGGGAAGGAATACGGTCCTCTGTCCAATCCCCGAAAGTTCAGCCTCCGAGGTCAAGCCCGGCCAGGACGTCTACTTGACGCTGGCCAACGGCGAACAGGCCGACGGAAAGGTCACCGAGGTTGCCTCGGAGTCACTTCCGGCGTCGACATTGGGCGAGTTGGTCGGCGTCCCGACCTCGTCGAGCGCACTCGAGGTGTTGGTGGTCGTCCACTCCGACACGGCCCTCGAGGCGGGCGCCCCGATCGGTGTCAAGATCGTGCTGTCGAGTAAGTCGCTCCTCGAGCAGCTGCTGGAGTTCCGATGACGGCCACCTCCGACCTCGATCGCTCCGCGACCACGGACGCGGCCCCATCTGGTCCGACCAGCAAGATCGGAGCGAGGCCGAAGAGGCGGCGCGTCCAGACCCCCCGGGTCCTCCAGATGGAGTCCAACGAGAGCGGAGCAGCATGCCTGGGCATGATCCTCGCCGCCCACGAACGCTTCGTGGATCTTGATGAGCTGTGCCTCCAATGTGGCGTCACCAGCGGCGAAGGAGCAACGGTGCAGAGCATCGCCCGGGCGGCCGAGCACTACGGCCTCGATGCCACGATCGGCACGTACGAGCCCGAAGATCTGGCTGACCTGACACTTCCGTTCATCGCCAACTGGCGCTTCCACCACGACGTCGTAGTCGAGGGATGGCGTCCGGGACACTGGTATCTCAACGACCCAGCCCGAGGTCCCTGGGTCTGCACCGACGAAGAGTTCGACGACGCCTTCACCGGACTCGTCATCGAGGCCGTCCCGACTGCCGATTTCGAGCCTGGTGGTGAGCGGGAGAAGTCGCTGCGCCGCCTAGTGTCCATCAGCGGGAACATCGGGCCGGCGCTGGTCGTCGTCATCGTTATCACCTTGCTGCTGATCGTCCCCACCGTACTGATCCCTCAGGTCATGAGCCTCTACGGGGCCGAGTTGTCGGGCCTGGTCGGGATCTCGGCGATCACCGCCGTGGCCGGACTGGCCATTGCCATGCTGGTCCAGACCGGACTCCTGGCATTGCAGGGAGCGTTGGCCATCCGTGTGGCCACCAAGGTGTCCGTTCGGCTGGGCGCGTCCATCGTGCACCAGCTGCTGCGCCTGCCGGCCAGCTTCCACATGCAGCGTGGCGCCTCGTCGATCGCCCAGCGCGCTTCATTGATCGACAGCACCAGTGACGGGGTGTCCGCCCTGGCGCTGACCATGACCGCCGGTGTCCTCACCAGCGTCATCGCCACACTCATCCTGGTATTCATCGAACCCCTGACCGGATTGGCCGCCATCTTGGTGGCCCTCGCCACCGGATTCTTCATCCACCGGACGGCCATGCGGGCCCAGCACACCGCGGCTCGCACGGTGACCGAGGGGGTTGCACTCGGTGCCGCGGCCGCTGCGTCATTGGCGCAGATCGACTCGATCAAGGCGTCCGGATGGGAGGACGGCGTCATCGCCCGGGTGGTCGCCACCCAGAACCGGCTTCTCGAGGCCGACCAGGACTTCGGAGTCCTGCGGCTCCGACTGGGAATGCTTCCCCCCGCTCTGACCGGAATCGGCATGATCGGAATCACCGGAGTCACCATGCTCCAGGTCGTGTTGGGCAACCTTCCGGCCAGTTCGGTTCTGGCCGTCATCGCCCTGACTGCCATCATCATCGCTCCAGTGGCGCCGGTCGTCGAGGCGCTCGACAAGTTCCACGTGCTCGAGGCGTCGCTCGATCAGATCGACGAGATCATCGAGGCTCACTTGGAGAACCGGTACGACGAGGACGATCCGACTCCGGCACCGAGCACCCTCCACGGAGGCCTCGAACTGCGTGGGGTCACCTTCGGCTACAACGCGTTGGCATCACCGCTCATCCGCGATCTCAACATCCGCATCGACCCAGGTGGCCGGGTGGCGTTGATCGGGCGGTCCGGATGCGGCAAGTCCACCGTCGCACGCCTGGTGGCCGGGCTTTTTGAGCCATGGGCAGGCGAGATTCTCATCGACGGATTGGGCCGGAACCGGCACGCCCCGCAGGTGCTGACCGATGGGATCGCTCTCATCGACCAGGACGTCGCCATCTTCGACGGGACACTTCGAGAGAACGTCACCCTATGGGACCCGACCGTCCCCGACGTCGACATCATGGCCGCCTTGTCCGACGCCCAGCTGGCCGACGACGTGGCTCAGTGGCCCGGGGGGCTCGATGCCCGGCTGAGCGAGGGTGGGTCCGACCTGTCCGGTGGCCAGCAGCAGCGCCTCGAGATCGCTCGAGCCCTCGTGAGGCGCCCGGCGCTGCTGATCATGGACGAAGCAACCTCCGCCATCGATACCCAGACCGAGCGACTCATCGATGAGGCGATCCGCAGGCGGGGCACCAGCTGCCTGGTCATCGCCCATCGTCTGTCGACAGTTCGCAACAGCGACGAAATCCTGGTTCTCGACCATGGAACTGTCGCAGAACGTGGTACCCACGACCAGTTGATGGCCCTCGGCGGCGGCTACTCCAAGGTGGTGGAGTCCGGATGAGCCCCGACGCCATCACTGTCGAAGACCTGTCACCGTCGGGACGGATCCATCCTGGGCCTGGAGACGCCATCGAGATCGTTTCCGGGGAAGTGCTGGTCTTTGCCCTCAGTTCGGTCGGACAGCGGCTCCATCTGGCTCGTCTCGGCAGTGGGTCCGTGATCGTCGGATGTGATCCGACTTCCGACGGGACGTCTCTGTTGGTGACCGGCATCCGAGATGCGGAGATCCGCTCGACCACGGTGGGTGACCTGCTGGCATCCGACCGGACGTCGGTGCTCGAAGAATGGGTCTACACAGTGGGCGAAGCGGCCCGCAGCGGGCGTTGGGCCGAACGGGTCGTGGCTCCCGACCGCGGTTCGATGCGCCTGGCACCGGGCGAGCATGTGGCTGCCCACGTGTCCTCAGTGGCACTGTCGGACCACTCGATCCAGGGGTGGCTGCGCGTGACGTCCGGGTTCGCCCGCTACTGCGGGCTAGAGGGAGTCGACGTCGGCGTCATGGACCCGGCCGTGCCGATCACCCGAGGCATGTGGCTGACCAGCGGCCTCCGGTGCCAGATCGCCTCAGCAGAAGGCCCATCGACCCCCGAAGCCTGGGTCGATGCCCTCAATGCCGTCGGCCAGCTCGGGCTCCGGGCCGCAGTTTCCCTCGAAGAAGCCAGGAACCACCAGCGACTGCTCCGGCTCCAAGGAGTCGAAGGTCGGGGGCTTGTCCAAGCGCAGACGGGTGTGGCCCGACTGGTCGGGGCATTACTGGGTCGATCATCGGCGGAGCTCACCGGCAAGGACAAGCTCTCCCCCACCCTCCTGGCTGCGTTCAAGGTGGCTGAGGCGTCCGGGCTCAACATCAGCCCCGAAGCACGCACCCGAGCCAGCGAAGAGGTAGAGCAAGGGCGCGATCCACTGATAGCCGCGGCCGAGGCATGCCAGGCACGGGCCCGCAGCGTCGACCTCACCGCCGGATGGTGGCGGGTCGAAGGACCGCCACTGGTCGGCTCCACCACCTCTGGCACCATCACCGTGTTCCAGTGGAAGGGCCGAGGGTGGATGGCCATCGACCCTCGCGACATCCAAGATGCGTCACCCATCGACGCCAGCTCGGTCGACCAGTACGAGAGCAGCGCCACCGAGCTCGTCCCCGTGCTAGCGGCAGCCACCAGCACGCTGCGTGACCTGGGACGGCTGACCTTCGGAGGATCGAGACGCGAGCTGATCGTCAGTATCGGCATGACATTCTTGGTGGCCACCGCCGCCTTCGTCATCCCGTACGTGTTCGGTGCCATCTCCGAGTCGTTCGACTCGATCTCGGGCACCAGCCTGGTGGAGGCGCTGATCGCTTTGGGGCTGCTGCTGATGGCATCGCTGGGTTGGCAGTTCGTCCGAGGACGGGCCCTGCTTCGGGCCCGGGCCCGCGGCGGAGCCATCGCCATGGGTGCTGTCTGGGACCGCATGATGCGCCTGCCCACCACCTGGCACGACCGCTTCAGTCTGGGAGACCGACTGACCCAGGCCACCGCCGTCAGCGTGGCTGCCTCTGGTGTACCGGATGCGGTAATCGCCCAGCTGATGGACACGGTCATCATCATCGGCAGCCTGGCCGCCATCGCCACCACCAACATGGCCCTGTTCTTGTCCATGACCGCATTCGCCATCGTGCAGCTGGGGTGCAACTTCCTACTGGTCCGAGCGAGCGCCAAACGTGCCGCCGACCGGGTGACGGCCAGCGCCGAGGCATCTGGTCTGCTGATCGAGACTCTCCGGGCCGCCAATCGACTGCGGGTCTACGGCGCCGAGTCGCGCGCCTTCCAGCGCTGGGCCTTGGTGCACGCCGAGCTCACACGGGCCGACCTGAAGCTGCGGTGGATCATCACCATCCAGACGCTCCTCATCGCCGCCTGGCCGCTGGCCGGGCTGATCCTGGTCGTGATCGTGGCCCCGCTCTCCCACGCCACGTTCGCCAACTTCGTGACCGCCCAGACTGCAGCCGCCATCGTGTCGGCCACCATTGCGGCAGCCACCATCGCCTTCAGCTCAGTTCTGGTGGCCCGAGCCAGCATCAACCGGATCACCCCAGTCCTCGAGGCCAGCCCCGAGGGCTACGGCGGCGGAGAGAACCCGGGCACCCTCCACGGCGAGTTGGGCTTCCGGGACATCGTCTTTCGTTATGGGGCCGACGAAGCCCGGGTGCTCGACGGTGTCACCTTCGACGTCAGCCCCGGTGAGCACGTGGCCATCGTCGGTGCCTCGGGATGCGGAAAGTCCACACTCATCCGAGTGCTCCTCGGGCTCGAGAACGTGGAGTCGGGGACCATCTCCATCGACGGCAAGGATCTATCGTCCCTCAATCGGCCGGCCGTGCGGCGCCAGATCGGGTGCGTGCTCCAGTCGAGTGCACTGCTGCCCGGGACCATCCGGGACAACGTCACCATGGGGCGACGCCTCTCCAACGGCGACATCTGGGACGCCCTCGATGAGGCGGCCATTGGCGACGAGGTCCGAGCCATGGCCCGCCAACTCGACACCCCCATCGTCGAAGGTGGAACCTCGCTGTCCGGCGGTGAGCGGCAACGGATACTGATCGCTCGTGCACTGGCTGGCCACCCACGCATGCTGGTGCTCGACGAGTCGACCAGCGCCCTCGACAACACCACTCAGGAGCTGATTGTCCAGTCCATCGAGGACCTGAGGATCACCCGGATCGTGGTGGCCCACCGACTCTCCACCATCAAACGGGCCGATCGGATCATCGTGCTCGACGGCGGAGTCGTGGTGCAACAGGGGTCGTTCGACGAGCTGATCGATACCCAGGGGCCGTTCCAGGACCTGGCCAGGTTCCAGCTCCTCTGACCTGAACGATCCACTGCGACCGAGTGGTCATCTGGACCAGATCGGCGACCATACGCGAGACTTGATACCACTAGTCACATCTGACGGATGGTAGAACTATGGTCTGGGAACGAATCCGAGGCCAAGGATGCGAATCCGAGACGTCTGCAGATCCCAATCCTGATCCCCAATACACCCACTACCGATAACCGAAAGAGGAGCTTCACATGTACGGAATCATCCGGTCCTACAAGTACGACAAGGCTGACGGCGCAGAGATCGCCCGCGTCGTCCGCGAGGGATTTGCCCCCATGGTCGAGGCCCAAGAGGGATTTGTGGAGTACCACTGGATCGACTCCGGTGATGGCGAAGGTGCCTCGATGGCCATCTTCACCACCAAAGAGGTGGCCGACGAGTCGACCTTCCTGGCCGGAGGGTTCGTGCACGACAAACTCAAGGACCTCGTCAAGAGCGCGCCGCACGTCATCGAGGGTGAGCTCTAGGCCGAACGAGCCTGGATCCAACCAAGCGCCACTACCCAAGCACCACAACCCAAGCACCACTACCCAACCGCCACTGGATTGAGGAACAGCACATGTACGGAATCATCCGCTCCTACAAGTACGACAAGGCCGACGGCCCCGAGGTCACCCGGGTGGCACGCGAAATCTTCGCCCCCATCGTCGAGGCCGAAGAGGGATTCATCGAGTTCCATTGGATCGACTCCGGTGATGGCGAGGGTGCGTCGATGGCCATCTTCGAGCACAAAGAGGCGGCCGAAGAGTCGACCTTCCTGGCTGGTGGCGTCGTGCACGACAAGCTCAAAGACATCTTGAAGACGCCGCCGCACGTCATCGAGGGCGAGCTGTAACACGCGGTTCTGGACTTCGAGGTCCACGAACAGAGCAGCGCCGCTCATGGACCAAGTGTGAGCGGAGTTCGCACTGCCGTCAGCACTCAGGCATCGAGCGCCCGCAGCGTCTCGGACTTCGGGCCGGGGTCGACGCGGATGTGCCGGGCACCGAAGGCGTGCTCGTCGACGAAGGAGCGCACGGTAGGGATGGCCCTCTCCAACGGAGCAGCCAGTGGATTCAGCAGCGCTCGAATGATCGCGGTCAACGCCAGCGGACGACGCGGGCTCCAACCGATGCCGTAGAGCCGGCGGTGCTCTTCTCTCATCAGCGCCGGATAGGAGAGCGCGAGCCTCGGGACCATCGCTTCCATGTAGGCGTTCAGATCCGCTTCGGTAGCCGGCAGCCCGTTCGCCGAGCCCGTGACTCGGGGATCTGCTGAAATGACGAAGCCGGGCCGATCATGTACATCACCGGCGGGTAGAGCATCTGCCTCATGGCCGTGGCCCCACCGATTGCCTGCCCGACCGGATGGGCCCAGGCGCTCCAGGTGACACTGTCCAGCCCGAATAGTCCGTCATCGGCGGTGTGGGGCCCGGCGTCAATGTGTTCGGGTCTGATGGTGGTCATGTTCAGCCCGTTCTTGGCTTGAGCCGCAGGAGTTGCTCTTGCCAAAATGTTATTCCAATGCGTGCATCAGGCGCGAGTTTGGGAAGCGCCCTTATTGACCCGGTCCTGCAGGCCCACGGCGGAACATAACGTCACACTGCGAACATGGGTAGCCTTCTACCCGGATGGCCATCCAGGCCCGTCCCTGACGGAGAGGGTCCCCACGTTGTCCCTGCGCAGCATTGTTTGTATCGCAAGCACAGTTGTCGCCGCTGCCGCGCTTGGTGGATGTGCTTCCAGTACAGGTTCGACTACGACCACCACCACGGTCACCGGATCGGCCACGTTGCCGGCGTTCCTGGCCGCCAACGGAGACATCAGCTGCGAACTGCAGAACAACCCCACTGATTCCACCGTCGTCTACTGCCAGACCACGACGCCGCCACAGACAGTGGCCATGCAGGCGGACGGCACCCTGATCAAGGGCACGAGCATCGGCAATCCGGGCAGGAACACACCCACCTTGAAAAGTGGCGACTCTACGACGAGCAACGGGGTCACCTGCGTGAACGGCCAAGACGGCAACCTCTGGTGCACCGTGAGCAACGGCAAGGGATTTACCATCACCAACGACCTCAAGATCACCGACGCCGGATGACCTGCACGTAGGACCTAGTGCGCCAGTGGATACCCGGACCAAGGTCTGATGATGGGCGCCGCGTTGAGGGGCACGACGAGCAAGATGGTGATGACCAATCCCACGGCATGGGATCCGAACAGCGCCATCACTCCCGATGCCTTCACCACTCGCATGCGCATCGACACCCGAGGTGCAGGCTCTGTCCGGCTAGGGATGGTGTCGGTGGAGCGGGCTAGCCCTGGTAGAGGTCTGACAGTTGTTCCCTCCACCACGCCAGCAGGTCGTTTCTGAGCTCATCACTGAGCACCCCATCGGCCATGAGTGTGGCGTGGTCGATCTGGCCCAGGTTGACGACACCGATCTGGTCCTCGAGCCAGTCGGCGCAGGCATCAACCAGGTCTGGACGGTCCAATGCGATGCGGTCTGAAAACCAGATCTCGTAGCCACCTGGCGTGATCTCAAAGGTGAGGTCGTGACGAAGTGGCGGCGGCTGGTCGGGGTTGGTTTCCATGGGGTACTCCTCGGGTCGGTCGTCCATCTTGACGGCCAACTTCCCGCCTTCGTCGGGGGAGGTGCCTGCAGTCAGCAGCCGGGCTTCAGTTCGGGGTCTGCCTTGAGGAACGCCACATTCGTCACGGGGACCATTTCCGGATCCCCCTCTATCCACCTGCGGTCAGGTTACCGCCACCGGACGGCGAATCTGCATATCCGTGATGGAACGTGCGAGCGACAGACGAGGCGATCATTCCTGTGCCCCTCGGGGTACCTACGGCCCTATCGAGTCGCACCGATGGGACTCGATCCTGGTATTGGTGTGGCATAGTCCACTTGCTGCACGGGCAGGGAGCCCGTAACCGTCTATCTAGCCCGGAGGTTCACCCATGCACGTCACCCCTCGTCTCATGAAGCAGGCGACTGCGACGTTGGCTCTGGCTACATTGGCGATGGTGGGAACAGCATGCTCGAGCAGCACGAGCAGCTCTTCCACTACAGCCGCCGGATCGACGGGGACGACTGTCTCCATTCCTACCAAGGTGATCCCGCCGCAGGTCCCCAATGCCGCCATCGTGGCCATGGTGCCCGCGGCCATCAAGTCGACCGGCACACTGACCGTGGCTGCGGCCACCTATCCCCCCGATGAGTTCCTGGCACCGGGTACGTCCACCCTGGTGGGCATGGACCCGGACCTTGCCGCTGCCATCGCTCAGACCATGGGGCTCAAGCCGAAATTCATCCACGAGATCTTCGCCAACATCCTTCCCGGCGTAGTCGCCGGAAAGTACGACATGGGCGCCTCGTCCATTACTGACACGTTGGCCCGTCAAGAGAAGGTCGACTTCGTCAACTACTTCACCGCCGGTGAGCAGTTCTTCGTGAAGTCCGGCAGCGCCATGGCCCGTAGCGGACTGGTATCGCCGTGCGGGCACTCGGTCGCCGTCATGCGCGGCACCATCCAGGAGGCAGAAGCCAAGGTCCAGGCCGCCCAGTGTGTGGCCAGCAGCAAGGCCAAGGTGACCATTTACAGCTTTGCCACCCAGGCCCAGGCCAACACGGCATTGACCAAGGGTGTCGCCGAAGTCGGCTTTAGCGACTCGCCGGGCGTCGCCTACATCGTCTCCACCTCTCATGGCGTGCTCCAGACCTACGGTGAGCCGTTCAACCTCTCCCCCTACGGGTTGGCTCTTGGTAAGGGCAACGGCATGGCCGCCCCGGTCCAGGCAGCCGTCAACGCGTTGATCGCCGACGGCGTCTACAACCAGATCCTCACCAAGTGGGGATTGCAGTCCGGGGCGGTTGCGACTGCCACCATCAACGGCGGCACCAGCTGACCGGCTGGGCGGGCTGATCCGTCACCGGGTGTCGCATCTGGATTAGCCGAACGGCGGTGGCCGACCAGTCTGCGCCGCCCGAGCGATCTCTCGAATCATGTCGGCGAATGCTCCGCCAGCCACATACGTGGTGTGTTCCACCCGACCTGCGATCCTCCAAACGTCGCCGTGTCGGGCATAGGTGTCGTGGTACACGGCCCCGACATCAAAGAGTTCGGGCCGACCCTCCCACTCGACACCGTTGCGGTTGAACACGTGGACCCGCCCCTCGGCACGGTCCGGACCCGTGAAGCGGATCTCGTGGGTCGAAGTGGTGTGGAGGCAGAAGGCGAAGATGGCCATCGCCCCGGGCATCCACGCCGCCACCTCGGCGGGGGTGCCGGCGATGCCGCCGGCCGAGGAGTAGTCGACGACGGCATCAGGCAGGAACAATGCTTCCCACCGGGTCCAGTCCCGGTCGTCGACGGCGTAGGCGTACGCAGTGGCGAGATCCTGGATCGCCGCCCGATCAGCCAGGCGACCGGGGTCGGAAATCCGACCGTCCAAGTGGAGGTCATCGGTCGTGGTCATCAGAGGGCTCCGTTCTGTGCGGTGGGCTGTCGGTTTCACATAGTGGATGGCTCAGGCGCCGGGCAGGGTGTCCTCGATAGCGGCCAGGGTCTCGAGGTCCCGGACGGCGGTGACGGTGCGGACGATGTTGGCGGCGGTAATCGGCTCCCCGTAGTTTTCGGGCGGGCAGATCAGCCACCCGATCACCAATCCCCACAGCGCCGCCATGCGGTACTGCTCGAATGCTTCCGACGGCGACGGCACCTCTGCGACCCCGCCCGAGGCCAGTAGGTCGAGGTACTCGAGGAGAAGGTCGTCCTGATGGGCCCTGCGCACCTCGGGCTCGAGCGCCGTGACCAGCAGGTAGGTCACATCGTGCGCCCAACTCCCCTGCATCATCAGCTGCCAGTCGAGGAGTCCTCCTCGGCTGCCAGGCAGGAGGTAGGTGTTCCCGAGGTGGGGGTCGCCGTGCAGGAGGGTCGTCGGTCCGCGGGAGTGCCGGGTCTGCACTCTCCACAGGAGCTCCCATAGTTCCGGGAGGCTGCGGCCGAGCGGGGCGATCAGGTCCGCCTTGAACGGGTGCCGTGACACCTGGTCCTCGATGAGGTCGAGACCGATCATGTCGAAGACGTCGGACATTCCACCACTTACGGGCGTGGCCACCCAACTGAGGTCTTGTGCGAACCTGGGGCTGTTCCAGAACTGGGCGTGGAGCCGGGCGAGGTGGCCCAGCACCGACCGCACCTCGTCGAGGTTCACCGGATCGAGGGCCGAAGGAAAGCGGGCCCCGCGTTCCGTCAGGTCCTCGAGCAGAAGGCCGAAGTGTCCATTGGTCCGGTCGAACTGGCTGGCGAACGCCATCGGCGCCTCGATGTCGAGCTCGTGGCGGATATCGCGGTAGAAACGGACCTCGTTCAGGTACATTGCCGCCGGGGCCCTCGGTGATGCGAGCATCGTCTTGAGGATGAGCCTGCGGGGCAGTCCCTGGCCCGTACCTGGCACGTAGGTCAGATCGATGACGACCCGGTCCGCGGTGGAGGCCAACCCATCGCCGCAGAGCTTGGTAGCCACGATGTCTACCTCCTCGACAATGACCCCCGGTACGCGGATGGCCAGAGCCGCGCTCAGTACTTCGGGTGTGAGGCTCGCCACTTCGGACGGGAACACCATCAGAGAGGGCACGTCGGCATCGGAGTCGGTCATCAGGTAAACCCGCTCGGGGACCCGTCGGTGGTCAAGAACATCGGAGCCGCTCCGGCCGCCTGGCGCCGGAGCGCAGCAAGGGTCGTTGCGAAGCTTTCCGGGTCAGCCAGGGCGCTGATCTGGGCGAGCCCGAGGGCGAAGGCGATCCAGAACCACATCGGCTCCTCGCCGGTGCTGCCTGCAGTAGAGGGCTGGGACCGGATGGCCAGGTCCCGCAGCACGTCGACAATTGGGAACGGCGACCCTCGCTGGAAGGTCTCGCGAAGTTCCGGATGACGGCGCACTTCGACGTACATCGAGGCCAGGAATCCCACATAACTCGGATCTGCGGCATGGAGCCCCTCGATAGCCCCGAAAAGAGCGCCGGGCAACGGTGGCTCTGTCGGCTCCTCTCGTACCGAGCGGCCAAGCTCGGCGATGAGCAGGTCCTGAACGTCGATGAAGACGGCGCTGAACATGCGGGCCTTGGAACCGAAATGGTTGTAGATCGCCGTATGGGCCAGTCCGGCATCGGCGGCGACCGCCCGGTTTGACGTGGCCGTGTAGCCGTGGGCGGCGAAGAGGCGCCGTGCCGAGGAGAGCATTGCCGCCACGGTGTCATCGGTAGAGGTATGAGCTGGGCGACCGCGACGCCCCGGGACGTCCCCACCCTGGGTGACGGTGTCCGTCACGACTTCACCGTGTGCACGTCGGTGGTCACTGGTTCCGGAACGCTGTCTCGACCTGGTGGGCCAACTCATTGAACGACGATCCGCCGTCGGCCTCGACGACCAGTCGTCCGAGGGTTCCGCTGAAGGAGACCAGGGGGTCGTAGCCGTCGCAGACGGGCAGAGGCCTACCGAATCCTGCCAGCAACGATGCGGAGGAGTTCGGTGTCCACAGACCCGGCCAGGGATGCTCGAGGCGAGTGTCGGCAACCCGTTCCCCATCGGCAACGAGAGCCAGGTCCACACCGTCGCCCGAGCGGCGTCCCACGATCTGCAGCTCGCTCGTGCCGACCGGGAGCGCCGCCGACATCCTCGTGACGTACTCGCTTACGAAGCTGCAGGCGAAGGTCAGCGTGCCCTCCTTTGCGAACCACACCCATCCGCCGTTGTAGTCGCCCTGTTCGGCGAGGACGCCCACAGCATCAGCGCCCAGCGGTTCATCGAGCTGTGCGGTGATAGTGAACCCGCGGGACAGCACGGGCACGTTGTCTTCGAACACCCGCTCCCCGGGTCGGAGTTCGACACGGGCGGCACCGGTGGGCCAGGGAAGGAAGAGGTGGGCAATACGGTCCATCACGCCATCACTCAGGGGCAGGACTTCGTTGCGCTCGGCCTCCTCATACCAGCGGGCCACAAGGTGGTCCCGGATCTCGGGATGCTGCTCGGCGACATCGTGGTTCTCGGCGAAATCGTTGCGGGTGTCGAACAAGTGCCAGTGGTCGTTCTCGAAGTCGCTACTGCCCGAAATGAGCTCCCGCTCGGCGTGGGTGAGCTGGTTGACGTGGTCGGTGACGACTTTCCAGCCGTCCTCGTACATGGCCCGGCTTCCCCAGCACTCGTAGTACTGGCTGGTGCGTGGATCGGGCAGGTCGGGTGAGGCCAGCATCGGCCGCAACGTCACGCCGTCGAAACTCATCTGCTTGGCGCCGGCGATCGTGGCCGGCGCCTCAAGGTCAACAAGGTCAAGCACGGTCGGCAAGACGTCGACGGCATGGCAGTACTGGTTGCGGATCTCACCGGCGCCGGCCAGACCGGCCGGCCACGAGATGATGAACGGGTCGCGGATCCCGCCTTCGAACGTGTAGCGCTTGAACCGTCGCGCTGGCGTATTTCCGGCCTCCGCCCACCCCCATGGATAGTGGTTGTAGGCACGCGGCCCACCGAGTTCGTCAATCAGCGCCAAGTTCAGTTCGACATCCTCGTCACGGCCTTGCGCGAATCGGAACTCGCTGACCGACCCGTGTGGTCCGGCTTCGCCCGATGCCCCGTTGTCCGACGTCAGCATGACGATGGTGTTCTCTCGAGCACCGAGATCGTCCAGTGCGGCGAGAACCCGGCCAATTTGGGCGTCGGCGTGGGTGAGGAACCCGGCGTAGATCTCCATCATGCGGGCATAGAGGCGGCGATGTTCAGCTCCGAGGCTTTCCCACTGGGCAACGTGCTCCGACGGGGACGGCAGCACGGTGTCCGGGGGAACAATGCCTAGGCGGATCTGCCGATCGAGGGTCCGACTCCGCCATTCGTCCCATCCGGCGTCGAACTTTCCGCGGTAGGGATCGCTCCATTCGGGGGTCACGTGATGGGGGGCGTGGGTGGCGCCGAGCGCCAGCCACAGAAGGAACGGCCGTGCCGGCTGGTTGCGGTGCAGCTCACGCAGCCGGGTGACGGCCTCGTCGGCAAGGTCCTCACTCAGGTGGTAGCCCTGGTCTGGAGTCCGGGGAGGGTCGACATAACTGTTGTCCCTGACGAGTTCAGGTGCCCAGTGGTTCGCATCGCCGCCGAGGAAGCCGTAGTAGTGCTCGAAGCCCTTGCCGAGGGGCCAGTTGTCAAAGGGGCCCGACGGCGACCGCTGATCGCGGGGGGTGAGGTGCCACTTGCCGACCGCGAAGGTGGCATAGCCGTCCTCCGCCAGTATCTGGGCGAGCGTCCCCGCCTCGTTCGGGATGCGCCCGGTGTACCCGGGGAAGTTCATCGGGAGGTCCGGGAGCATGCCGACACCCACCCGGTGATGGTTGCGTCCGGTCAGCAGGCAGGCCCGGGTGGGCGAGCACACCGCCGTGGTGTGAAAGTTGGTGAGCCGGACGCCCTGCGACGCCAGGCCGTCGATGGACGGCGTGGCGATGTCGGATCCGTAACAACCCAACTGGGCGAACCCCGTGTCGTCGAGGACGATCACAACGACATTGGGGGCACCTTTGCGGTACGGCTTGCCGGGTGAGGAGGAGGTGGACTCAGCGGCGGTCAGTGCGATCCCTGCACGACCACCGCTCGTCACCTGTTCCGGCGATCGACTGGCCGATCGGACTACCATGGCGCCAGGGTATCACTTGATACTTTTTAGGGTGAGAGCCCGCATCGACCCTTCTCAAACCTCTGAGTGGGTCCATTCATTGCCTCATGTAAGAACCTCCGCGTGACGGTGGTGCTCGGGGGCCGTACTTGGGACAGGGTTCCCCCGCCAATCCGCCCTTCCGTCCATGGGGATGCTGCGGTTCAAGTGACACGAATCAGCGCGACGTGATCTCCTGTAACAATGAATAAACGGCATCAGTCAGAGTGGTCGATCTGGCCGACCGCCCCGAGGTGTTCCCCACCGACCGGTTGCTCAGCAATGGCAAGGCACGCCGCGAACTGCGGGCCGAGTTGCGCAAGATCGACGATCGTCGCAATGCCGTCAACGTGGCGATGCTGTGGTTTTGGTTGGTAGCCATCATCGGCGGCTCGGCATGGATCAACCAGTGGTGGGCCTACCTTGTCGCCTTCGTGCTCATGGGCTCCATGTACGCCCGGTTCGACGTCCTCATGCACGAGGCCGCTCATAAGATCCTCTTCACCAACAAGCGGATCAACGATTGGGTCGGCACTTGGGTGATCGCTTATCCCTCCTGGTCCCTCATCGGCGTCTACCGGCGCACCCACTTCGTCCACCACAAGCAGGAGTTGGGACCCGATGAGCCTGACCTCGCTCTGTACAGCGGCTACCCGTGCACCCGTCGCACCATGGTCGGCTTCCTGGTCCGCGATGCGGTCGGGATCTCGGGGTGCAAGACCTTCGCCGCCTTTCTACGAACCCTCAAGGTGCCCTCATCTCGCCGGATCACGCTGTCGATCATCGGGGTGCAGTTCGCACTGTGGGCTGCCATGTGGGCCCTCACCGGACGGTGGTGGATCTATCCGCTGCTGTGGTGGCTCCCGTGGATGACCCAGTGGCGGGTGCTCAACCGACTTATTCCCATCGCCGAACACGGCGGTCTCGAGGACAACAGCGACCGGCGGGCCAACACCCACAACATCCGCCAGAAGGGATGGTTCGCCCGGTTCTGGTTCGTGCCGTACAACGCCGGCTGGCACCTGGCCCACCATGTCGACATGGGCGTGCCCTGGCGCAATCTCCCCCGTTACCACGAGGAACTCGAGCAGGCCGGCTACATCACCGACGCCATCACCTATCCGAGCTACATGGCCCTATGGCGCGCCCTCACCTCGGCCTGAGCGCCCGGGGCAACTTCCGCCGATCCGTGCGCCTGCTCGGCCCGCGTCGACAGGTAGGTACGGCCCCGACCGACAATCGAAAGACCGGCGGTAGATCAATCACTCGTCGTAGCCTGGTCCTGCACCCGCACGAGCGGGCCACGGTCAGTGAGTCGCCGTCGTTACCTCCGACGCCGGCTGTCCGGGGTTGTCCGTCCCTGTACCTAAACGGGCCGGTTTGATCCCGGGCATTAGCAGTCGTACACTTGTACGGACAGGAGGAATCATGACCGTAAAAGACAAACGACGGGAAGTTCGGATCTCCGCCGACGACGACGATCTCCTCGCGGAGGCCGCCGGACTGACGGGCGTCTCGGTGTCGGAGTTCCTGCTCGACCGAGCGATCGCTGACGCTGCAACCGTGGTCGGCGCGCACCATGCGATCCAGTTGGCCGAGGATGACCATGAGCGGTTCCTCAAGGCGCTGGACGGTCCTGTCCGTCCACCTAAGGAACTTGTCGCCCAGGCCCGTCGAGCACGTCGACTGAAGCGAGTCGACTGAGTGCGCGTCGAGCGCCTCGGGGATCATCACCAACTCGGCTCGTGCATCTGCGGTGTGCAGGCACTCGACGACTGGCTGCGCGACCATGCCCTCGACAACCAACGACGCAACCTGTCGCGCTCGTTCGCGTTGCTCGATGACGGCGACCGAGTCGTCGGCTACTACGCACTCACGATGGGTGGAGTTCGCCGGGAGGCTCTGCCTGCTCGCTATGGGAGAGGTCTGCCCCGGTACGAAATCAGGATGGTGCTCCTGGCCCGCTTCGCCATTGCGGATGATCACCAGGGTCAGGGGCTCGGCCGTGACCTTCTCATCGAGGCGATCGAGCGGGCATCGGATGCCGGTACCCAGGTAGCTGCCCGGTTTATCGCCGTCGATCCGATCGACGAGAACGCCAGGGCGTTCTACGACAAGTTCGCCTTCAAGCAGATCCAAGGCGACGCCGGCGGCCGGATGTATCTCCGGATCGATGATGCGCTGGCCGCACTCGAAGGCCCGGATTGAGGGAAGCGACGGCTCCGGTCGACACCGCTGACGGTCTCACATCTCGGGTGCGCTCCCTGTATCACGGCACCTGCAAAATACATAAGAACAAAACACCTACGTGCATTGGCCTGGAGTCATTCCACTCGATCGAAGACGGCACGCTCCAGACGACGGGTGGTTTCCGCCGAGGCACCTTCGCCACGGGAATGCACATGACCAACGGCGGCGATCTGGATGAACGTGGACACGGCAAGCTGCGCCTCCTCAGCCGCATGCTTCAGCGGCTCGAGTTCGCTTGGTGAGAGGCGCCTCGAGATGGCTGCAGGGCGGCCAGCTTGAGGCCGGCTCACCTTGACCCCCTCAGGGAGCACCTCTGGGAGTTCGCAGCCTTCGCCATCTCCGCCCCCTTCGGCCAGCACGTCATCGATCTTCACTGTTACTCCTCTCCGCAGAGACGTCGGCCTTGCTCGCTCCTCACCCATGCGTTAGCCCCCCAGCAGGAGCCTTGCGAAAGCTTGTTCGGAACGACCTCCGGGTGTCCGTGGCCGAGCACTACCTCAGGTACCGCCTTCGTCTCGCCATGGTGCATGGACGTCGCATCTCGGCCTGGATCACCAGGAGCGACCTCGTCCACGCCCACCGTTCGACCATTTCGTAGGGGCCAAGTCAGGCAGTCACACTCAACCGGAAGAGTTGGTCACGCATGTGACCAACGTGTGACCAAATGCAGGCTGCCTGACGGGTGTCCTACGGAGCCACCAGATCCTCATGATAGGTATGGCCACCGACTTCGATGGTGATGGAGAGATGGCCACCGAGCGCACGTACGTACCCGGCGAGCGTGGCAATTTCGACGGAGTCCGGGGCCCTCTCGACCTTGCTCACCTGAGATTGACCTCTCCCCCATCGCTCGGCGATCTCTGACTGATTGAAGCCAGCCGCCCTCCGCAGTTCTCCTAGCGTCGCAACGACGTCATGCTCGTTATGGAGCCGCGCTCTGGCCTTGTCGCGCAGTTCGTCGAAGGCCGGATGGGAATGGCGAATCTCCTGGTTGAACACGAACTCCGTGTCAGCTCCGGTCAGCCAGTCCCCGGGTGTCGGTTCGGTGGTCTCCTCGGCACTCATGATGTTCCTCCTCTGGTGAGATAACGGTCAACGATCTGATCTGCAACCGGCACGAAGTCGTCATACCAGTCGTGTCCGGTGCGTTCCTGCCAGCCTTCCTTGTTGCCACCAACACAGACCAGCACTCCCTGATCTCCGTCGACGAAACAGGTAAGCACCCGCATCACGTAACGGACGCCCTCGACGGTGTGGTCGGTCCTCAGCTCGCTCATGTCCGGGAAGTGCCGGCTGATCTGGATACGATGCCGCACGTACGGAAGGGTCGACCCCCTGCCGTGCTCTGAGAGGTAATCCAGCAGTGCGGCGATCTCCGCAGCCACCACGGCCGGAAGCCGTCCCAGCCAACGGTCAAAGTAGTGATGGCGAACCTCGCTGAGCGACACACCTCCATAATATCACTTTTAATGACTATTCAACAGGATGACTACGCAGTCTGCTGTTGGCACTGGTTGCCCCACAAAAGCGTGCCTTGTCGTCCTGGGTCATCCGGGGACCGCATCGAACTCCTCCGATCGATGACAACAGTTGCGTTCTTTTCGCCGACGTATTGCGACCACCCCTTGAAGCCGCCGATCCTCTACGCAACATTTGTTGGGCTAACGGGTCACGTCGCTGTCGACTGCGCAACGGATCCCAGGGTGTGACGACCGTGCCGCTGTTTGGTAATCAACGCCTGATGCCCGAGCCAATCGAGTCGGCCTCCGGAGTCGACGACCTCTACCTGTCGGACTGCACAGCACTGCCGCTGCCGTTGCTCGATCGGCTCGAAACATCCCGAACCCTGGCCGAGCTGACCTCGGTATCCGTGCCCTTCGATCTCGGGGCCGTGTCCTTCCGCGTGGCGCCCTACGCCTTCGACCGTCCGAGGACCGCTGAAAGATCGAACCTGCGTTGTTGCCTCGTCTTCCACCGACAGTGGCTCCCGGCCCCCGTTGCTGCCATCGTTGCTGCATTCGGACGCCTCGGGGCCACAACCAGGGCGCTCAATTGAAAGAAACCCCAGGATGACCTGGGGTTTCTCTGGTGGGCCGTGCGGGACTTGAACCCACGACCCCTTGCGTGTCATGCAAGTGCGCTACCAACTGCGCCAACGGCCCGTGACCCTTGACGTTACCACTCGCTCCCTGGT
>Ga0194041_10000054_pt1 | contig 42108 bp, 34 predicted proteins | sample JunL449m_MetaG_FD_160082 | JGI IMG/M metagenome (GOLD analysis project Ga0194041, IMG submission 160082) | Anoxic zone freshwater microbial communities from boreal shield lake in IISD Experimental Lakes Area, Ontario, Canada - Jun2016-L442-9m | ecosystem: Environmental > Aquatic > Freshwater >...
TTTATTTTTTCATTCATGTTATGATGTTATCGTCCTATATTATTATATCATTTACTTTTTTACAAAAATATATAATATTATGTTATCATAATATTTACATGGAAATACAAGACATAATATTGGAAGATTTTAAGGAGCTAAAATCATCCGTATTGGTTATTCGTGACATTTATCTCGTTAAACAGTGGTTAGGTAAAGGTAAATTTGGTGTTGTACACAAAGCGGTGGACATTACTGACGATCAACCTGTCGCAATCAAAACCGAAAAAGCGGATGTGGAATATTCATCCATCAAACACGAAGTACGCATCATGAGTTATTTGTTCCAACATAAATTCAAAGAATTACCCAAGATTCACTGGTATGGTGTTCAATCCGGGTTTACTCATCTGGTCATGTGTTACTACGAACAAAATTTCGATTCTTTGGAACGCATCTCCTCCGACCATATAAAGCAATGTATCCGTATTTTGAAATCCATTCATGAACTTTTTGTGATTCATCGTGACATTAAACCACAAAATTTTATGTTACGTGGAAACAAACTATATTTGATCGATTACGGCCTCGCAACGTTTTTTATGGATGAAGAAGGAGAACATGTTCCAAACAAAAAACAAGAGACGATTACAGGTACACCAAAATTTGTCAGTTATTACAATCATATTGGTAATACACTCAGTCGTCGTGACGACGTAATCTCATTGGGATATTTATTTATTTATATGTTATTCGGGAAAACGCTGCCTTGGTCCGAACCAAACTCAGGAAACATCGGTAATGCTTTGCGTATTACCAAAATGAAATCATGGGAAAATATATCGATATTTACCAGTGATTTTTCGCCTATACATGAATATATGAAATATAGTTATTCTTTGTCATATTCCGACGATCCGGATTATGAGTTTTTATTATCGTTATTTGGATGATTGTTTGACAAAAATACAAATGCTCTCATGGTTGTCCCCCGTATCCACATTGACTGCGACCGTCTTGTTCCACATGGGTCGTATCACACCTTTTTGTACGAATCCATGTTGCTTGGTTACATTTACCATATCACTAACCAAATTTAATTCAGGGTTCTCGGTTTCTTGATAATTGGAGACAATATAACAGAGACGACCACCTGACTGCAAAATATGCCAACACATTTGGATGGTTTTCTCCCAATATCCATGTAACCATTCTTCGTAGGTTTTGTACCTCATAGTGCTTTGTTTTTTACCAGGATATATCTCTAATCGATAATACGGTGGACTGAAAAATACAACGTCGAAATGATTCTTATATTTTTTCATAAACACCATATTTGTTAGCAAATCTTCGGATGGTTCACACCATATGGTGGTTTCTTTTTCAGGATAGAACGTTCGGGAAAATTTTTCAGTTTTTTTACATACACTGGGTATAATATCGTTTCCTACATATTCTATCACGTTCGGACATTCCATGAACCCATAACAATACGATGACCATCCCAATGTAGGTGTAAAAATCCGTGTTCCTTTGAGTATTCGCTCGTTTAACGAATAAATCACGTAGGGATTCAATATGGATGCGCGAAAATAAAAGGAGGAAAATACACTCCCAATTCTACCATTTTTTGTGTAAAAACGCGCACTAGGGGTCAATATCTTATAATCAATGAGTTGATTGTTATATAAATCATCTAAAACTGTTAAAAATGATTTGACATTGTTTATACCCGACTTGGTGTTCTCCAAAATATCTTTATAATACATGTTTCTGATGATGTTTTTGTATTTTACTGCGGAGTTGTTGTTGATATTGGAAAGTGGCATGGGTTTTTCTGTTATAGAGAGGGGTAACAAAGGTTTCAACGAAGTATCGTAAAAGCGTCCCAAATATTCTTCTCGGATTTGAATATGGTCGAACAATTCGCGCAAATCTGACACAGGTATTTCATGTGATTTTGCGTATTTTTTTAATGGAATTATGGTACGACCCGTTTCGACTTTATAATTCGTCAAAAAATAAGACCATTTCATTTGTTGATTATCTAAAAACGCATCAATAAAATCCGTCTTTGAAAGAAAATACATCTATATTATGTGGATAGATGTATTTTTATGTTTTCGGTCAAACTTTTTCGAAACCTTTGGTTAGCGAAAAATTATACACTTGAAGAAGTATGAACTGACTGTGTTGGTCTCTTGCGACGTCTCACTTCAGAAAATCCCTCACCATCAGCGGACACATTTCTATGAGCAGAACGGGGAGGATAATCACCGGAATCTTCGCGATAATTGCTAGCATGGACTTGTGTTCTACCGCCCATATTTTGCTGTCTTGTAGGATAAGAATTGTTCAAGCGATGAGTCTCACACATCAAAATTCCTTCCATGATACCAGAAACATCCGCCGCATGGAATTCGTGATTCTCACTGTCTGACTTAATAAGATTGAATTCGACATATTCTCCTTGTACCAAGTACTTGTATTGCTGTGATTCACCACGAATAGAAGAGAAATGAACAAAAATGTCGTTATCTTTATGATCACCTTCACAAACGGTAAGAAATCCAAATCCGGACTTGTTATTAAACCATTTGACGCGACCAATTAGACGGGACGTAATAAGAGCAAGAGGAGATTCTGACATTTTGGTGATTGGTGGAGGATACTAATACTGTATTACCAATATACAGTATTATATGTTTCCTTTTTAAATTCATTTTATAATATATATATTCACTGTATAGTATCATGACGTCGATTCAATTTACGAACAAAATAGGTTCTATAATTTTCCTTATTTTAGCTTTATTACTATCACTTATTTTAGGTAGTTTTATTGGGGTTTCCACATTGAACACTGAAGGTGCTCTCGTAGGAACCAATGTTCCACATAATCATCTGTTTAGTTGAGAGCATCCAATATATCCATATATTTGTAAGTGGCTCGATTTGACATACTGGGATAAGCAGCTCCCTCTGTTTTCTTTAATTTAGAAAGATGATGTATTGCGGGTATAATCTGTTCAATCCAATCTTCACGGTCTTTTAACACAGATACACTTTGTGATATCAAAATAAACAAATTCTCGGTAATTTCTTCTACTTCGTTGTTCTTTTCGGTTTCTTCCGCATACTTTAATATCGCCTTTTCCAAATAAATGATTGTTTCCAAAATAGAGTTCTCCGTTAATATTCCTTTCCGCATTAAATTCACAATAAACATGGTCATTGCTTTCCGGATGTCATTGGTTTTAGTATATTTACAATATCCATCGTAATCATTGTTCGGATCCGCATAATGAATTTCATGTAGGGATAAATGATAATTTTCCAACAAATCTTCCATATTCGCCTGAAATTGACCAAATTCACCGATCAATTTTTTATACAATTCTGCGTAAATTTCTGACAATATTTTGTTCGAACTCGCAATATCAAAAATAATTTTGGCAATTTTGTTTATTTGTTTTTCAGAATCCGTCGAACTTCGTTCTCTGGATTCTGAACCAAAAGCTCCTACTTCGTCTACTCTTTTTGGTTCAGAATCCACATCTTCGTCGGTCGAAGTATCCATTATTTGTTGAATTAATCCAACAATCACTGTAGATTGGCTCTCGTAATTCTTTGTTGTCATTTTATTTAGCGCCATACGCACATCAGTAATTGTTTTGTCAGTGTCAGTTTTAACCAATTTTGGTGTTATTTTAAACGATTTTCCTGCATTCCAATTTTCTGAATCGTCTTGTGGACGTTTTCTTTCTGACGAAAATTTGTTGTTTACGCGACGATCATGACTTATTACTGTCCTTTCTGTATTTTTTCGTAGGGGTTTTTCACCATTTTCGACATTGAACGCAAATTGTTGTATCGTTTTTTCTAAATCACTTATTATTTGCTGTGTTCCTTCGTCTAATATACTTGAGTACAAATTGGTTGTATTTTGTCTAAGTAGACCAATTTCCTCAATGGAATATTTTTTGGGAGATACCATAATACTTGTATACATACATGACATTTTTTTATATTATTTTGCGTTTGTACATTATTACAATAATATTGGATAAATACATATCTATATTTATCCATGGAATCTTGGAAAGATACCGTTCAACAATATGACGTTAAATACAATTTGGGCATCGGTAAAATGATGGGATGGAAAGAAAATGATTCCGAACAAAAAGATTCCTCCGTACCATTGCATTCCGTGTTTAAATTGCCCATTACATATTTATCTGAAGACTCCGTACGCCCCCTTTCATCCTTGGTGAGTTCTGATTTAGAAATGATCGCAAGTTCTCCTGAAGACAAAGGTATGTATGATTATTTGTTGCAACCACAACACGACTTTGCCAAAAATATTATTTCAGATTGGAATCAGAGTTTCACCACCGATACCGTGTTTCTTAACCATTCGCAACAGGTTCTACATAAAATGCCACAATATTTAGAAGATATGAGAACCTACACTGTAGATTTTTCGCACACCAAAGGTGTCGAAAAAGTTACTAACTTCGTAGGACAAAGTCCGGAGAAGTTTGGACCTGGACGTGAACCCGAGTTGACAGAGGAATTATCGGTGCCGTATCAATTCACTCAAGACAAATGCGAAAAAATAATGGAAATTTGGAAAGACACCAAAGAAGACCCCGATTTTTTGGAAAAATATTGTTATATTGAGTGGGATATGGTGAAATATTTGAATAAATCACCCTATTTTTTACAATCACTTTCCATTATTAACATGACAGCGCCAATCATGAGTTTTATCATCCCTATTATTTTTCTTATTTTTCCGTTTGTAATTTTAAAAATACAAAAGGTTCCTATCACTTTTCAAATGTATTTCCAGGTTCTCAAAGACATTGCCCGACATCATTTCATTGGCAAGACCATTTCTAGTTTACAATCACTTAGTTGGGACAAAATTATCTACATGATGATTACTATTGGCCTTTATTTCCTACAAATTTATCAAAACATCAATTTATGTTGTCGATTTTATCGAAATATACACCGTATCAATTCGCATCTGACAGAATTGCGCGATTATGTGGGGTATTCTATTCAAAGTATGAAGAATTTTATGAAAATATCGGACAAGTTCTCGAGTTACGGAGATTTTTCCCAAAATACACACAAACATTATTTGGTTCTCCAATCTTTTTACGATGAACTGTTGCCTATACGTCCTTTTGAACCCGGTTTTTTCAAATTGACCGAAATCGGCTATTTGTTGAAATGCTTTTATGAACTCCATTCTCATCCTCAGTACGAAGAAAGCATTCGTTATTCTATGGGATTCGAAGGTTACATGAACAATTTGACCGGGATTCACGACAACATGGTACATAATCATATCGCGACGGCTAACATTCATTCGGACGACTCCGCTACTTGTGTTAGAAAACAATATTATCCTCCACATGTCGGTAAAGAACACGTGAAAAATACGTTTGACCTCAGTAACAATGCCATCATTACCGGACCCAATGCTTCAGGTAAAACAACCATGTTGAAAGCTACCACCATTAATGTGATTTTCACCCAACAATTTGGGGTCGGATTTTATAAATCGTGTGATTTGACCCCTTATACACATATTCATTCTTACCTGAATATTCCCGACACCAGCGGCCGTGACAGTTTATTTCAAGCGGAATCCAGACGCTGTAAAGAAATCATTGACATCATACATAAGCCTTACCACGAGTCACTCGGTGAGAAGTTTTCCAAACACTTTTGTATTTTCGACGAATTGTATTCAGGCACGAACCCTACTGAAGCTACCAAATCAGCTTACGCGTTTTTGTTATATCTCTCCAAATACAAGAACGTCGATTTCATACTCACAACTCATTATGTGTCTTTGTGCAAAAAACTCGAGAAGAAATTGGAAAAGAAGGCGGCACTTAAGAAAATTGCGAATTATAAGATGGATGTGGTGGAGAACCCGGAAACAGGTAAGGTGAAATATACCTATGTGATGAAAAAAGGTATTTCTAAAATACAAGGAGCTGTCTTAATTTTAGAGGAGATGTGTTATCCCAAAGAAATCTTGGATGAAATGCGCAAAAATACACAATAATTTTACAATTCTTAGTATACATAAAAATTTCTATAAAAAGTATTTTGAAATTTTGAAAACTGGACATTTTAAAATGTCCCATTTTCAAAAAAGCTGGCGGACTTTTAAAAATCACTTTTTTCAGATTTTTGTAAAATGGGAATTGTGAGCATGATGGTAACAATACAGAAATTGTAATTTACATTTATGCTGTAAAAGAATTTGGACGCAACTGTTCTTTTTTCGTGCTCGTTTTTATTTTTTTCTCTACAAAAATCATATTAAAGAAAATTTTACATAGTATTTAGGGAAAAAAGATGACGTCAAAAACTAAAACTACTTATATATGTGAGTGTTGTGATCAATCATGGAGCAAAAGATTTAATTATGATAGACACATGTCAAGCGAAAAACACGCAAAAAAGAGCAATATATGGAGAAAACAGCTCGAAAAACACACAACAAACGCGAAAACAGCTCTTAATGAGCAAATTCAACCTACCAATAATGGTAAATTTGAAAATAATAATAATAATACCGTTATTTCACATGATATTAAGTCAAAAAAAACAATGGTCACCAATTTTTGTTGTGATTATTGCCAATTTATGTGTAATACTAAAAAGGAAGCGGAAAAACATCGCAAGTCCAAGCAGCATATTCGTAATGAGAATAAGGAAGAGGATTTTATCGAAATAATTAATAAATATATTTGTGTAAAATGTGACAAAATATATCTAAATTATAAGTCATGTTGGGGTCATTCAAAAAGATGTCAAGGTAAAACAGAGAACATCGTGATGGAAATCGCGGAAATACCTTCAACAGACGAAGACTACAATGTTAAGGACCCTAAGGATACCCCTGTAACACAAATGATTGTCGCACCAGTTATCAATGATGAAAACATCAAAAAAGACATCATAGTGACTATCGTAGAAAAAATGATGGACAACAACAAACAAATGATTGATGACAACAACAAGCATATGATGGAACAAATGGTGACTGTAGTAAAAACCATACTACAAGAAATAAAATCACAGCCAACAATGACCCAAAATAACAACATAACGAACAACAACAATATAACGAACAATCACTGTACTATGAATGTGTTTCTCAACGAAAAATGCAAAGATGCCATGAACATTTTTGATTTCATCAGTAACATGAACATTACGTTTGACCATCTTTATCACCAGGCTGATCACGGATTTCAAAAGGGAGTAACAAAAATTCTGTTGGACAACCTGAAATTATTGAGTGTTTACAACCGCCCTATTCATTTTACCGACTTGAAACGTGAAATCATGTATATCAAAGACAACGACGAATGGACCAAGCACGAAGACAAAGAAAAACTCGTGGAAGCCCTGGAATGGGCTGCCAAACAAGGCATCAATAGTTTTGTAGATTGGAGGGAAGCAACTTCGGCAGAAAACGAGGATTTAGACAGCCCTACTGGACAAATGTGGATGAAATTGATGCAAACAGTGGTACAACCTTACGATGAACGAATGAAAGCCTATCCGAAAATTATGAAGGAGATTGCTCGCAACGTCCATTTACGGAAAGAAGACCAAGTATGAATAAGATAATTTTTGTATTTTATGTAAAAAAAACATAAAATATACACCTTATATAATATAGTGTCATGGTTCATTCACAAATAAACAAACAATTGGTGTACAAGGAAGATTCCGCCATTGAAAAAAAGGATCATAATTTTCAACCACACAAATATCCCACAGAAATGACGTTTGATGATGAAAAAGATCCCGTAAAATTCTACCTAACCTTTGGAAGAAAAAACGAGGCCTTTTTGGAAAGTCATCATATCGTTTATTATCCGGTGTATTTGGTGGCTAAAAACGTGGTAATGTCGAAAATTGGTGTCTTGGAAATAGAACCAGAACACGAAAAATCCATGGTAGACGAGGACGGCATGATTGATCCCGATAATTTGGAATATCCGCCACTGTTTTTTTCCTTGTTAACCCACGGATATTTAACGTTGAAACATGCGATTATTATGGGTGATGATGACGAGGACGAAGATGATGATGAGGAAGATACAGTATCTATTAGTTCGTCATCATCTTCATCATCGAATGAAACGAACAAAACCAAGGAATCAGAGAACGAAGATGAGGACATGTTTAAGATACCTGCTTCTAAATTGGGTAAAAAACCCAAAAAACAAACATTCGTGTCGGATTCTCCCTTCAAAACGGATAAGGCGTCCCAAATGCCCAAACAATTGGTCGAAGAGACCAAAACCATGGCGGAGGACATCAAATCCAAATTTGAAGAATCCCCCAAGAACGAATGGATCGAAAATTTCATGAAAAACAATCATTATGATATCCAAGACAATGAGGGGGGAGGTGATTGCCTATTTGCGGTGATCCGTGACGCATTTCTAGAAGTCGGTAAAATCACCTCTGTGGATACTTTACGCGAACTTTTAGCGGAAGAAGCCAATGACGAACTATTTCAACAGTATCGTGCTGTTTATTTAGCTATCGAAGATAGTATTGTGGAAAATGACAAAGAAATCGCGAATTTGACCAACATGATGAAAGAATACAGGGAACGTGTTGATCTATCACCAAATAAAAGAAAAACAGCAAGATATATAAAGGTTTTAAAACCAATAACTAAAGCAGAACATCAGGAAATTATACATCAAGCCGAAAAAGCTAATAAACAAATGGAAAAATTAAAAAAAGACAATTACGAAAATGCGGCCTTTTTACGTTACAATTTCGGATTCATGAAAGACATTCATTCACTGGACGAATTCCAAGAATTCATCAAAACATCCAAATTTTGGGCAGACACCTGGGCAATTTCCACACTCGAAGACAAATTAAATTGTAAACTCGTCATTTTCTCCGAAGAAGCATACAACGACGGTTCTCCAGATTCCGTATTAAATTGTGGTGAAGCGGCCAAGTCCATTCAGAAGAAAGAGAAATTCACGCCCGAATTCTACATTATGACTTCGTATAGTGGTACACATTATCGCCTCGTTACCTACCGCGAAAAGAAAATTTTCGATTTTTCGGAAATTCCCTACGACGTCAAAGTATTGATTATTAACAAATGTATGGAGCGCAATTCGGGTATTTTTTATTTGATACAAGATTTCCGTAATTTAAAATCGAAAATTGGATTGAGTCCTGAAGAAGGAGAACAAGAAGAGGCAGATAACGACGATGCCTATTTATCCAGTATGTACGATGCGAATATTGTTTTTGTATTGGACATTCACGCACCTACCATGAAAGATCCGGGAACATCCGCTCAGGGAGAAAAAATACCGGCGGACAAGAAACATACCTTTATGAAACTCGCCAAAATAAAATCGTGGCGTCGTAAATTACATGATTCTTGGACAGAAGCTCCTTTTATGGTGGACAACCGAAGGTGGGCATCGGTGGAACACTATTATCAGGGGTCGAAATTTAGAAAACAACATCCCGATTTTTACGCAAAGTTCTCCTTAGATTCACGTGACAGTGAATTCAATGAAGACGTTGCTGCTGCCAAAACCGCCGGTAGAAAATCCAAGAACAAATACAGACCTGCCAATGTGAACATCGATCCCGATTTTTATGATGGTGAACGAAGTATGGCGGAACGTATGCTGGCACTCAAGGCCAAATTTGATGGAAATCTGGACCTAAAAGAAGTCTTGTTACTGACCGGAACGGCCAAACTCGTGAATTTTGTGCGACAATCTCCGCCGGAAATAGACATGGAATTGATGACTTTACGGAGAACCATTACGGGGAACCAAGGTTGAGACCCCCAAAAGGGTGTATCTTACCCCTCCTTACTGTATAACAGCGGAAGTTAACGTGTTGTCATACCCCCTCTGAGCACCTTCGGTGCTAAATGTGGGCATTTCTTGGTGGAGGAGCGTACGAGGAACCCGCAGGGTTCCTGTAAAAAATCAAAGTATATTGTATCTTTACTACACAATATATTTTCATGAAATTAGGACAACAATCCCAAAAATTACAGGATTTCATCACCAATATAACCACAGGTTCTCCCAATCATTTTAAAAAAAGTTTGCCATTGTCCGGAACGTCCCGTTTATTCTTACAGAATTTGTTGGAAAGGTTTCGAACGGCTTACAACCGTTTCCGTTATACTCTTTTGAAAAAAAATGCCTATCCAATGGAGAACGTAGAACGCGCCGATTTATTTACCGACATTCCGAAAGAAATTCGTGATATCATTGTTAGTTCTCCCAAAATAACACAATCCTTTGAATTTGTAGTAGGTTCTCGTACGGTAAGAGTACACATGTTTATGCCATTACCCTTTGAAACCACGGAGAACCAAGCAGACAAAAAAATCCAACAATATTTTCTTCATTCGGTGCGTTTAATATGGTTGTGGTTTCATACCGTATCGGAGAACATTCAAAGAAATTGCGGCGAAACATTGGATATTTATTTGTATTTAACACAACATTATAAACGCAAACCACGCCAGGGTCCCATTGATATGGTTCATGCCAATACCGCATTAACGAGAACGTGTAGTAAAAACGGGACCATACAGATATTTCGAGAAGAAGAATGGTTCAAGGTTCTCATTCATGAAACCTTCCATACATTAGGACTGGATTTCTCAGGTATGACCGAAGTTAGTACCGTTTACGGAAAAACCATACAAGAAATGTTTCACGTACAGACGGATGGACTACTCTTTGAAACATATTGTGAAACCTGGGCAACCATCATCAACACCATGTTTGTCGCCAGTTTATCAAACGGCTTTCCGAGAACCCAACATAGTATAAACAATATTATCGAAAAGATGGAGAACATACTGTCGATGGAATCCAAATATTCGTTGTTTCAAAGTGGCAAGGTTCTCCATCATATGGGTATTTCTTACAAAGATTTTATTCAACCGGACAACCCAGAATCCCAGAAAAAATTACAAAAATATCAAGAACGTACCAACGTATTGTGTTATTATGTATTGAAATCAGTGTGTTTGTATCATTTGGATACGTTTTTACAGTGGTGTTGGACACACAACCAAGGTTCTCTCCATTTCACCAAAACCAATAACAATTTAAAATCATTTTATGGATTAATGTATCGTTTGTATCGAAGAGAACCGTATGTAAAAGAACATGTGTATATGGAAGAACATGTCAAAAAACCAAACGATGGATTCGAACACGAAACATTGCGTATGACCATATATGGATGAAATATATATATCAATGTATTGTAAGTTATGAAAAAAACCCAACGAAAAAAAAAATCATTAAGGAGAACCATGCGTAAAAAAGGTGGCATTTTAGGTGCGTTGAGTGTTGGAACTAAAACAAAGAAGCCGGGAGCAGATAACGTAAGTTATAAGACAAAAGTAACCTATAAAAGTAGTGGTTTTTTTTCTAAAAAAAACATTTACGATATAGAATATATCATTCCAAATAATTTTGCTGTACTGATTGATCCAAATTCTTTTTTAACACCTACATTTTGTGTTTATATGAAATCATCCATAGATGCGAAAAAACCATCATCATATAAAAAAATAGAAGCATGTTCGTTTCAAATAGAAGAACCGAATAATCCATCCAAGGTAAAATTTATAGAATATTTTATTAAAGTAGGTAATGATTGGTATGCTATGATGCGTATTTATGGTATTATAAATACTCAGGTGTTTGCATCCTTGAACAATATATTATTTTACAAGTTACCGAATAATTGGTTTGTACTAAAAAAAAATCAAATAGTAATTACATCAGATGTTGTAGAGAGCGTAGACCCCAAAAAATTAAATATTTTACAAAAAATAACACGCATATCGGATCAACCAATATTTAAATTGAAACCAATGAATTTGAACAAAACATATAGTGCAGTAACAAGTGGTGATATATATTATATTTTACGTAAATTTCGTAACGAAAAAATAATAAATGCAGGTGTGAAACAAGAAGTATTAGATAAAGCAGTAAATGAACCTATTTTTAACGCAGTTACAAGTGCGTTAGGTATATAAACTTACAGGATACGGGGAATCGAGGTTCCTGTAAAAATTGAATTCAAAAATCCACTTTGAATTCAACTCACAAATAAATGGGAATTAAAAATTTGAATAAATATTTATTAGAAAAATGCTCAGAACATGCCATTAAACAGAAACATTTGTCCATATTTTCAGGTAAATCGCTCGTAGTAGATACAAGTATTTATTTGTATAAATTTATGGAAGAAAAGTCTCTTATTGAGAACATGTATCATATGATTACAGTGTTTCGACATTACAAAATTACACCCATATTTGTGTTTGACGGTAAACCTCCCAAAGAAAAAGAGGAACTCATCCAAAAACGCAAAATACAAAAAAAACAGGCCGAAGAAAAATATCAATTATTAAAACAAAATGCGGATTCATCGGACGAGATACAACCTGAAATCGCGGCTGAAATGGAAAAACTACGTCGACAATTCATTCGTATACATCCCAACGACATCAAAGAAGTGAAAACATTGATGGATTTGTATGGGGTTGAGTATGTAGACGCGGAAGGAGAAGCGGACAAAATATGTGTGAAAATGGTGATGGATAAAACAGCCTGGGCCTGCGTAAGTGATGATATGGACATGTTTGTCTACGGATGTAAACGTGTGATACGCAACATGAATTTGTTACAACACACCGCGATTTATTACAATTTAGATAATATTTTGCGAGATTTACAGCTCCCCCTCCAGGATTTTCGAGAAATTATGATTTTATCAGGAACCGACTACAATTTACATCAGAAGATTACTCTTCACAAATCCCTGAAATATTACCAAGACTACAAACAATCCATAAATGGATTTTCCGATTGCCTGATAACAAACGATGATCGTAGATTCGTAGATTTTACTTACAGTAGAGGTCTAGAAAAATCAACTCATGACGAAGGGCAAAGTCCAGAGTTGTTTTACGAATGGTTGTCCAAAAATCATATGAGCAATGCTGAGGCGCTTTATCAAATTTACAACATGTTTATTATGGAATCCAATAACGACGTAGACCAAACCAAATATGTGATGATTAAATCGAAAAAGACTGTACATTGGGTAAAACTACGCGAATTTTTAACGTGTTATGGATTTGTATTTTTGTAAAGGGTAAACAAATAACTTAGGCTACACAAAATAATCATCACATACTATAAGTATGATTTTGGAATGTTTTACGGCTGCAACCATATATGGTATTACTCCACTAATGGAAAAATATATATTACAATTTATTGAAATTGAGAGCTTCATATTATTGAATGGACTTCTCGTTTTTCTTTTTTGCGCCACCTATTGGATATTTTTCCATAAAAATAGAATGTGGAAAGACATTGAAACTGTGAGAAACAACACTACATTGATGGTATTATTGTTATTTACATCATTTTTAATTTATATTGTAGCAAATTACTTCTATATGCGCGTTATAAAAGATAATAAAACCTATTTGGTAACGGCAATTGTGGCATCTTATCCAATTATCACAGTTATTGTAGGATATTTGCTGTTTAATGAAAACATTACGTTAACCCATATGTTGGGTGTATTTCTTGTGATTGCGGGCATTGTGTTATTGAATTTACCTGCCTAATTACAGGAACCCTGCGGGTACAGGAACCCTGCGGGTACAGGAACCCTGCGGGTTCCTCGTACGCTCCTCCGCCAAGAAATGCCCCACAAGGGGGCATGACGACACGTAAATTCTCACTGTTCTACAGGACATGAGGGGTCAGAGACCTCCTTGGTGTCTCTTCCCTTGTGCCGTTCTGAGGGGGACCTTGGTCCCACATATTTAGCTCAAAATACTGGCAATGTAGGAACCCTTGTAATCTTCCATGCCTGTGTGATTCAAATTAATTGAGACATCGATATAAATCTCGCCGCCCATCTTGGTCCAACGGTGGCAAAACAACCAATCTTCCGAATAGTAATGACCATCCTCAACCCCGCAGTCAAACAGAGCATAAGCAAACTCGTTCTCTGCTGGTTGTAAAAAATGTACATCGTCCACATATTTTGTAGAAGGGAATGCCTTCATCATGTTCTCAATGGTCGAACGTTTGATCATCATAAACCCGGTAGCAGTGTGTTTAACTTGGGCCAAGTTCTCGTCTATGGACAAATAATTACCCAAATAATTGATATTGTAGGTCAACAACTTATTTTGAATAAAGGTTTCGTCGTCGATAATGTCCTTCAATTGTGAATCGTTTTTTGTTTTAATCCAGGACGGAATGATGTCCGATTTGTAGGGATTCAATGGGTCTTTCGTCAATTTATCCCAATGATAATGTTTCAAAGGATAAACGCCGCCTACAATGGGTTTATCAGCAATCAGTAATTTGAGAATAGATGCAGGTTCCCACGTAATATCCGCATCAATAAACAAAATATGCGTCATTTTTTTGTTGGCCATGGCTCTTGCGACCAAGTTGTTTCGCGCACGTGTAACCAGACTATCGTTTTTACAGAACTCAACTTGTATATCCACGCCCATCTGACGGAGGGTACTCAATGTGCTGATCAAACACGAAACATAATTTACAAAACACATGCTACCATAACAGGGTGTCAAAATATAAACACAAGGTTTGGTCTTTTGAATATAATCCTGTATTTTTTTATCAAACAATGTCGCATCCGATTTCATGGACAAGTTGTTACCCTGTTCGGATGTAGGAAATGTATTTTGAAAGGAAAAAGGGGAATCGTCAATGACCTCGTAATTTATATTATTATTCATTTTACAATAATATAGATTGTTTATAGGTCATTATTTTATATTGTTTTAATTTTTTATGTTTTATGTTTTATGTTTTATATGATTCTACTTAGAATAGATATTTAAGCAGTTGCTACAGCAGCAACTGGAACAACAGGCTTGATGAAGTGGTGCTTCATGTATCTCTGTAGGTTGAAATAGGTGAGTTCATCCTCCTTTTGGAGATTAAGAAGTTTTGTGAGGCTCGCGTCGGGGTTGATCTTGCGGCCGTTGGCAGGGTCCTGAAGACCCTTTTCACGGATGTAAGCATTGATCTCCTTACTCACGGCAGTGCGTGCCATTTCCACGCCCACGGACTTTCCAAGGAATTTGGCGAGTTCGTCACTGATACGGGTGGGCTTCACGAATCCAGAGGGTTGACGATTGCCAGTGGACACCTTGCGGCGCTTGGAAGACGATTTCTGGGCGCTCTTGAGCTCACGGGAAACTGCTTTCTCAAGGTTTTTGAAATCAGTCTTCATTGTTGCGAAGATGCTGCCAATTTGTTGAAGCTTGGCACTGAATTCCGTAATGCGAGCAGCAACTGATGACTCCGCATCAACACCATCGACTGCGGCATCAGTGGCAGGAGCAGGTGCTGCGGGTTCGACCGCGGGAACAGCTGCCTTCTTGGAAGCACGGGGTTTGGCTGTCTTCTCGACAACATTTTCAGGGGCGGGGGTGGCGGCGACAACGGGAGCAGTTTGCTTATCAACTTTGGAAGAGACTCGTACCATTTCTGATTATACATAACTATACCTTATTTATTTAAGTAGTTTAACGCATTTATATTTTACATTTGCCTAAAGGACTCCATGAAGTGCGGGGGTCCTCGTAATTCACAAATCCCCGAAATATTATAATACAACGGATTCATACAACCACGGTACTGCTTCACGTGCTTCGTTAGATACAATGGTTAAAGCTGTAAGTATGTGCATGACACCCAATTTACGATATTCAATGTCACCGCCAGAAAACACAATGTTTTCAATCACAGTTACTATACGATGTTGAAACGGTTGGTAAGGAGGAGTTTCATTTATCCTAAAATAAAAGGGATTATAAAAAGGTGTAATTTGCATTCTAACCAATAACGACATGTCCGAACGATAATTCCAAATATCCACCAAAAATTGTAAAAATTGGATACATTCTATTTGGTTCAGGGATGACAACCAACTACTTTGAGTATAATTACCTAACATATCAATTTCCATGAAAATTTCTTCAATACGTGTCTGAATAGGTCGCTGAAGTATTTCTTCTAAATTTCGGACTACAATATGATATCTTGACAATGGATATGTATTACCATAATGTGCGTTGTTTTCATGTACATCATAATTATGTTTTTTAAATAAAATATGAATGATTCGGTGTAATGACGTTATTCTTCCAATGATTGATATATCCATTTTTTCACGTGTATATGGATTTGTCAAACCATTATTCGTCTTACACAACTTTATAAAGGAGTCTACATTGAATCCATACAAAAACCCCGAGGCATCATTGAAATTGAAAAACTCATAAAAAAGCATTTCAGACAAAGGTTCCATTGTGTAAAAATCCGTGTCATTCACATATGTTTCTTTCTTACCACGTTCTCCACGTAATTTAAAAAAACGACGCACTAAATGTCGTCTAAAATATGATTGTATACATGTAGCATATTTCATGAAATGAAAATGTGATTCAATGCGTTGTATAAGTATCGGTTTGGTTCCCGAGACATATAAACGATTGCTTCTCGCTATGGATTTTAATTGAGGGATTTTATAACTTTGTAATTTCACATTCTTTTTGTAATAATCTTCCCAACATAAAAGTTCCTTGGGTGGTTCTTTGATTGGCTTAGATAAAACGTTCATTATTCTATTACAATATCATATATTTTATGTTGTTTTTGCTTGGTAAATATTTACTACGGGAGCTTGGTTATCAACATACCCATAATATATATCATACCGGAAGGAGGGATCGTGCGGGGGAATATAGATCCCCGTAAATATTATAAAAATTGATTTAAAGAATTGCGGATGATATATATCATCTTATACAGTCAAGTTTAAGTCAAAGCAATCAAAACCAAACCTCAAAGCACTCACATCAAAATCAAAATGTCCTCAAATCAATCCAACACTGCTCCCAAGCCCGTCATTTCCTTTAATGATTGGAATACGAATGCTATCAAGTATATGCCACCTAAAATCAATGACAAGGGTGGCAAATCAATTACATTGATTAGTAAGCAAACCAATCGTTCGCTACATGTTTCCACGCCTCTTATGATGACGTGGGGTATTAGTGATTTTGTGGATGACAAGGGCGAATCCGACGGTAAGTTTAGCATCTCTCTCAATTTCCCTAATGAAGAATACAAGACGGCAGCAAGCACCGATTTCTTACAAAAACTCAAGGATTTCGAAAATCAAATTCTGGATGATGCTGTGAGAAATTCCGAATTATGGTGGGGAGAAGAAATGTCTAGAGAACTTGTCAAACACACTTTCTTCCCATTTTTGAAATACAGTAAAAACAAGGATACAAAAAAAGTAGATTACACTCGTCCTCCTTCTATTCGTGCTAAGGTACCCTTTTATGATGGAAAGTGGGCGGTGGAGATTTATAACCCTAGTGGCGAACTGATTTTCCCTTGTGAAAATAGTATGATGTCGCCCATGGATTTTGTACAAAAATTGAGCAATGTCGCCTGTGTTATTCAGTGCTCGGGCATTTGGATTGGGGGCAAGGGTTGGGGGCTTACATGGAAAATGATTCAATGTGTAGTTAAACCACGCGAAATTGTCAGTGTTTACGGTAAGTGTCACATCCAATTATCATCAGAAGATGTGGACCAAATGGGTAAATCTATGATTACTAGCACGGTGGCAGACGAAGAAGATGGCACTGTAGATGCGGTTAGTGCCGCGCCAACTACTGTTGTTGAAGATAGCGATGGTGAAGATGATGTGGTTGATGAACCATTACCTACACCTCCACCTGTGAAGAAGGTCATTAAAGTTGCTCCTACTGTTGTAGATACAACACCTACACCTGTTGCTGAGGTAGAATCACCCGCTGTTGTTGAACCTGCGAAAAAGAAAGTAGTGAAAAAGAAAGTTTAGATTACAAAGAATAGATTACAAAGATAGAGTAATTACAATAAAATAAAGAATAATTACAATAAATGTAAAATAAAAAAATCCAAAAGCCCTAGTGGCGTAATTGGATAGCGCGTCAGACTTCTAATCTGAAGGTTGTGGGTTCGAGTCCCACTTAGGGTTTTGTTTTTGTATATTTGTACATTTGTATTTTTTTACATGAAAATACAAACGGATTATGCCATCATAAATAGTTCAATAATGATATCTGATTTTTTGTTGACATCGTAAATGGTATCACTATTTATTTTGGGTATTCCACGCCATTTCAGTACAATTGTCTGTTGTGGAATTAAACGTATGTCCTCTCCTGAAACACTTATTGAGTGATTGTTTCCTAATTCTACCTTGATACCTCCTTCTACAAGAACGGTTTGTATATCGGCGTTTATTTCAACAATGATATTGTTATCAGCATCTATGGTGATATGTTCCGGCAACATGGGATAACATTTAACAAAGAAATCGTTTCCAGATAAATCATACACCAATTCATGATGCCAAAGAGGTATTACAAACAACTGATTGTTGTGATGTAATTTATACAAATGTTGCGCAAATAGGTCTTCCAAACTGGGATTTAATATGACACACAAATCTTCCTTCCTTTTTTCCTCTATGACATCTTTCATTTTCAATAAAAACGTGTCTGTAATCTGTAACACGTCTTTATAATTATACAACATCCCGTACAATTTGATTAACAATTGTTTGTTCATTTTTCGAATAAAATCCATGGATTTATCTTCACAAATTTTTGTTATCTTCTCGACAAAATTATGAAAAATATAGATGATGTATTTGTTTTCCGTGACATTTTCTTGAAACAATGATGAAATGAATTCACGTAATAGTTCGGAATACGGAATTGTGTGAATACCGCCCATCTTTGATTCATCTGAATCAAAATGATCACATAAAAATTCATAGGCCTCGGTTATTTTCAGAAATTTTGTAGTGGCATCCGGGTCTGAGTTCTTATCTGGGTGATATTTCAGCGCCATTTTCCGGTATTGTTTTTTCATATTTGACATTGTGTATGTAGTCGTATCATTCATGGTGTGTTCATCTACAAATTCCAAAATATGTAATGCCTTGTCATAGTTCATAATGGTACAATTTTACTATAATATAAAATAACATACTTTCTAAATGGTATATCGGGCGGTAATTATTGTTGTAATATTTTAAAAAAGAATGGGTTTTTTTGAGAATGTCCGAAATATCTTGATAGGATAATATTTTTTGTTGATTCGGTTCTGTAGATTTTTCGTACACCAAAGGTGTCGAAAAAGTTACTAACTTCGTAGGACAAAGTCCGGAGAAGTTACATGAGTGAAAAGTGATCAAATAATACAATATATACCATAGACATTCCACCATATCCAAATTATACACCAATATATCATAAATAACGTCTCGAAATCCTGAAAAGGTAAGTTTTTTATGATTCAATATTTCACGGATGATGTTGTCACAAACAACATTGAAAATATCTTTGGGTATTTGTTGTTCATCCGTTATGTTTGTAAATGAATACAACTCTTTGATGTTTATGATCTCATTGCTATCAATCATATCAATAATAGTACCTTTTTCTAGTTGTGGTATTTTTTTATATTCATTCTTTGACGGACGACATACATTCACAATATGACATGCTTGTAAAATATTATTGGGTAAAAAACTCACATTCTCAGTTATTATTATGAAATGAATCATGATATTGCCTCCAAACCCGTATTTGGAAGAACAACATTCGGAATATTGTTGTATATAACTGTAAAAAATATCCAATAGTTCTCCGTGAATCATTTGAAAATTCTTACAGACAATGAACCCGACCTTTTCGGATTTTACAGAAATAATATCCACTATCTGAAGAAAAATGTCATTCCATAATATTTTTGAATTACACCCTAATAATGACATGTCAATCTCATAATGGATGTCACTCATGTGATATGTGTAAGTATGCTTGTCGGTTTGTATTGTGATTTTTTTTTCGTATTTGAAATTGGAGGGACTGTATTTTTTTAATATTTGGAGAACCTGGGAATATTTCCCCACTCCGGTAGGGCCATATACAATTAAATTCCCCATTTGTGTGCTTTTTTCAGGTAAGCGTTCCACAAATGTTGTCAATTCAGGATGTATATTGTGTTTTTTTATTGAATTCAAATATTCTTCATAGTGTGTCTCGTAGAATTTCATGTTGTAATCATATCACAACATAATATTATATTTGTTACGCAGTAAATAATATAATACGGGGGACCAAGGTCCCCCCGTACGCCCCCTCCTTCCTGTATAACAGTGTGTATCTACATGTCGTTATGCCCCCAGTGGGGGCATTTCTTAGCGGAGGGGCGTACGGGGAACCCGCAGGGTTCCCGTATTAGATACAGCCGGTTTGTGTGGTGATTCCCTGAGCCACATACACCAAATACGCAGCGTTTATGTAAAGTATCGGTAATACCAAATAACATGAATATTCCAACAATTCATTGATACGCTGTGGTCCCTCTTTGTTTTTATAAAAAGTAAAAAAATAGATGAAAAATAACATGAATAATATCAATTCCATCGCGGCAAATAATTTAAATGTTCCCATATTGGAACTCATGCCGGATAATGAACCCAAATGTTTGTTTTTTCCGTAACTTATGTAATATATCGCAATTACCAGCAGTATAAACGCAACCATGGTTAGTACCATGGGAATACCAAATGCTAACCAATAGGGTATGATTGTGAAAAATACACCAAATTTGATGGAAAGTACGCCGGCCAATACCACTGAAAGTATAATCATGGACAGGGGTGAAGCGCCATTCACATATAACATGATGTTGATAATGAGGAGAACTAACAACACAATAATGGTAAAATTAGAAAATATTATTTTTCTTAGAGCACCCGCACCGTTATCATCACTGAATAGATCGTAAAATTTGCTCAAATCTAGCACACCTTTTATATTAATCAATTCAGCAATGATTGTATATCCAGATAATATGACCAAAAAGAACAAACAAATCACCATAATACTTTCAAAGGATTTGTTGAACAAAAGATACAAAAATACGAAATACAGTATTACAAATATAAAATTTATTAAATAAACAAATGGAAAACAATCCATATTTCAGAATATATTATCATTACAAAATATTTTATGTGGAACCGTAAGTTTCCGTAACCCATTCTATCAGGGTTTCCGCTTTACACGTCAAAAATCCCTCTTTGAATTTTTTTATGCTTAAAAATTTGGGGGTTTTCATTCCGGGTTTTTGATAATAGACGTAAGCGCCGAAACGACCGCGTCTTACACTCATTTCTGAATTAAGTTCTCGTAATATATTCATGTGGGTCTTGTCCTTGGATTCAATAATTGCCTCCACATCCTCAATGGTGATTTCTGATGATGTTTTTGTGAATTTGCTGCATGATTTTTTTTTGTTTCCCCATTCTAAATAATGACCAAATCTGCCCTGTTTTATATAAATAGGTTCTCCCTCCCATTCACCTAAACAACGATTTGGTACGTCTTCCAAATCTTCCAATGTGTATTTACCACGCTTCAACTGTTCCAAATCCAGTTTGATGTTTTTTTTCACAGGTATTGGTTTTTCTTCAGGAGAACCGTGTTTTTGTATCATTGGACCATATTTTGTGAACATAATCACGTGTTCGGCGTCCAAGGGAAACGTCTGTTTCGATAGTGTATTTAATGGTGTCAACATGGTTTTGATCAATTGGTCACAAACACCACATAATTCGTACCAGGGATTTTCACTCGAATTTGCGGATATAATGTCCAATTTGTCTTCCAGTTCTCTTGTATAATGATAATCAAACAATGAATCAAAATATGTCAACAAAAATTCGATGACTAGCGTTCCAGTAGGCTGAATCACTAATTTCGCTTTTTCGTTCCCTACCACACGTTTTACGCTGTCACATATGATTTGTTTTTTAGGGTTCTCCATTTTGTATTCTTCGCACATGATGGTTTCTCCTTCAATGTCTGTTTTCTTGACATAACCGCGTTCCAAAATGGTGTCGATGAAAATCGCAAACGTGGAAGGCCTTCCTATACCGAAATCTTCCAATTTTTTAATGAGACTTGATTCGGTGTAATGCGAATGGCGATTGTGAAATGTCATTTGAGAAGCTATTTGATTGAATTCGATGATAGGGGTTTTTTCGACAATGGTTTTTAAATACAACCAAACCCCCATTCCTTTGCTCTGGTCATTTTCCATTGAATTATGGCTTCCTATGATGGTATTCAAGGCTTCCTTCCGAACTTCTCCGGTGATACAATAAATGTTGCCACCGGCGAATTTACTTGTTGAGGCGCTTCGTGCCTCTGACCATCCTAAAAACGTAGGCACCTCTATTCGATGTTTGTAATACACCCCTTCTATGGGTGAAGTGATGTTCGCATCCAGTGTTTGGTATTGGTATGCTGCCATACAACTCTGTACTGTGTTCTTCCAAATCAATTGATATAATGAAACTATTTTACCTACATATTCGCTTCCTTCGAGAACCAAAACATCCAAATGTGTCACACGGATGGCTTCATGCGGATTGTTGGTATCCTGGTTCACCACTGTTTCACGTTCTCCGAGATGCTTCGTACTCCAAGTCGTTTCAATGTATTTGTGGGCTTCTTCCACAAATTGTTGCGAATATTTTTTGTTTTCCGTTCTCATGTAAGTTATGTGACCGTTTTGGTAGAGAACCTGACATAATTTCATTGTATCTTTAGGTGATAAATGGAGAACATTGCTCGCACTTTGAAGCAAACACGACGTGTTGAATGGTTTCGGGGGTGCTAATGTGGCATTTTTGGGAGAACCCAAGGACAATATATGGGTAAATGTTTTTGATTTCTCCATAAAATCGAGAACCTTTTCCTTGTCCGTGAATTCCTCTGACAAGACAAATTCCAAATGACGTCCCGTAAAATCCCCCAATATTTTGTAAGTTCTCTCCAATCCTTTCCCATGAATGCGGTCTTGTTCGTTGTCGTACACGAGTCGCAGCGCCGGTGTCTGACACCGTCCCGCACTCAAACTGTTCTCCTTGTTGTAATACAGGTATTTCCAAAGAATGGGGGATATTTTGAATCCAATTAACATGTCGAGAACCTGGCGTGACCATTGTGCCCTTACCAAATTCATGTTGATTCTTCCAGGTTTAGAAACAGCACGTAACAATGCTGTCTCTGTGACCTCATGAAACAAAATTCGGGGTGTTGTTTCTACGTTGAGACCGAAAATATCGCACACGTGCCATGCGATGGATTCACCCTCCCTGTCGTCATCACTTGCCAACAATATATTGTTAGGGGGGAATTGGCGAATCACATTGCGTAACCATGTGACGTGTTCTTGCTTAGAAGATGACAATGTAAATTCAATGTTGTAATTTTGTTGGGTATGGATGGATTTTAATCCACTTATTTCTCGTAAATGTCCGACCGTTGCTACACATTTGTAGCGAGAACCTAGGAATTTCTCGATTTTTGCGCATTTGGAAGGGGATTCTACAATAATCAGATATTCATGACCTCCACGAACATATTCTTCGAGAGACCTTTTTTGATAAACTTTTCTTTTAGGGGGCATGTATGTATTCTCACAATGTGTTTATGTTTTTTTGTAAAAATTGATATAGAATAATTTTGTGTAAAATATACATATCATATTATCATATAAGACCATGAATCCTCAAATTTCCGAAATATCTGAAAATAATGCCATTTATCAGTTTACACTGAGTAATTTGAATGTGAGTTTAGCCAATGCTGTACGTCGTATTATTCTGTGTGAAATACCCACGGTGATCATCCAAACTGAAATTCATGCTACAAATCAATGTCATATTACCATCAATACCTCACGCATTCATAATGAAATGATTAAACAACGATTGAGTTGTATACCGATTCATTCCACCGAATTGGCACAGTTACCCGGTAATTATATGTTGGAAGTTGATGTGAAAAATGATACCGACAATGTGATGTTTGTTACTACCGAGAATTTCAAAATTCGTAATAAGACAAATGGTAATTACCTGAAACGCGAAGAAGTTCAACGTATTTTCCCACCGTGTACTTTGGCCGGTGGGTCTTACATTGATTTCGTGCGCTTGCGTCCCAAGATTAGCGATGCCATTCCTGGAGAACAATTGAAATTGACCGCGGAATTTTCCGTGGGAAATGCTGGTATGAATAGTATGTTTAATGTAGTTTCCAAATGTACCTACGGTAATACACCCGACCGGGAAAAAATCGCTGAAGTGTGGCAAAAACAAGAAGACCAATTGCGCACACAGGACAACATCAAAGAATCCGATATCGAATTCAAAAAAAAGAATTTCATGTTGTTAGATGCACAACGTATTTTCAAGGACGACAGTTTCGATTTCCAAATCCAAACCGTGGGGGTATATGACAATCGAACCATTGTAAAAATGGGTGCCAAAATTCTTTATGAAAAATTTTTACAGATGGTGGAGAACCTGGATGCCAATTTGGTGCCTATTTTAAACAGTGAAACTACCATGGATTTTAGTTTCGATGTTCTCTTGGAAAATGAAGATTTTACCATGGGAAAGGTGATCGAATATTTCTTGTATGAGAAATACTATCTACAAGAAAAAACATTGAGTTTTTGTGGTTTTAAGAAATTCCATCCTCATGACACCAAGAGCACAGTCCGAATCGCCTTTTCAGAAACTGCTGATAAATCCATGGCCAAACAATATGTGAGAACAGCGTGTATGGACGCTCATGAATTCTACAAAAATATATACAAATTATTTTAAATGTTTCAATAATGGAAATAGTTCTAGTTCTCCCTCAATATCATACTTTTTGTATATATCATTGTGAAATAATACGGATTTTACGGTTATTGAACTGCGAATCAACATCATTTGTAGTGGTCCCAATCCAATTTCCTCTTTTTTTTGTAGTTTATCTTGAAAATCAAAGTAATTTTCCGAAATGTTGTATTTTTCGAGTATATAATCACCTACTGCTAGGTCATTGATCTCTTGCATTCCTTGTAGGGTTTGGACCGCTTCGATGATATTGGTACGTAGTTGTGTTACTGTCATTATATTATAATTATATATATTATTTATTGTTATTGATTATTTATTGTTTCAATTTTACGGATGTACTGGTCCCAACCTAACTTCAAATGTAGCTTCGCTACCAGAGAAGTTTGTAGGTTCCTGTTACATAATACAAAATATATAGCTTTACACCAATACTCAGTATATGGAACAAGACGTGATATCGTATCCATATTTTCGGATACACATAAGTAAGTGTATAAGATTGGAAGATCGATAATGCGCCCAAGTAAAATAAAAAAGTGGGAAAACCATGTGGAACATACCAAATACCGCTGCCCAAATAGACAACAAACGTGTATTTGGCGTATATGAGGTCCAAATTACGACGCCATCCGTGAATAGGGTTATGCCAATAGAGCAACGAACAAACCATGGTTCCGGTGGATGTAAACACATACAACCATAATGAGCGTTGGTACGCCACATAAATTGGAAATAGACTCAAACATGAAGTTGTGAGTAATATTCGTGATTCTAATGGCAGAATATCGAATTTTTTGTTTTCATCTCCCAACATATACGGTATTTATCACATATTATCTTTATGTTTTTATGGAAAATACAAAAAATACAAATATACAAATATACAAATATACAAATATACAAATATTTATGTTTTTATGGATCCGTAATTCCCACACGAGTATAACTATTATTTCGCATAAATTGAATGATACGTGGAGATATGCGTGGAGATAAATTTTGTGAATCACTCCTATTAAGCATGTTTTGTACTATGTTCCATCCTGGTAATGTTACTTGGCCTACATGAGTTATAAATGGTGATTGTCTTACTATTGGACGGGTAGCGGCCGGTTTCACACGTAGTGCTGTCATAACCATTTGTCTCTCTAATTGTTCGTCTTCTTTTACATAATTAGGGTTGTTTGATTTCCATAATTGTATCGTGGCCTTTAATCCAATATTTTTGTACAAGGTTTTGTCTAGTATATCGGTACGATCCATTGGACTAGTTGAATTATTACTTAACCATGTTTGTATTTCCGACTCTTCATAACTGTAACCATCTTGAGCTACTACTGGGTTCGTCATCAATTTACACGATATCGGACATACCCAATCTTTGTAGGGCTCGGTACCTTCATCAAAAATGGATGTTACAATGGGGGGTGCAGGTTCAATGATGCTTGAATCTGTAACAATACTTTCTTGCGGCGGCGATTCTCCTAACAGCGAAGGTTCAACAATGGTGTTGTTTGTGCTACCGTCTACTAGGATAGGTGTTCCTACATCATTTTTCGATTTCGGAAGGATATCCGTCCTTCCTTGGTCCTGAATCTGTTCCATTAATCTATCGTGAGTGCTCATTTTATTACATATATTGTAGTGCCTATATATGTAATTATCATCCAAAATAATCAATTTTTCCGAATCCGCATCACTTATGCGAGTTGTTCTCCTCCTTCAAACTCCTCCGGTAGCGAAGCTACCTCTGGAGTTAGGTTGGGACCATGCCGAATCGCTTCATCCTTCTTATTGACGTTTATTTTGAGTACTTTGGATTCCACGAGCTCGTCCAACATATCAATCTTATCGCGTGATCCTCCACCCATCATTTTGTCATTGATACGTTTTTCCATGCGTTTGTCCGATGTAGACAATTCCTTGTAGGTCTCGTAGAGTTTTTCGTTGAATTTGTCAAAGAAACGCGTCATGGCCATCTGTTCTTCCTTGTTCTCAAATTCTTCAATGTATTTCATCTGATAATGAATCATACTTTGGCATTCTTCCTTCCATTCGCTTTCGTTCTTTACAAAAAACGTGGTCGGTTTGTTCAATATGGGAACTATACAATGCATAGGACGGTCTTCGGGTTTCAATTGCTGGAAATATTTCTTTAAAATACTTGTTGCGCCTTGATAATAGAAGCGGTTGTTATCAATTTCTTGGAAATCATCCTTGACAAAATGCATGGACTCCACAAATTGGTCAATGGACATCGCATTGCTGCAATGAGTATTCAAATAAACATGAATGTTGTTGTAATTGGTGGTGTTGTTACTGTTGGTGATAGACGGTTGTATGTTGGACAACTGCGGTTGTAATTCGGATAATTGTTTTTTGAGTTCCATGATTTGATTGCTCAATTGGTCTATTTTATCTACACCATGATTGCTTGTGTCCTTTTCCATAATTGATAATGTGGGTACCTCTTCTGGTTCACAAATATTTTTTTTTGTATGTTTCCACAATCCTGATATTGTTCCGTACTTTTTATTACATATTTTACATTGATAACATTTTTGATTGTTATCAACTGTATTTTTCATAGCATTATGACGTTTTGTTTTCAGATGTTTTTCAAAAATTGAGAAATAGGGTGTTGAATATTGACAACATTCACATATTTTAATAACCATGTTATTTATTATATACGCTTATTTTGTTTTTAATATATTTTACGATGGAAATAAATATTTCCAAAAACTAAAGGATGGAAATCTAAATTTCCTTTATAAAGGGTAGTTCAGTAAAAGAAAAAGGTGGCTACTCTATTTTTCTCTGAAAATTGTTTTTTCATTTTGAAATCTTGGGGACTTTGTAAAATGGTTTTCTGGTATTTTACGATGGAAATAAATATTTCCAAAAACTAAAGGATGGAAATCTAAATTTCCTTTATAAAGGGTGATTCAGTAAAAGAAAAAGGTGGCTACTCTATTTTTCTTTGAAACAGGTTTTTTCATTTTGAAATCTCGGGAACTTTGTAGAATGGTTTTCTGGTATTTTACGATGGAAATAAATATTTCCAAAAACTAAAGGATGGAAATCTAAATTTCCTTTATAAAGGGTAGTTCAGTAAAAGAAAAGGTGGCCACCCTGATTTTTCTTTGAAAATTGTTTTTCTGTTTTTATTTCTCGGGGACTTTGTAAAATGGTTTTCTGGTATTTTACGATGGAAATAAATATTTCCAAAAACTAAAGGATGGAAATCTAAATTTCCTTTCTAAAGTGTGATTCAGTAAAAGAAAAAGGTGGCTACTCTATTGGTCACTTTTTGGACTCTAAAAAGGTAGGATTTCTAGATGGCATGAATGAAAACGACAAGGAATAGAAAAATAGAATTATTTATGTGATAATTGATATTGTATGAAACGTGTACTATGGTAACCAAACGCAGCTATACCAATGGCTAATAACAATGAAAATGCTACATGTGGTGTTGTAGGACCGTGATAACTAACATATAACAATAATGTCCCGAAAAATAAGGCATGTAAGGTAAACCACACATGTCGTTCACTCCATTTGGTTGTAACACCAATAAAGACAAATTTACAAATAATATAAATTCCTAAAAACAACAATACCCAATAAAAATAAGGTGACGATGGTTCATATAACCCAATATAGATGAGAAAGGGACCAATAAATAATATATGAATAATATGAACTGATAATTCCATATATAATTATATGTTATATACAAAAATAAATCAAAATAATATAGATATTATGTGACTATTATGATAACATAATTAATCTTTTTAACTTTGTATACAATGATTGTATTGCTCTATATGTTTTGGGTCGAATAAAAATTGAATTGTAATAAAAAAATGACATAAATAACCCCATAAGCAAACATGGAAAAACGCCTTAACAATAAATTGGAACATTTTCTCCTTCATTTGAAGGAAGACATTCGCGCGAAAATTACCGAACTTTATCCACAGGATAAACCAAGTGAGGTTAACCAGTTGATGGAATATATTTATGAATACGAAAGAATAACCTTTGACAAAGACGACTTTGTCAAACGCAAACGGGTCAAAAACAGTATTCCTAACAACAATCGTTGTTGTGCTAAGCGCGCAAATGGAGAACAATGTACCAGACGTCGTCGTGATGATTGTGAATTTTGTGGAACGCATTACAAAGGAGCACCACATGGTTTAATGAGTGATCAAACCGTTCTTGCTAATACGAAACAAATTGAGGTTTTTGCAGAAGACGTTTCGGGTATTATTTATTATTTTGACAAACAGAACAACGTGTATAAAATTACAGATATTTTAGAAGGAAAAGAGAACCCGACAATTATTGGGAAATATACCAAGTCAGGCGCAAATTATTCTATTGATTTATTTTAGTGTGTAAAATATACCCGTAACCGCCAAAGGCGGTTACCAATATTCGTCTACCTAACCCATATTTTCAGGTAAATACATTTTACGACTTATTTTCTCTACTTCAACTTCTTCGCGGTTCTCCATAATGTAATTATTGACATCAACCGCTTTTTTAATGTCTCCTTCATAATAGTTGGCCAAAATACCTAACAATATTTTTTGTGTTATCGGTTTTTTAACAGAACGTTTACAATACATGAGCTTACCATCATTCAATTCAAATTCGTCAATATCATTCTTACGCATGACGCTCATGAGTGATTCTGACAATTTTTTCTGTTCTTTCTTTCGTTTACTCGTTTCTGCCTTTAATTTACGCATTTCATTATCGATACGAACCCATTCACGTATAGAAATAACCAATTGTTGTTTTGTTTCCATAATATGAGAGCTCACTATAGTATAATATATATATTTTTTATATGAAATTATAATATATTACATACCAAAATATAAATGAACATAACCAGTATGTTTGGCAGAGTAAACCAACGAATCATATATCAAACTCCAGGTTCGGTTGGAACACCAAGTCCACCAAATGGTTTTATGAAAATGAATTATATAAATACAATGATACCGCCACCCGCCACCAATGTAGCAACCGTAAACAAAATAGACTTGATAAATGTGGATGCTGTTGTATCGACGAATACAATGAAATGGGGAAAACCCACCTGGTTTTTGTTACATACGTTGGCCGAAAAAGTAAACGAGGATCAATTCTCATATCTCAGAAAGGATTTGTTGGATATTGTGTATTCAATATGTACAAATTTACCTTGCCCGGATTGCGCAAATCATGCGAAAATATATTTAGATGGTATTAATTTTAATACGATTCAAACAAAACAAGACATGAAAATGATGCTTTTTATTTTTCATAACAGTGTGAATAAACGTAAAGGATACGAGATGTTTACCAAGGAAGAATTAGATACTAAATACGCTACAGCTATAACATCAAATATTATTCAAAATTTCATGTCATACTATTTGGTCAGAAATTCGGCTCCACAGATGATAGCGAATGATATGTATAGACGTCGTATTATAATAAAAATTCAAGATTGGTTCAATCAGAATATGGGTAATTTCGCTACATAGCAATGTTTGAAGTTGTACATGAATAAACTTCTTTGTTATTGGAGATAATGTTCATATTACAGATAGGATTCGGATTGGGATTCACGTTGTTAAATCGTGTTAGGTCTATTTTCGTACGTTTTTTAGTACTATCAATCAGTAGCGCCCATAGAACACCGAAAGAACCACCCACAACTAATGAGGTAACTAATCCACCTACGTCCGCACACATATTTGTTATGTTCCATAATAAATCTCCGGCAACAAGAAGGGTAATAATAACAATAAAACCAATGTTTTGTTGTACCAATCCGTATTTAAGTATAATGTATAGTGTAAAGAACATAGTATATCCTAAAACAGCTTGACCAAGAGGTAAGTCGGACAAAGGACCATTATCCGTTAAATCAATGATTTTACAATATTTTGCCATAGATTTACCGTTCCTAATGCGTAATGACGGATAATTTCCTAGTTGAATGTTGATTATACATGTGATAACTAATCCGATTAAATAAATAAATCCTGATAAATCCTGCGTAAATAAGAATTGTATGGTAAAATAGGACACCACAATGAATGGTGCCATTCGTATTAAAAAATAGAATATAGTAAAAATATTTAATAACATGATTAACTCTATACATATTCATGTTATTTTACCAATTTGAAAAATTATTGTATTAGGAAATGGAATTACTATATGTTTTGGTTCCAATACTGACACCACCTGTTGTTGCTTTTGTTTGACCTATATTTTCTAATATTTGGTTTAGTTTATCTGTGTCGGTCATTGTGTCATTGGATGTAGTTGGAATCACTACTTGTGATGTGGAAGTAGGGTCGGTTATATTACGACATTTATAAATGGATCTTTTGCTGGACTTTTCACATATATTATTGTTAAGTATGTTAAATAAACTAATATCAATTTCTTTACCTGTGGCGTAGGTTGAATATGATGCACTAATTTTTTTTATTTTATCAAGTCTTCCAGAACCACCTACCACACCAATATCGGTTTTGTTGTTGTCTTTGCCGCCCGTAAACCGTGAATTGAAGGTTTGATCAATAATAGTGGACCAAAGTAATCCGATGGAGCCTCCGATAGCCAAAGAAACAAGGAGAGTTTGAAACGAATCACATTCATATTTGATGTTCCAAAACATGTCTCCGATAATTAACAATGGTAATATGATAAAAAAAGGTAAGTTATCCTTGTATATTTGCCCTCCCGGATTGACTTTTGGCATAATTTTTTTTCCAAATCCTCCTTTATCTTCAGTATACGTATTTTTCCAATCCAATGTTCTCACATCATTTTTTATAATAATCAATACTAAGAAGAAAAACGAATACCCCAAAATGGTTTGACTGAGTGGTATATTGGATAGTGGTCCTTCTTTGGTTAATTCAAATACTTTACACATGGGATTGAGTTCTTTCTTCCTGTTTACGGTTTGTAATGCTCTTTCTTTAAAAAAAATACCACCATAGAAAACATTACCAACTGCCATAGTTGCCATACATGCCAGAATTAATCCAACCAAATAAATGATGGATATCGCATCGTAATTAAATACGAATTGTAGTGAAAAAAAAGTGACGATAATGATTGGTGCTAAACGAAAAAACAAATATAATAGATTAACTATGTTGAACTTCATTTTTTATAATATAATTGTAATTATACTATAATTATATTTTATTGCTTTCCTTATTTATGTAGATGCTGGTGCTGGTACTGGTGCGGGCTTACATTTATAAACTGTTTTTTTTGGTTTCATACATGTTGTATTCAAATTGGTGCCTGTCACTATCTGTAATTTGGTATCTCCAAAGATATCGATCAAATAACCCCATAACATACCGATTGAAGAACCAATGACCAAAGACATAAATAACAAAATAGATTTTGCGCAACCATTTGTAGAATTGTAAATAAAATCATTGATAATTAATAGAACAAATAGGGCTATCATTAACGAATTTCTCTCATAAAGTTGATATTTAACTACCGAATAACCCAAATAAAAAAATGTGAAACTTAAAATGGTCATGCCTAATGGTAAATATGATATGGGTCCACCAGTAAATTCCACAAGTTTACAAACGTCATACCTATAACTGGGTAATTTTGTTTTGGTGTTCATCCTTTGTAAACCAGGAAAACTGCCAAATAGTATGGTAAATAGACAAGCTAAGATTACTCCGGCAAGATATACTGTACCTTTCAAATCCATTCTAAATATGGATTGTAATGTAAAAAAACATACGATGAGAAAGGGTGATAATCGAGAAAATAAATAAAAAATAAAGGATAAATCCATGTTATTGAAAACAAAGGCCATGTTATACTATAAAAAGAAAATTATACCGTATTTGTGTTATCGTATATTTTATATAAAATATTCGCACCAGCATCTAATACGTATATATTCCCTTTTTTATCTAAACAAGTACTTACGATATTGTTGAAAATAGCGTTTCGTGATGGAGTATTATTAGGTGTTATTTTTGAATAATCAGTTATTATTGTTCCGTATTTGTTCAATTCATCATTTGTATTGGTGAACACACTATTGTAATCGAACCAATCTTGTGTTCTTTTTACATTATACTGTTTTGTTTTATTTGTATTGATTATATTTAAAGTACCATCTGTGATGTAAGTATTATTCTTTTTATCTATGAATACGCTACTTAATTTATTGGTAGTTGATGTGTAATCTTTATGAATAGACACTGTTCCATTGCTTATTTTATAAATATATGATGTACTTGTAACATAAATATCATTGGTTGGTGATATAAATATTTTTTTCAATGTACTGAATTTAGCTGGCACAACGAATTCGTTGCTAACTTTAACAGTATTAAATCTTTTACTATCATTTAAACTTATAGATTCCGCCATACCACGAGCGAAATCACTAATAATACCATTAGTTATTACACGAATTTCGTTTAATGTATTAAATACATATATATTTCCACTAGTATCAACTCCTACACTCGTTGGTGATGTTAAATTAAATAATGTTGTACTATCTTTATTATATGACCCGGCATCTGTGAAAACATTACCTTGACTATCTATTTTTCGAATCACGTTGTTACTAGTATCTGCTACATAGATATTCCCTTGGCTATCACAACAAATACCTTGCGGTGAATTAAAGGTAGTTTGGGTTCTAAATATACCGTTTTGTACTGTGGGTTGGGATAGATAATTGACACGTGTTTGTGGTAACTGATTATTATTTGAGTCTATAGGTAGTGTTGTCGGAGTAGAGAAAATACCCGCAAAAATACTAATATTTCCTTTGGAATCTACCTTACGAATCACATGATTGTTGGTATCCGCAATATAAATGTTCTCACCAGCAGCATCAATACACATATCTTGTGGTGAGTTCAATACAACTGTATTATGATTCGTGTTTGAAGGTAAATTTGTATCATATATAGTGGTCGGTGTAGAAAATGTTGTGGAACCAGATGTTGTTGTAATACTCGCAAGTTGAATAACATTGTTAGTAACATAATAGATAGAATTGGATAACGCATCTAAACACATATTACTCATACTAGCAACACCAATCACAGTTGTTTCAGTAGTACTACCATTTGAAAAATAATGTAAACTCTTATCCTCGCAAATTACGTGTATGTTATTGTTGTCATCTATCGTAACATTGATAGGTTTTGATTTTGGAGAGGTAAATGTGGAAATTTTACCGGTAAGTACATCTACTTTTCTCACGGAACTGTTACCTGTATCCGCAATATAAATGTTTCCGTTGTTATCACCACCTACACCCAATGGGGATTTCAAACAAGAATCTGTTGAAAGGACAACGTCTTTCGGTTCATCATGTTGTTGTGGTTTGCCCGAAAAAAGTGTTATGATTCCATTATTATCTATTTTTCGTATCACATGATTGTAGGTATCCGCAATGAATAAATTACCATTTTTATCAACATATAACCCGGTAGGATTATTCAACTGTGCTGATGTAGCTAAATTACCATTTCCAGCGTACCCACTACTATTCAATTTACCTGCGTATATGGTAACATCGCCATTCGAATTTATTTTACGAACAACATGTTTACCACTATCCGCAACATAAATACAATTATTAGTCTGGTCAAAACATATTCCTTTTGGTGCATTCAATTGTAATGTTACGTCAGTAGACAAATCCATTGTACCCGCAATTATTGAGTTTGTGTCAATATATTGTACTGGTGTTGTGGTATCAGTATTTTTGAAGGTAATTTTACGAACAATATTGTTATCCGTATCGGAAATATACAAATTACCTTGTGAATCAGTACATATACTATTTGGTTTGTTTAAATCAGAATTAACGGCATATATGTACGGTGTGCTTCTTACACGACAACGATTTTTGGTAGGTAGTGTATTTTTCGAGCAAGTTTTCGAGGTACTTCCGGTTTTAAATAAGGATATGTTATTTCCGGAAGTCATAAGTGTATATGCCCATAGGATACCAACCATAATACCAATTATCAATGAAATAACGAGCGAACCAATACCAAAACAATTTTTATACATATTCCACATGAAGTCCGCCAATAATAATGTGAAAAAGAATAACATGGTCGGAATATTCATGTGATTAAAATTATTGTTTAAAAATTCATTTTTAATAATAGGTACACCAACATAACCTAATGTATACGCTAAAATGGTTTGTCCCAACGGAAGATATGAAATAGGACCCGTTTCCGTAAATTCTATCATTCTACACGATTCGTTCATTCGGGAAGGTAATCCAGTTGATTTATCAAAATTTTGAAATCCTGGGAAATTACCTATCAATACTGTTACAAAACATGCTATTAGTAACCCAGCTAAATAAATAATACCATTCATGTTTTTATTAAAAATGGAATACAGAGAAAAAAAACATACTAACATGAATGGCGCTAGCCTAAAAAACATATACAAAACGGCTGTAATATTCAGCGCCATACTATATTATATTTGATATTATAGTATGAATATATTTATTGTTCGAAAACATATTCGAAAATTTCGTGTATTTTCGCAACCAAGATGAATGTGATCGTTTTGCCCGAAAATACAATATCATATTTTTTATTACCGTCTATTATTTGATGAGAACCTAATATTGAGTCTTGTTCTATCATTTTTTGTATGAAATGATGAAAATCTGAACGGTTTTCTTCGGGAAAAATAAACACTCGTATACCAGCTTGTATCCCTCCAACGATTTTGTGTTCTAAACCACCAATCGCGGTTATGTTTCCCTGTAAACTGATTTCTCCTGTAATTGCGACATCATATTTTATTCTTTTTTTATTCAATAAACTATATATTGCTATTACAATGGCAGCACCAGCAGATGGACCATCTTTTGAAACAGCGCCTTCAGGACAATGTACATGAATTCCGCGAGATTTTGTGGTATTCGATGTTTTCAATATTAGGTCTTTTTGTTTTTGAGAACACAATGACCATACCAATGTTTTCGCAACATTCATACTTTCTTTCATAACATCACCTTGTAAACCAGTCAATTTCAACTCCAAAAAAGTTTCTGATGGAAAAAACATGGTCTCGATGGGAATGATACCTCCTTTACCCAACATGTTCGCCCAGAGACCATTCATAATGCCGATCGTATTTTCAGTATGAATCTTTATTTCCAGTATTTTTTTATAGTTTTTTAGATATATTTCGAGTTGTGGTATGGTAATATGAATTGGAAATGTAATATGTGTTGTATTTCCTTCCATCAATTCAATGTTTATTTCACCATATAAATCAAACAATAATTCTTTGAGTTTTCTAACACCTGGTTCCGAAGTGTAATTTTCTATAATATATTGTATGATATCATTGTTTAATTCAACTGTATTGTGAAATCCCATTTTTTCATTTATTTCGGGAACAATGAATTTGTTGGAAATAGTGATTTTTTCTTTCAAAGACAAATTATCGAATTTGATACGATGAATACGGTCAAGTAAGACCCGATCAATTTGGTCAACATCATTATAAGAAAAAATAAAAAGCGCCTTGGACAAATCGAGAGGTACACCACTGAAATATTTATCTTGAAAATTATCATTTTGCGTTGAATCAATTAAATGTGTTAATATACCGATGATTTCCTTACCATGTTCGCTTTTACTTACCTTGTCTAATTCGTCTATATAAATAATCGGATTCATACATTTACTTTCAATTAAAATATCCGCGATTCTACCCCATGTGGAGTTTAAATAGGTATAACTATGCCCTTCTAGAGTTGAACCATTGCATGAACCACCTAGTGCGATGAAGGAAAAAGGTCTACAAATATTTTGATCGTCGGTTAGACAATTGGCCAACCCTTTTTTCGCCAAAGAAGTTTTTCCTATCCCTGGAGAACCTTCGAACCCGAAACAATATCCAGATTGAGAACCATTCATCCATTGACAAATAATTTTCATAATTTGTTTTTTCGCATTTTCATGACCATGAATTGAATCATCTAATACATTTCGCATACGCTTTACCATTTCTTTGGTAGTATTCATTTCTTGTACTAATTCCATACCAAACATGTGGTATTTAAAATGTTTTAATAATTGAAAATATTTTTGTAAGGTTTTTTCACAAATTATTGGCTCGTTGGGTTCCGTATTCATAATATTTTTAATGAAAAAATCGTTTATTTTTTTAATTTTTTCCATGTTATTTAAATTTTCCATCATTTCACGTAAAAATGTTTCTTTGGGTAAAATACCCTTTACCATTTTTTTTTCATTTGATTTTATGACTCGAATAATATGTGAAATTTCCTTTTTTGTGAATGAATACAATATTTTTTTGATTTCATTTACATTTTCAACATGAATAATGTCATAATAATTATGTATTTCTACATTGGTATATTTATCTTTTATTGGTACTTTTTGGACAGTTTCTATTATTTGTTTGTTGTCTTCACTGTAACGAATAATTTTAAAAAAAATATCGTTTATTTTTTCTATCATACAAAGAATGGGTTCTTTACGATATGTTTCAAATGGTATTCTCAATAGTCCTTCTAAATACTGTTTTGATTTGGAACCAGAATCATCTATACGTCCTTTGATTTCTTTTAATTTTATGAATGCCCTTTCTTTTATGTTGTCCGACACTCTCCAAAAAATGATCTGTTGTTCTATAGAAATCGCAGTATTTTCGTATTTGTTGAGAATGTTTTGATTATATTGGACAGTATTTTTCATAGCATCTTTGAATAGACATCTTGTTTTCCATGGCAAACTGTCATAAATGGATAATTGTTCATTAGAATCTTCGTATTCATCATTTTTATTATCTACATTAGATAATAAATCATACAATAAATAGGCCAAATATTGAATTTCACCGTCTTTTATACATAATAACATGTCCATTAATTGACTTCTTTTGGAGAACAAGTCTAATTGAATAAAATTCTTTGTTAATGTTTCTAATTTGGTTGTTTTCATCGTATTTATTGTATTTTGTATGTGAGAATTTTTAAGATAAATATCATTATCTCCATGTATGAAAATATCCTTAATTGTCATCGCGTCAATCTGTTTTTTTAATAAATCTTCGTCTACAGAGAGAGGTCGTTTTTCTAATAAATTTTGTATTCGTCTATCAATATAATTATTAGAAAAAAACGATATATTCAAATTTGTGACAATTCCATTAACCACAATGGTTTTGTTTTGTTTTTCACAATGAAATACTATTTTAATCTCATGACAACGTCTGAAAAAGAAATGGGTAATATCCACATCGAAACATTCCAACTGTTGTGAATTTTCGATCATAATCGTTTCGTCGGTATTTTTATTAGAACATTTTGCCTCGTTATCTTTGTCATAAATCAATTTATTTGTGGTACATTTTGAATTTATTTGAGAGTATCGTATTGATTTAAATCCGATTGGATGAACATTTTGTAATAATAATTCATATTTGTACCTAATTGTGGTAGAAAAATCATTATTTTTTAAAAATTCGGAACCGAATATTATATATAACAAATCATACAATTTAAGTGTACCTATTTTTGAAATAATTTGTGTTAATTCGTTAATAATATTTTGTATTGTATGAATACAATTTTCTGTGTCGTCGTTTGTTTCTTTCAATATATTTGTAATTTCCTTTGATTTATCTAATAAACAGTTCAATGATGATGTATATTGATTCATATCACTATTACTAAATAATTCAGACTTGTTATACATTTGTAAAGATATTACAGTATTTTGTATGATATTTTGTATATATTCGATTTGTTCATTAATAATTTTTAAAGGAATTTTTTCTGAAACAATCGAGTTCTCAATTCCGGTTTCCATACAATTGAGACATACATTATTCCATGAAATAATATTCACGAAAAGAACTTAGATAGTAATTTACAAATATATATGATACAGAATGGGAATACCAAGTTATTTTTCACATATTATAAGAAATTATCCAAAGATTGTGAAAAGTCTACAAAATATGTCGGCAGTAAAATCGAATCCAGAGTCAGGTAGGGACAAATCAAATGAAGAAATATTGAATCATTTGTTTTTAGATAGTAATTCAATTATATACGATTCTGTTTACAAATTTACTGATTCGATTCCTACAGATGATGATATTATCGAATCTGTTTTAAGTAAAATTCACGATTATATAATGACTGTAGCTCCTAAGCAAACTGTATTTATTGCGTTTGACGGAGTCGCACCATTTGCGAAAATGAAACAACAACGCAAAAGACGTTATAAAACACAGTTTGTTTCAAATATTTTTTCAAGTACCCAAAAAAAATGGGATACTTTAAAAATTACTCCAGGAACGGAATTTATGAAACAACTGTCCCGACGTGTGACGAAATATTTTGTTGGTACTGAACAAAAATATAATGTTGATAACATAATTGTTTCGACATCAAATGAACCTGGAGAAGGAGAACATAAAATTTTTAGATATATACGGGAAAATAATTTTATAAATGATAATGTTATTATTTATGGACTTGATTCGGATTTATTTATGTTATCTATATTCAATCATAAATATTACAAAAATGCTTATATTTTTAGAGAAGCACCTGAGTTTTTAAAAAGTAAGATTAATTTATATATCAGTAATGAATCAGGTAAAAAGACGGATATGAAAGTAGATGAAACGTTCTTAGTTGATATCGGTTTATTAAGCAAATATATTCTGGTAGAAATGGGATTTACAGATCCTAACCGAATTTATGATTATGTATTTTTGTGTTTTTTTCTTGGTAATGATTTTTTGCCTCAATTTCCTGCATTTAACATACGAACCCATGGAATACGTGTATTTATGGATGTATATAATAAATTATTTTGTAAAAAGACGGAATCATTTCTGTTGAAATACGAAATTAGTAAAAATAGATTTGAAATATGTTGGAAAAACGTTCAATTATTGATAAGCAATATGAGTAAATTAGAACATCAATATCTTTTGGAAGAATACTCTATCAGAGAAAAATTTGATAAATGGATTTGGCATGAACCTAAAACGGTGGAAGAACGTGAAAAAATGTTTCAAAATTCTCCAATAATGAATCGCGCAGGTGAGAGGTATATATGTCCAAGTGAGGAAGGATGGGAAGAGAGGTATAATGAATTGTTATTAGAAGGATTGGATAGAGAAGAAATATGTAAAAATTACTTGGAAGGACTGGAATGGTGTTTGTTGTATTATACAGAAGAATGTCCTAATTGGAGATGGAGTTATATGTATAAGTATGGACCTTTGTTTGTAGATTTATTGAGGATTTCAGGGGATAAATGTCATCCTCAGTGGATCTCCACTGCCCAAGATGGACTCCCAATGACTCAAGAAGAACAACTAGAATATGTAATACCGAAGAACGATACAAAAAAAAAAGAATTTGTATGGCATTTTAAACGATATTTATGGGAAAGTGAATAAAAAAGGTTTTTTTAAAGTAAGATTACATAAAGGCACAAAGACAAAAGAATAAACTAATTAGATAAGAGATATAATTTGAAGGATAGGGTCGAAAGATCCAAGATGAAGGAAGGAGGAAGGGTGATAAAGTAAGTTGTTGTTGTCGATAAGGAAGTGTTGTTGGTTGAAAACGAAAGGAGAAGCTTCAATAACATCATCATCTTCATTTTCATCATTTTCATCATTTTCATTTTCATCAACTTCCCCCTCCTCCAAAGGAACAACTGCCTTAGGTTCTTCCACATTCACAGGAGTAGCAGCAGGAGTTTTCTTGTTTGTATTTTTTTTGTTTTTGGGTGTAGTAACAACCGCCGTAGGTTCTTCCACATTCACAGGAGTAGCAGCAGGAGTTTTCTTGTTCGTATTTTTTTTTGTTTTGGGTGTAGGAACAACCGCCGTAGGTTCTTCCCCAGTGAGATTCTCAGCAGCAGGAGTTTTCTTGTTCGTAGTTTTTTTGTTTTTGAGTGTAGGAACAACCGCCGTAGGTTCTTCCCCCGTGAGATTCTCAGTCACAGTGACAGTTTCATCAGCAGGAGTTTTCTTGTTCGTATTTTTTTTGTTTTTGGGTGTAGGAACAACCGCCGTAGGTTCTTCCCCCGTGAGATTCTCAGTCACAGTGACATTCTCAGTCTCGGTGACAACAGGAGCAGTTTTCTTGTTAGTATTTTTTTTGTTTTTGGGTGTAGGAATCGTAGATACCTCCGCATTCAAAAGAGTATTCACAGCTTGTAAAGCGGATTGTTTTTTGGTAGGATTGGCGGTTTGTACCAAATCAGCAATGTATTGTGATTGTTCATCCAAAACGGGAGGAATAACCACAGCCTTCTTGCGTCCCCGCTTCTTGGCAGGGGCATCCTCGCCAGTAGCGGTCTTCTTGGTAGAAGTTTTGATTGGTTTGTGGAAAGCCCGAATCTTGGCCTTCATGTCCTTGGTCAAGGACGAAAGTTCTTCGAAGAAGCCCTCATCCATGTAGGAAATTTGCGTAGGAACATCAGCAAAGAGTTGTAGCAACTCGTAAGCAGGTGTAGATTCCGAAAGCAAACCTTGGTCATGAAGTTTCTCAATCAACCAATAACCAAAGACCAAGTTCTTGGTGTACTTGGCAGGTAGGGTAGGTTTTTTTTCACGAACAACAACCTCAACAGCAACGGTTTCAACGGTAGCAGACATTGTATATTAAACGTATAGTATCAAACTAGTAAGATGATTCGTATTGAAAGAGTTGAACAAAATAAATCAATTTTTATCGATTTTTACAGTGAACCAATGTTCCTTCGTATACTCCCTCCTTTCCGTGGGTATATTATATAATATGGGTTTAAGTCTAACCAAATATCAAGCAATATCATAATACAGGCCGTGCTTTACTATCCCACTCATATCCCGTTTCGTGGTGATATATCTATACGGGTAACCAAGGTTCCCCCGTACGCCCCCTCCTTTCCGTGTGTACCATAATACAGGCCAAGTGGCATTATCCCACTCATATCCCGTTTCGTGGTGATATATCTATACGGGTAACCAAGGTTCCCCCGTACGCCCCCTCCTTTCCGTGTGTACCATAATACAGGCCAAGTGGCATTATCCCACTCATATCCCGTTTCGTGGTGATATATC